>JGI12635J15846_10004699_pt1 | contig 11789 bp, 10 predicted proteins | sample BlaSpr_A8_OM2_M2_FD_15846 | JGI IMG/M metagenome (IMG submission 15846) | reverse complement strand
TTGACACGGCCCTACGGTCTCAAGTTTGGGACCAACATTTGGACGCGGGGCCATGACGAATGGCTGGATCGACATCAAGAATGCCGACATGATGTTGGTCATGGGCGGGAATCCCGCCGAGAATCATCCCTGCGGCTTCAAGTGGGCGATTGAGGCCAAGCGCACCCGCAACGCGAAGTTGATTGTGGTGGATCCGCGCTATACGCGAACGGCCGCGACTTCCGATTTATTCTGTCAAATTCGCGCCGGTGCCGATATCGCTTTCCTGGGCGGAGTGGTTCGCTATGCGATCGAGAACAACCGCATTGCAAAAGACTATCTCGTCAACTTCACCAACGCTGGCTTCATCGTAAAAGATGGTTTCAAGCTTCCCGAGGATGGGTTGTACTCGGGCTTCGACGCGGGCTCGCAGACTTACGACCGGTCGTCGTGGACTTACGAGTATGGTAACGACGCCGGTGGCATTGCTCCGGCACCTCCTGCTGCACCTGCCTCCGTAACACACGCCGCGGGTGCAACCGCGGCGCCTGCCGGACCACCGCCCGTGGGATCGGCAAAGCCTTTGCCCACGCTGCCGCCGCACGTGGCTTACGACCTGACCTTGCAACATCCGCGATGCGTCTTTCAGTTGTTGAAGCAGCAGTATTCGCGCTACACGCCGGAAATGGTCGAGCGCATCACCGGCATACCGAAAGATCAGTTCCTGAAGGCGGCTGACCTCTACACTTCCATCCGCAAAGACGGTGATATGAAGAAGGTTGCCACCATCATGTACGCGGTGGGATGGACGCAGCACAGCTTCGGCACGCAGATCATCCGCACCGCGGCGATTTTGCAGTTGATACTAGGCAACATCGGACGCGCCGGAGGCGGCGTCAATGCTCTTCGCGGCCACTCCAATATCCAGGGCGCCACCGACATGGGCGGGGTGTTCGACTCCCTCCCCGGGTACTTGAAGGTACCTAACCCCGCTGACGTAGATCTGGCTACTTATCTGAAACGAATCACGCCAACTCCTTCCAAGCCAGCCCCGTGGGACTCCTTCAATTATTGGTCGAACACACCGAAGTTTGCCGTCTCTTATCTGAAAGCCATGTTCGGCGACGCAGCCACGAAAGAGAACGATTTCGCCTACGGTTACATGCCGAAAGTCGATCGCAATTATTCCTGGACGTATATCTGGGACGACATGTATCGCGGGACGGTGAAAGGGATGTTCGCCTTCGGAATGAATGGCGTTGCGATTGGGCCGGACTCGCAGAAAAACATTGACGCGCTCAAAAAGGCGGACTTTCTGGTGGTCGGGGAAATTTATCCCGATGAAACCAGTGAATTTTGGAAGTCCCCAGGAATCACGCCCGATGAAATGAAGACCATCAACACGACCGTCTATCGCCTGCCCTGTGCCGGCTTCGCCGAAAAAGATGGCTCGATGACTAACTCGGCGCGCTGGTTGCAGTGGAAGAACGTCGCCGTTCCGACACCGGGCGAGTGCCGCCTCGATCAGGACATCGTGGCGCAAATCTTTCTCAAGGTCCGCGATCTCTATAACGCGGAGGGCGGCAAGTTCCCGGACCCGATTCTGAATCTGACTTTTGGTTACACCATCCCGCAGCATCCGTCGCTCGGAGATTTAGCGAAAGAGATAAACGGAAAGGCTCTGGCTGATCTCACGGACCCCAAGACCCAAGTCACAATCAAAAGAGGCCAGCAGTTGCCGGGATTCGCTTGGTTAAAAGACGATGGCACAACTTCATGCGGGAACTGGATTTATTCCGGATGTTGGACCGAGGCTGGGAACCAACTTGCCCGCCGTGGCACAGAAGATCCGTCTGGTCAGGGCATTTATCAGAACTGGGCGTGGTCTTGGCCGGCGAATCGCCGCGTGCTTTACAACCGCGCCTCCTGCGATCCTGCGGGAAAGCCCTGGGACCCGACGCGTAAGCAAGTCTGGTGGAATGAGTCCGCGCAAAGCTGGGTAGGAAACGACATTCCTGACTTCAAGCCGGATTCCAATCCCAAGGATCACATGGGACCTTTTATCATGAACCCTGAAGGGGTCGGCCGGATATTTGGGCCGTTGGGCGCTTTTGCCGATGGGCCTTTCCCCGAATTTTACGAACCGATTGAGAGTCCGGTGCAAAATGCGCTGCACCCGAATCAGAACAATAATCCCCTGGTCAAGAAGTTCAATACGCCGGCAGATAAGTACGCCACTCCGGGAGATGGCTTCAATATTGTCTGCACCACCTACCGGCTTACCGAGCAGTACCACTACTGGACCAAGAACAACCAGATGAACGTGCAGCTCATTCCCGAACCGTTCGTCGAGATTCCAGTGGAGTTGGCTGCCGAGCTGGGGATCAAGGGCAATGACAAAGTTAAGGTCACGAGCGCACGGAGCTACTACATAGCCAAGGCATTTGTCACCAAGCGTATCAAGCCGATGACGATCGATGGCAAAAAGGTCTATCAGATCGGTATTCCAATCCATCAGGGTTATCGAGGCATTCAGGAAGACGCGGGCAGGAACGCGAGGACCCTAGCAAACCGGCTTACGCCGACGGTGGTCGATCCCAACGCATACACGCCCGAATTCAAGGGCTTTCTGGTTAAGCTCGAAAAGGCATAAGGAGCGATATGAGCCAGGCGACGTTAGCAATCCGCAGAATTTCTGGCCACCCTGGACCCGCTCCGGGCGAGGACGTCGAGCGCGACGAACTGGTCTGCAAGCTGGTCGACACCACGACGTGCATCGGTTGCAAAGCCTGTGAGGTGGCCTGCCTCGAGTGGAATGGCTACACGTTCACAGATACAGTATTCGACAACAGTTACCAGACGATGCCGGAGACGACGTGGAATTACTGGAACCTGATCAAGTTCAACGAGCACGAGCGCGAGGACGGCAGCATTACGCTGCTGATGCGCAAGGACCAGTGCATGCACTGTGCCGATCCAGGCTGCTTGGCGGCCTGTCCCGCGGACGGCGCGATCGTGCAATATACGAATGGCATCGTCGATTTTCAGCAGGAGAATTGTATCGGCTGTGGCTATTGCGTAAGCGGCTGCCCGTTCGATATTCCCAAGTTCAATCCCGAAACAAAGAAAATGTTCAAGTGCACGCTTTGTGTCGACCGCGTGAGCGAGGGACTGGAGCCTGCCTGCATCAAGTCTTGCCCGACCGGTTGCCTGCACTTTGGAACCAAAGAGGACATGAAAGATTTGGCCGAGACTCGCGCCAAACAGCTTCGCGAAAACTACGGTATCGAAAAAGCCGGAGTCTACGATCCGGCAGGTGTCAACGGAACCGGCGTCATCTATGTGCTTCACGATGTGACCAATCCCGAAGCGTATGGAGGATTGCCGAAAAACCCGCACGTTCCATGGGTGGTCCGCTTCTGGAAAGGACCGGCGAAGTGGATCGGGAATTTCGCCATGCTGGGCGGCATCCTGGGCGTGACACTGCATTACTTGCGCTTCGGTCCGAAGGAAGTGGATGCCGAGAAGGGTGAAAACGGAGGCCAACCGTGAGCACCTCGCGTGTCGTTTCCTCGCGACCGGCGGATGTAAGACGAGGCCGCATTCTTCGCTATACCCTCGACGAACGTCTGAACCACTGGTTCGCCGCTCTCACCTACATTTACTGCCTGATCACGGGCCTTTCGTTCTGGTCGCCGTACCTGTACTGGCTTGCCGCTTTGGTCGGGGGCGGACCAACGGCGCGCTTCTGGCATCCATGGTTTGGTTTGGCCTTCACCGTGTCCGTGTTTCTCATGTACTGGATGTGGGACCGCGATATGCGCATCACCGAGGCCGACCGGCGCTGGTCGAAGGCCATGGAGCATTACATCAAGAACGAAGATGATCAACTCCCGCCCGAGGGGCGCTTCAATTACGGCCAGAAATTGTTTTTCTGGCTCATGTTTTACGGGATCATCGTGCTTTTGATTTCTGGCATAGGGTTATGGTTCGTTGAGTCCATCCCCTGGAGTTTACGCTGGCTGCGTTATTTGGCAGTAGCGATACATGTTGGCGCGGCCCTGGCTACTATCGGAGGCTTCATCATTCACGTTTACATGGGCACGGCCATGGTCCGCGGCGGCTTCACTTCCATCATTCGAGGAGAAGTTTCGGCGGCTTGGGCGAGAACCCATCACCGCCTCTGGTATGAGCAGGTCACGAAAGGAACTCCATCCGAAAAATGAAACCAGGCGATGACCGCTAGTGGTGGGATCGCGACGATCCTCTCTGGATCGGAACCGCCCACCACAGAGTCTTTCGAGCTCGGGGGTAGTAGCAACAGCCATCCTCACAGCAAGTTTGTCGGATGGACTTATCGCGGCAACCGAGAACGGTAGATGATCCCTAAGGATGGGGTTTTGCTTTAGCCAAAGGATTCAACTGCACCATTCTCGTCGTCGAACACCTCAAACAGATTCAACACGCCAACCAGGCGCAAAATCTGTACTGCAAACTTGGATGGGTTGACCAATTTCAGTGAACCTCCTCGTTGCTTTGCCGATACCATATATTTCACAAGCAGGCCAATGCCGCTCGAATCGATGTGAGGCACATCCGCAAGGGTGACGACTAATTTGTTTTCACCTGCAGCCAGAGCTTCGTCACAGGTGGTCCGTAAACTGTCCACAGGTTCTCCCATTTTCAGCGGACCACGAAGTTGAATTACGTTGACGTTATTAACTCTTCGGACGTTTATTTCCATCGAACCCCCAAGCCTTCGGACAATAACACTACTACACCCGCCGTGGTAATTGGCATTCATCTGTCGGTTTGTCCACGCTCGGTCTCAATAGATGTGCTTTAATACCTCCTTCGAACTCAAAAATACTCGACCATAAGCCCATTTCTTTTCTAGTCGTCGGAAGCCCGGCTCTGGGTCGAAACTTTTTGAGGAGGGTAAGATTGCGAGGGGCGCGAACCCTCAGGCCTCGAGGGTCTTCATAAGATCCAAAATCATGTGGACGACGGCCTGATCTCCGATTGTCGTGTTGATCATTGAGTGGTAGACAGCGCGGTCGGGCCATTGGACACCGAAATATCTCAGGATGAAATCGGCGCGATCCCGGTCGACGGTGTCGACGAGCTGTTCGGCTTCGCTTTCACTCTTGCCGCGGCCCTGCAAGCGCCGGACTTTGTCTTCCCTGGGAGCATAAAGAAACACACGTAAGGTGTCCTCACGTTTCCGAAGAAAATGCTGCGAACCCCGACCTACGATGATGGAGTTCCCTGTTTTTGCGGCGTGCTGAACTACCCGTTCGGTCAACTTCAAAATGCTTTCGCTGTCGACGACTTTTAACTTATGCGCATTGAGACTTCCTTCATAACTCCCGCGCAGGAATGATTTGAAAAGACGGTAGTACAGGGGATCTGTTTTTTCCTCGCGAACTTCGACGATCGCCTTGGGACATTCAGCCAGCCGAGCTATTTCCTCTGTCAGCAACTGGTCCCAAAGCTTCCAGCCCAGCTGCTTGGACAGAAGTTGAGCTATTTCGCCGCCTCCGCTTCCGTATTCGCGCTCAATGGTGATGATTTTTATCATTTGCCTCGAAATACTGGGTTCAACGTTTCAAGCATGAACAGCAAGAACGGGGCAAGGTCCCAACTGTATGACCCGATAAGTGGTCGAACCAAACACGGCTCGATCCAAGGCGCCACTCCCGCTCACTCCCATAGTCACCATGTCCATTTGCGCTTCAAGGGCGAGTTGAATGATTTCCAAGTATGGTTTTCCGATGCGCACCTCCGTCCTAATCTTGAGAGTCTTGCGTCCCTCCCGTGGAATCAGTTTTTTGAGCTGCTCTGTGGCTGTCGCTATGGCCGCATCCGCCTTGACCGGATTTGGGACCTCCTCCAATACGTGCAGCAGGGTGAGCTCGGCATCGTATTCCTCGGTTGCAGAGATAGCATAGTTCAAAGCGGGCGCCGCATTCTCGGAGAAATCCGTACAGTAAAGAATTCGACCTAAGTGGTGCACGCGGCCCCAGGCTTCACCCTCGGCCATAGAATCGTCCAGCGGCCTGCTTACTGCGAGCACCGGGCAGAGAGCCTTCCGCATCACTCGGTCGGTCACCGACCCCAGCACCAGGCGGTCAAACCCTCGCCGGCCGTGCGTTCCCATAACGATCACGTCCGTTTTCTGCGTTTGCGCAAACGACAGAATCAAGTCCGGGGCTATTCCCTCGTGCACCACGAGCTCCGGCTGAATTTCATCGTGGAGGTGCTTCTTCACGAATTCTTGCAGTCGCTCCAGGCCACCTTCGCCAAGCACCCGGCGGAACTCTGCATAGTCTCCCGCAGTGGCAGCAAAGTCGGCGTAAGGATATCGCCAAAGCTCTACGACGTGCTGCGCCACCACCTTGGCTCGATAGTTCTCCGCCAGCGATAGGGCATAGCGATACGCCCTTATTGAAAACTCCGAGAAATCGATGGGGCAAAGGATGAGTTTAATTTCCAGCATGACTACCTTTCTTACTCTATTATCTAGTCCATCGCATCCTAATAATTGCTTACTCCGCTACTCTTACGCCGCCGGCGCGGGGATCATTTTTCTTCAAAACAAATGCAAGAAAGAACATGATCGCAGCTCCGACGGAAAGCACCATAAAGGTATCGACGTAGGCTAAGCTGGCCGCCTGTGCCTGGACGGTCTGGTAAATCCTGGCATAGGCCTCCTGGCGCGCCTCGTACTTTCCAAGACCAGAGATGGCGAAACGTTGAGCCAGGCCGTTTGCCGCATTCGCAAAATTAGGATTGTCGATCCTGACGTTCTCTACCAGCCTCGCTTGATGAAATTGCGAGCGCCGGGCAATCAACGTTGTGACTAAGGACGTACCAACGCTGCTGCCCATGTTGCGCATGAAATTGACGATGCCGGCGACCGCGTTATTTTTCTCCGGCGCAATTCCGATGTATGCCACCAGCGTGATCGGTACGAACAGAAATCCCAAACCAATGACCTGGGCGATGCGCAACCACACTGCTGAATTGAAGCTCATCTGCAAATCAATGCGCTTTGTCGAATAGAACATGGCGATGGATAACGCAAGCCAGCCGAAGGCGATCAGATAGCGCGCCTGGAACTTCGTTGTGAGTTGTCCCATGATTGGCATTTCAAAAAGCAAGACGAGGCCTCCAGCGGAGAGAGCAAAACCAGCAAGCTCTGAGGTGTAACCCAAAAGTGTCTGGAGGAACTGCGGCATCAGGACCAGGCTGCTGAACAGCAGAATTCCGAGGGTGAACATCATCAGGCTAGAACTCGCGAAGTTAAAGCTCTTGAACATGCGGACGTCTATGATCGGCGCCTTCTGATACCACTCCCAGATCACCAGCGAAATCAGGCAAACGGTTGCCATGATGACAAGCGTGGTAATGAAGCGCGAGCCGAACCAGTCGTCTTCCTGCCCCTTGTCGAGCAATATCTGCAAAGCCCCAACACCCAGCGCGAGAAGTGCGATTCCGATGTAATCCAACTTAACACCAGCCGCTTTCAGCTTGGCCAAATAAGGAGGATCTTCGACAAAGCGCCGCACTAGAAACCACGTAATTACGCCGACGGGGAGATTGATAAAGAAAATCCATCGCCAGGAATAGTTGAAGGTAATCCAGCCACCCAGAGTAGGCCCAATGGTCGGCGCCATAATCGCCGTAATGCCGTACAGCGCAAATGCTAGGCCACGCTGCTGCGGTGGAAATGTATCCGCGAGAATCGCCTGCGCCATCGGTTGCAGTCCCCCTCCGCCCGCGCCTTGTAACACGCGGAAGAGAAGAAGAAAGCCGAGGCTTGGCGCGATGCCGCAGAGCAACGAACTCACGGTAAACACGCTCAGGCAAGTCATGAAGAAGCGCTTGCGTCCTAAGGCGCCTGCGAGCCAACCGCTAATCGGCAGGATGATCGCATTCGACACCAGATAAGAAGTGAGAACCCAGGTACTCTGATCGTTGCTCGCACCAAGATTCCCGGCCATGTATGGCAGCGCAACGTTCGCGATGCTGGTGTCGAGGACCTCCATGAACGCCGCGAGCGCGACGACGACCGCAATCAACCAGGGATTGTATTTCGGACGCCAGATGTCCTGATCGGTGGTGGTCGCAGCGGAAGCCATTTATAGAACTCAGCAAACAAACTCATTGCAGATAAACATCAGGCACAACGTTCATGCCCGGACGAAGCACACGATCTCGATTCTCGCCCTGCTCAAGAACAATTTTGACTGGAATTCTCTGCACAATTTTTACGTAGTTCCCCGTCGCGTTCTCCGGCGGAAGTAGACTGAACAGTGGACCGGTTGCGCCAGCGATGCTATCCACATGGCCTTTCAGAGTTTGGCCAGTTGCGTCAATATGAATTGATGCCCTTTCTCCAACTTTCATGTGCTTGAGCTGAGTCTCTTTAAAATTGGCGGTGACCCAGACTTCATCGAGGGGCACGACGGTTAGAAGTTGCTGTCCCTCTTGGACGTTCATCCCAACAACCACCTTTTTGTTTATTTCACCAGTGACCGGAGCGATGATTTTGGTGTATTGCAGATTCAGTTGCGCCTGCTCTAGCAGAGCGCGCTTTTGGTCGACGTCCGCGATTTGAGCCCGCACGCGAGCCCGGGTGGATGATACTTGCTGCGGCCCGGTCTCAGCGGCTTGGTGGTTGGCAACGGCTTGAGCCAGGCGACTGCGGGCCTGGTTGACGAATTCCTGTGCCGCCGACTCATTGGCGGCTGTTGCCGCTACCGATGCTGCACTGGATTTCGCCGTCGCCAAAGCCTGATCGTAAACCTGCTTTGATACCTCTCTCTTGTCAACCAGCAACTTGTAGCGGCGAAGATCGTCCTGCGCACGAACATTGTTCGCCTCGGCGGATTCCAGCTGCGCATGAGCCGCAGTCAGTTGCTTCTCGGCGGCGGCGACCCCGGCATTGGCATCCTGGATACCCGAAGCAGCAAAGCGCAGTTGGCTCGAAGTGTTCACGGTAGTAATTGGAACCGAAATGTTCAGCGACTGGGCCGTGGCCTCTGCGTTAGCGAGATTAGCTTCTGCCTGGGCGACCGCTACTTCGTAGTCTTTGGGATCGATCTCTACCAGCACCGTCCCCTTCTCAACCCACTGATTGTCGTCAACGTTTACCCGCACTACGTAACCGGAAACCCGCGCGCTTACAGGATAGAGATGAACGTCCGCCTGAGCGTCGTCGGTGGATTCGTAGCTGCTCAGGTAGCGCCAGAGGAACAGACCAGCGACAAGGACCACAACGATGCCTATCGCCAGAATCACAATGTTTCTGCGGCGCTTCGGACTTCGGCGTACGACCGGCTTCTGAGTTCTGTCCGCTAAAGGCGGTGGCTCTTCGGTCGCCGCAGTCGGAGGAGCGTTTTCTTCTGCCATTTTTATTTTCCTATGAAATAGTCCTTGACGCCTTGCTCAGCAATGCCCATAGCTCGAACCAGGGAAATTTTTGCATAATTGTAACTGTAGAGACTCGAAATGTACTGCTCGTGTGCGCTGGCTACGGCTTCCTGTGATTGCACCACTTCAACCGTGTCGGTAACCCCGGCGCTAAAACGATCATGCGATTGGACCAGCGTTTGTTCCGCCAAATCAATGTTGCTGCGCGCCACATTGACTTGATCCGCGGAAGACTGGAGATTCAATAGCGCGGTGCGCACGTCGGAGTCAATTTGCGCCCGCAGATTGTCCAAGCGCTCGCGGCTCTGTTCGAGTCTCGCATCAGCCTGCAAAACATCACCATGAACGCTTCCGCCCTGAAAGATCGGAATCGACAGCGTTCCGCGCACGTCGAACACTTGCGTTGCGGTGGAGGGATGCGCCCCCCCGGTGCCATAATCCCCGTTGAACGAAAGCTTCGGGAGATATCCCGCAATTGCGCTCTTACGGGAAAACTCTGCGGCACGTACGTCGGTCATCGCCGCCTGATAATCGGATCGCGAGGCGTATGCGCGTTTGATTGCCTCGTCGACAGTGACGCCTTCGAAAGGACGATACGGCGACTTGTCTGACAATTCGAACTCCTGCCCGGGAGCGAGCCCTATCACACGCGCCACGGTCAGCTTCTGGATGGCGAAGTTGTTTCTCGCTTGAATCAACTGTTGCTGGCGAGTCTGGAGCTCCACTTTGGTGCGCAAAGCGTCGATATCCGGCGAAGTGCCAGCATTCACCTGGTCCGTCGACTGATCGAAGAGCGCTTGCGCCGTCTTAACTTGCGCTTCTCCGGTTTCAATTCGGGCTTCGTCGGCAATGGCCTGTAAATAAACATAGCCCACAGCGAGCACGACGAGTTCCCGAGCGTCCTTGAATGTGAACTGCGCCGATTTAAGGCTCTCACTGGCCGCGTGCGTGGAGTTGATGGACTTCCAGTCAAAGAGCGCCTGCGTCACGTTCACACGCGCGTCGAAATAAGAAAAAGGACCAACTGACGGCGGAATGTTTAATCCAGAAGCATTCGTAAAACCAAGCTCGGAAAGATTGATCTCCGAGGCGTCCACATAGGGCGCCGCCGTCACGTGCGGCAAAAGATCGCTCAATTGTTTCCAGCGCTCACCGCGCGCCGAGCGGATATCTGCCTTCGACAGAAGCAGGCCGAGATTCTGCTTCAATCCACGAGCTATAGCATCCTCGAGCGAAAGCTTTAGCACTCCTGGCACGAGCGTTGTCGGCACGCTGCCCGCGTATGGGCTCGTTACTGTTGCTGGTACGGCTTGACCCGGAGTGCCCGGACCGGGCGTGTTCTCGGTTTGGGCAAAGGAAGTGGCGGCTGCACAAACTAGAACCCCGGCCAATAGAAAAACGCGGCGGTATTCGTCGATGAGTCTCAAGGTATCTCCTTCCTCTCTGTCTTAATATCAAGACCGTACGAAAGTAGATGATGATATGTATGCTCTGGCTTCGGTAGAGTCGAGCAATGCCCGTAAACTCACACATGAGCCACGCACCATGGCGTATTCTGGCCTGATGACAAACGCCTCCGGGACCAAGGACAAACCCTCTGCGGGAGACCCGATTCCTCCCAAGTGCTCTGTCATCGAAGTGCATGTAGGCGAATTGAAGCAGTTATTCAATGCCATAGATCCTTCTCCGTTTCGCGACAAGGACCTAGACCCCAAAGCTGAGGAGTTCATTGTAGGTTGGGCTAAAGAGCTTCCCCGTGAGGCAACCCTTGCGCTGGTGGTTGATCTCGACCGGGAGGCCGGATTACCCGACGAGGCTGCTGTGCTACGCGACGCGATTCACGAGTTCTTCATTCAACGCGCTCAAGCATATGAGCGGCGTCTGCGCGAATTGTTCCGTGTGGGCCGGACCAGCCTTGTGATCGGGCTCGTTGCTTTAGCGTCGGCAATTGCATTGGGAGATTTTCTAGCCGCTTTGATGAAGGGCAGCCGTATTGGCGAGATCGTTCGCGAAAGCCTTACGATCGGTGGCTGGGTTTCCATGTGGCGCCCTCTCGAGATTTTCTTGTACGACTGGTGGCCGATTCGCAGTGAAGCGCAGCTTTCTGAACGGCTTGCAGCGATGCCGGTACGCATCAGATACCTGAACGCCACAGCTCCCGATGCATGGAGAGCAGACTGGCCAGCGGTGTCGCCAAGAGGTGAACGGGCGAGCAGCGAGGCCCAACCGCGAGCTCTAAAGCAGACCGTTCCTTGATCCATTTATGATCCACGAAGCCTTTCCAACCCTTACTGAAACCGCCCTTGGTAGCCATCCGCGTTGCGTAGTTTCAGTACCTTACGGCTTGGTAGCGCCCTTTCACGGCGGTAACA
>JGI12635J15846_10004698_pt1 | contig 11790 bp, 12 predicted proteins | sample BlaSpr_A8_OM2_M2_FD_15846 | JGI IMG/M metagenome (IMG submission 15846) | reverse complement strand
ACCTCGCCGATACGGTGCGTCTTTCCCGTATAAAACAGGATGCGCTCCGTCGTCGTGGTCTTCCCGGCGTCGATGTGGGCCATGATGCCGATGTTCCTGCAACGTTCTAATGGGACTGTTCTAGGCACGATCTTCTCTATTCTTTCTGGGGCTCTGAAAATCTGTCGTTGGTCGCTGGTCGTCAGTCGTTAGCTCCAAGCTTGCAGCCCGAAGCTCACACCTGCCCTTTACCACCGGTAATGCGCAAACGCCTTGTTCGCTTCCGCCATTCTGTGCACGTCTTCTTTCTTCTTGATGGCGGCGCCTTTGCCGTTCGAGGCGTCGAGCAATTCGTTGGTCAATTTCTCGATCATTCCTTTTTCGCCGCGGCCGCGGGCATAGCTTACGATCCAGCGGATCGCGAGCGACGTCCGGCGATCAGGAGCGACCTCGATCGGCACCTGATAGTTCGCGCCGCCTACGCGCCGCGTCTTCACTTCGAGCAGCGGCTTAGCGTTCTCGACCGCCTTGGTGAAGAGCTTCAAAGGCTCGTCGCCGCCTTTTTCCTTCAACTTTTCGAGCGACTTATAAAAGATGCCTTCGGCAGTCGACTTCTTTCCCTGCCACATCATCGAGTTGATGAATTTCGTCACCAGATCCGACCCGTAGATGGGATCGGCATCGACTGTCCGCTTCGGTGTATGTCCTTTTCTCGGCATGTTTCGTCAGCTTTCAGTTTCAATTTCGCAGTGCCACTGGCAACGGGCCACTGTTCTTACGCCTTCTTCTCTTACGCCTTCTTCGCGCGCTTGGTACCGTACTTCGAGCGCCCCTGATTCCGTCCCGCAACGCCGGTGGCGTCAAGCGTTCCGCGCACGACGTGATAGCGCACGCCCGGCAGATCCTTCACCCGCCCCCCGCGGATCAGCACAATCGAGTGCTCCTGCAGGTTATGGCCAACGCCGGGAATGTAGGTCGTCACTTCAATGCCGTTGGTCAGGCGAACCCGAGCCACTTTACGCAGCGCCGAGTTCGGCTTCTTCGGCGTCTGGGTGTACACACGCGTACAGACTCCGCGCTTCTGCGGACACGATTGCAGCGCCGGACTCGCCGTCTTATAGTTCGTCCGCTCGCGGCCGAATTTCACCAGCTGATTAAATGTAGGCACTCGTGAAGCTCCTAAAAGTCGTTGGTCCCCAAAGACAGGACTACTCCGTCTCGGTTCTGGCACAGGCTGTCGCGCCCAGCCATACTCTCACCGCACAGCATCATCCGTGCTGGTGAGAAAGTCAGTCAGTTTCCCGCTCAGACTAATCGCCGACGACGGTGGCGCCACGCCTTGCCCTGATTCAGGTTCGGAGGCGCTCCGTTTCGTCTGCTTCTCCTGCATAGCCTCGCGTGTTTCCAAGCCACTACGTCTGACTCGGGCGCCAAGGATTTCGCAGGATATTTCAGCGAGGGCGTTCCCGGCTTTACTCCCACCGGGTACGTATTTCTGCACAACTCTTAAACTCGCGGAACTGTTTGATAATAACAACTGGCTTGCACATCGTCAACCATTGTTGCAAGCATCATAAATGCAGGCTTCAAAGTTTCACGGTTTCAAGGTTTTCAACCTCCGTCAGTTGCGGACTTCGAAGCACCGATCCGGGCATAGGGTCCGATTCGCGGCTTTGGAGCTTTGAAACCCTGAACCCTGCAACTCTTAATTTTTGCTACACTGACACTTTTCCACGCAATCACATTTTACGGCTCGCGTCTGACAAACAGGTCGCGAGGAGGGTTCATGCATCGTTGTGGTCTCGGCTTTCTTGTTACATCAGCCATCGTCTTAACGCTTGTCCTAACCGGCTGTTTGGGCAAGAACAGCAGTACACCCGGCGAGGGCGGCGTGGTATCGGTTACGCTGAGCCCAACCAGCACCTTCTCCATGGATGTGGGCGCCACGCAGGGCTTTAGCGCCACTGGCAAGGATTCCACTGGCCGCACCGTGCCCAACGTCAGCATTCAATTTGTGGTCAGCGTTCCGGCGGGCACCAGCAATCCCTCCCCGCTTGCCGTCGCGACGAACGGGAACGCCTGCGCCGGTACGTGGGACGCGAGCGTTGCCTTTTGCAGTCCTGGCAACCCTGGCGTCGCCGTGGTTACCGCGGTGATTAACGGAGTCAGCAGCGCGCCCACCACTGTCTACGTCCATCAGCATGTGGATAGCGTGCAGATTAACAATTCCGCCGAGGGCATCGCGCCTCCATACAACTGTTTCTCGCAGGGGCAAAGCTGGCGCTTCGAAGCATTCGCCTACAGCAACGGAGTCGATATCACCACCACCGTCGGACCGATAACTTGGTCGTCTAGTAACGCCGGCGTGGTCACAACCGCTCCCTACGTGCCGCAAAATCAGGCCACCGTGCTCAACCAGGTTCTGACCACCGCTAAATCGCCGGGCGTAACCCAGCTTTTCGCCAGCGTCTCCGGCACCAGCAGCAGCGCTTATCTTTACACTACCTGCCTGATTCAAGCCATCTACCTGCAGATCAACGGCCAAGCAGGGCAGGGAAATTCCATCACCGTGACTAACGGTACCAGCGTCGGGGTCACGGCGATTGCGGTCGACAGCCTGTGCGGCGTCGCCAACAATACCCCTCTGGCCACTCCTCCCCTGACTTGGAGCACGACCAATCCCGAGGTTGCGGCTTTCACCACCACCACCAACGCAACTGGCAGCAACAGCGCTAGCGCCAAGAACAATCTTGGCGGCGCAACCCTGTTCGCTTCCTGTAGCCCGCCAAGTTGCAATATAGGAGTGACCGGTTTCACCCCGCCGGGGCTAACTACCGCTGTCCCTAGTCTTCCCGTTTATGCCACGGACTACGACGCGAGCCTGGGGCCACAATGCAGGCCGCCGAACCTGACAAAAGGCTTCGGGACGATCTCCGTGGACGTGGCTTCAACCGCCGTTGTTCCCACTTACACCGCTTATGTCGCAACCACCGATTGCAACAATCAAGTCGGCTGCACCAGCGCCCTATTTTCGGTGAAACCCGGACTCATCCCGATCGGCACCACGATCTATACCTTGCCGCGCACGCCCAATTCCATGATGATTAATTACGCGTCGCGGATTTACTTCGGCACTGATCAGGGCCTGATGTACCTGGATATTGGCTCCTCGACCACAACTGCAACCCTGGTGTCGAACTCTCCGATTCCCTGCTACGTCTCCTTGTGTGGAAAAGTGCTCAATATCTCGAACGATGGCAAACAGGTGGTGATCTCGGACACTGTTTCCACTCCCAGCCAGGTCTACATCTACAATAGCGGCAGCACCACCACCGGTCCCATCGATCTCGTTCTCTCGAACAACGAGACCGCCACCGCCGCCTCGTTCTCGCCCGACCAATCCAAGGTGTTCATCGTCACCAATCTCGGCAACATGTACATCTACTCGACGGTCGATGCGCTCACCAAGATTCCGATCGCGCCTACCGCAACCGACGTTGAATTCTCTTCCGATGGCAGCTTTGCCTATGTCGCCGGAACCCCAGCCAGCGCCGTCTCAACCTACTCCACCTGTTCGCTGCCGACGGCCGGAAGCGTGGAGCTGGACTCTGTCGCGACGACCGGCACGCCAATAAAACTCTTCCCTTCGCCCGTCCTGCCTGAGCCCTTCGATCAGGGCAACTTCCTGTGGGAAACGCAGAACGTCCTCGCTCTAGCGCCGCCCTACATCGAGTACTTGCAGGCGGAGTTCAGGCAGGTTCCGATTCCATACGTCCCGCAGATGCAGTTCACCTGCAATGTACCGAGTTTCCTGAGCTTCACCAAAGGGCAGACCTACAACCTCGGACAAGGAAACTTCGCCCCGTTCTTTGAGCGGCTCGTGGGCGATGGCACCGAGCTCATCATGGTCGCCAACCACATTCCCGCGGTCCTGATATTCAACGTAAATAACGGAACCACGACCTCGATTCCACTGGTCGGCAACAGCAACCCGCTCGCCGCCGACGCCACCACCGACGGCAGCCAGGTCTACGTGGCGGCGTGCGATCAGTACCCTAACAACGACCCGACTCAGCCCTGCGCCGCCGGCTCCGTGCACGTCGTCAATACCCTCAGTCAAGGCGACTACCAGCAGGTGCCCTACGTCAACATCGACGACAACAACAATCCCAACATGTGTAACAGCCAGGGTGGAAGCGGCCCGCTGTGCCTGCCCAATCTGGTGGTGATTAAGCCGCAATGATTAATGCTAATGATTACGATTGGTGTTGCTGGTGGGTGAGAGTCCTGGTACGAAGAAAATACAAAACCCGCGAGGCTGGTTCCGCACTAACCGAAAGACAACCGAGAGCTGATAGCCGCTCTCCTACGTTCCCACTTCTTTGCCCACGCTATCCAGCACCCCGTTAATAAACTGCACCGATTCGGGCGTTGAAAACTTGCGCGCTATTTCGAGCGCCTCGTTAATCACCACCGCCCGCGGCGTCGCCGGGTAGCCCAGAAACTCCGCCACCGCTCCGCGCAGCACGTTGCGGTCGACGGTGGCCATGCGATCCATGCGCCAGTGTTCGGTGTGCTTCCCAATCAACCCGTCAATCTCTCCCAGCCGATCGCTGGCTACGCGAAACAGATCGTCGGCAAAGCCGCGCACCTCATCTTCGACATTGCTGCGCTCCGCCCAGAATGTCTTCCGGACAATCTCGGGCGCTTGCTTCCCCATATCCGCCTGAAAAAGCATCTGCAGAACCAGTTCGCGGGATTTGCGTCGAGTGCCCATGATGACGGTCGTTGGCCGCTAGTCGTTAGTCGTCCGGGATTCGCTTTTAGTGTACAAGGTCAGATTACCCGACGAGCGGTCACCGGTTCGGGTTATTGCTTTTGGCTTTGGTCGTTCTTTTCCTAGCGACCAGCGACCGACGACCAACGACGGCTTCCCGCAGATTCGCCATCTCGATCGCGGCCAGCGCTGCCTCCAGCCCCTTGTTGCCCATCTTCAAGCCAGCGCGATCAATCGCCTGCTCCAGCGTCTCGCAGGTGAGAACGCCAAAGGCATGAGGCACGCCGGTCTCCTGCGCCGACTGCCCAATGCCGCGCGTGACTTCGTTGACGATGACGTCGTAGTGCGCAGTATCGCCGCGCAACAGGCAGCCGATGCAGAGTATCGCATCATACTCTTTCGTTTCGGCCAGCGCTCGAGCGGCGATAGGAATCTCGAATGCGCCCGGCACGCGCACCAGCGCGATATCTTTTTTCTTAGCGCCAGACCGTCGCAGCCCGTCATATGCGCTCTGAAAAAGCCGCTCGGTGATAAAGGCATTAAAACGCGAGACGACGATGGCAAAGCGCTTGCCAGCCGCGCTTAGGCCGCCTTCAATGGCAGGAATCGCTGGCTCAGGAGGCCGCTCGATTTTTATTTTTCCCCTCGTTTTTCTCTCCGCAACTCGGCGGTGAATCGGTCTCACTTCCCCTTAAATGCCGCCGCCCGCTTCTCCAGAAACGCCGCCGTCCCTTCCTTTTTATCTTCGGTCGAGCAACAGACGCCAAACAGAGCAGCCTCCAGATACAGCCCTTCTGCCAAAGTCATCTCCATGCCTTTGTTGACCGCTTCCATAGCGTACTCTACGGCCAGTGGAGCGTTCGCAATAATCTTCGCGGCAATCGCCTCCGCTCGCGGAATCAACTCCGGCGCAGTCGTCACTTCATTCACCAGTCCGATGCGATGCGCTTCCTGAGCCGTAATCATCTCGCCGGCCAGCACCAGCTGCATGGCAAGGCCCTTGCCTAGCAGACGCGCCAGCCGTTGCGTCCCGCCATATCCCGGAATAATTCCGAGCCTCACCTCGGGCTGCCCGAGCTTCGCGTTGTTGCTGGCGAGACGCATGGTGCAGGCGAGCGCCAGTTCGCATCCGCCACCGAGCGCGAATCCATTAATGCACGCAATCGCCGGCTTGCCCAGATTCTCAATCAGATTGAGCACGCTCTGCCCGCGCTGCGCATACTGCTTCCCCGAAACCGCATCCTGCTGCGCGAGTTCGCCGATATCGGCTCCAGCAACAAACGCCTTCTCGCCCGCCCCAGTCAGAATCACAACGCGTATGTTGGCATCGTTCTTAATGTCATGAAACGCCGAGCGCAGCTCTTCCATGGTGGCCATGTTGAGCGCGTTGAGCACCTTGGCACGATTGACTGTGACGTAGGCGATGGCATTTTTCTTTTCGAAAAGAACGTTTTCGTAGGTCATTAACACCCTCACCAAAACTCTGTCATTCCGAGCGAAGCGAAGAACCTATGTATTTTGACTGTAGCGAGAGAATGCAGAGGTCCTTCGCTTCGCTCAGGATGACACAACTAATAAATCGGGAAGAAAATTACAGTTTATTCGCCACCGGCTTCTCCGGATTCGCATAATCATAAAACCCGCGCCCCGACTTCCGCCCATACCACCCCGCCATCACCAGCCGCTTCAGCAGCGGAGGCGACGCGAACCGCCGCTCCTTAAACTCGTCGTACATCACATGCGTAATGTAGTAAGTCGTATCGAGCCCAACAAAATCCAGCAAAGTAAACGGCCCCATCGGATACCCGCAGCCCAGCTTCATAGCATTATCAATGTCCTCGATCGACCCCACGCCCTCTTCATACGCCCGGATCGCATCGAGCAGATACGGCACCAGCAGCCGGTTGACGATGAACCCAGTCTTATCCGAAGTCCGCACCGGAACCTTGCCCAGCTTTTTAGCAAACTCATAAGCCGCGTCGTACACGGCGGGAGCGGTAGCAATCGTCTTCACCACCTCCACCAGCTTCATCAGCGGCACTGGATTGAAAAAGTGCAGCCCGATAAATCGCTCGGGCCGCTTCACCGCTGTCAAAAGCTCCGTCACCGAAATGGAAGAGGTATTCGAAGCAAAGATCGCATCCTTCTTGACGATGGAGTCGATCGACGCATAGATCTTCTTCTTCTCTTCAACGTTCTCGATGATGGCCTCGACAACAATGTCGCAATCGGCGAGGTCGGCTTTGTTAGTACTCCCTTTGAGCCGCCCTCGAATCTCGTCCTTCTGCTGCGGAGTAATCCCACCCTTCTCCACCGGCCGCTCGGCAAACTTAGCCAGCGACTTCTCAATTCCGGCAAAGCCCTTGTCGAGATACTTCTGCTCGACCTCGAGCACAGTGACGTCAAACCCAGCGGTGGCGCAGACCTGCGCAATGCCGGAACCCATCAACCCACAACCTAGAACGCCAACTTTCTTGATTTCCATGTGAATTCCTCAGGGCAAACGAAAGAAAAATAGTTTCAAGAGGCGACGTGCGCCTTCGTAATTAACCATGACTACTCGTATTGCCGCCGAAGCCAAACGCAGAGTCTGAATCCGGTAAAGAGCAGCACGCTATAGACTAGCGTATTGATTGTGAACATAACGGCGTATCCTTCCGGGCTAATCGCGCCGCCCAAATAATCGGTAGGAGGCCGGGATAGATCGCGAGCAGCGCTTCCCCCTTGGAACCGAGGGCCATCAGAATCTCGGGCAAAGCCCACTGCAGGATGGCCGCGAATCCAAGTACCCAAGAAATAGACAGCGCATAAGTTTTCGTCGGAGGCCATATCTTCTTAAATATGGAATTCATTGGTTCACCCCTGACAGCTGTGAATTGCGAAGAGACACCTCGGAGAAGGCTCTCCCCCACCATAGCAATCCCCTGCCGGGTGCCGCACTCTTGTCCTTCCTTTGCGCAAGGTCAAATTCCACCACCGTTTTAATCTAGGGTCTTTTGTAACACCATTATGCCTTGCCCCTACTCACCTTTTTCCGTACCCTAAACTCATGGAAGTCCACTTCGCCCCCGAGACCGAGAAGAAGCTCAAGGACCTCGCCGCGCAGAGCGGACGCAAGACCGCGGACGAACTGGTGCAGGATGTGATCGAGGGCTATTTCGAGGAACTTGCCCAGACGCGCGCCATGCTCAATCGCCGCTATGACGACCTGAAAAGTGGCGGGGTAAAGCCCATCCCCGGCGACGAAGTCGAAGCCTACTTCCGTGACAAGGGCGCCACCGCTCGGCGTTCGCAGTCCGGTCCATGATTCGGTATGCCTTCCATCCGGAGGCCCGCGCTGACCTCGACGAAATTTGGGAATTCATTCGCGCCGACAACCTGGACGCAGCCGACCGCGTGATTGCGGAAATCCTATCCGCCGTTTCTGGAGCAGTCTTTCCCAAGTCAAGGCCACAAACGACCTGACCTCACCCAACGGCCTCTACGGTTTCTTTTGGTTCGCGACTGCCTGATTGCGTATGCGCCGGACGAAGAGCCATTGTCGGTTGTCGCAGTTCTGCATGGACGGCGCAGCCCACGGTTGATGGCATCGATTCTAAGGGGCCGACGGTGAGCTTAGATGCGAACTTGCGGGACTCGGAACTCGCGAGGAGGATGGTTTTCTCGGCGCTCTCCGCGCCTCGGCGTGAAAAGAATTACGCCACCGCCGCCGACACGGCAAACTGCGGTGCCTGGGTCACGATCTTTCCTGCGCCCTGGGCCGTGGCCAATTCGAGCGCATGATCGGCGCGGTTGGCGACTTCGGTGACAATGTCTACCGGATCGAAATGCTGGCGCATCACCGCCTGCGCCAGACCGGCGCTGAATTCGACTGCCTTATCCTTGCCGGGGAAACGAACTTCGGTGAGCAAGCGGCGCAATTTTTCGACCGCCAGCAGCGCTTCTTTCTCGCCCGTATCGCCAAGCACCAGCGCGACCGTGGTCGCTTCATAGCGGAAGGCCAGATCGTTGGTTCGAATGTTCGCAGAGAAAAGTTGCCCGATCTGCTCCATCACCGCCGTTACCGATTGCTCGCCATATTCTTTGATCAGCGCGCTGCGCCGTCCAAACTGCATCAGCAGCACCGTGACCGTCGTCCCCTGTTGCAAGCCACGCCGCGTCTCCGCCTGCAAAAGGTCGAGATAGGAAGCACGCTTCAGCAATCCGGATTTTTCGTCGGTCACCGAAAGATTCTTAACCAGACGGCGCAGTCCGGCATTATTGAGCGCGATCAATACCTGATCGCTCAGCGTGCGTATGACCAGCACCTCGGCCGCCTGCCAGACGCGCCCCATATTTTGCGTCAGGATCAGCACTCCTATCTGCTCTTTATTGCTGTCGTTGCCTTCCGTCAGAGGCAGCGCCAGAAGCGACTCGATCTGCAACTCTTCGACGGAATTGCGCACGCCCATAAACTCGGGCGAGTTTTTCGCGTCGCTGACCATTACCGTGCCGCGCGCCACCGCCAGATCCTGGACCGTTTCTATCAGGCTGACGAGCGCGGCCGAACTGGCCGGAATCAGCCCCTCCATGTGATATTCCTGGATGCTCGAGGGCGGCAGCCCGGGCTTGCGCAACGCGACGATGCAACGCGCGGTGCGCCAGTTCGAGCCAATTTCGTTTGCCGTTGTTTTCAAAACTCCTTCAGCATTGCCCTGGTGATAGAGCTTGCGCGTAATCTCGGCCACTCGCGCCAGGCTGCTGACATCCGCCGCTTCGCTCGCTGCCGTTGCCGCGGCCGCCACAGCGGGCGCATCCGCAATCGGGGCGGCGGACGCAGTAGGCGGTGGCGGAGCTCCCGCCGCCTTTGCATATTGCCGCTCGATGCCAGCCGCCATATAGAGCTTCTGAAGATCCGGGTTGCGCTCTTCTTCACGCGGGAACAGTTCCTGAATGCGTTGCAGCCGCTCGATCGCCTTCGTGCGCATACCGTACTGCACCAGGATTTCGGCTTGCAGCATGAGGTCTTGCAGTGCTGCCGGCCCCAGCGTCGGCTCCGGGGCTTTGACCGTGGTCTCTTCCCGCTTCACGGTTGCAGAAAAGCGCGATGCGATGACGTTGAAGCGCTGATCGTCGATCTTGCCGCGCAGCGCCTCCAGCCGCTTCTGATGCCCGGGTTCGTAGGGATCCACTTCTGCCGCACGATCCAAACACTCGCCCGCCTTCTGATAATCGTGCTTCGAACAATAGAGATCGAAAAGTTTGAGCAGGGCCTGCGCGTAATCGGTTTCGCGGTTCGAGGCGTTAAACAGCTCCGCCAGAAATTCCAGCATGTCCGCCGATGGACGGTGCGAGGCCAACAACTCTTGCATGGTCGCGATAAACGATCGCCGCTCTCCACGCCGCCGCTGGAAAGCTTCGAGCTTCCGCGCCAGCGCGACCGCCTCCGCATCCAGTTCGGAGTCGATCATCTTGCCGACCAGGCCGACAACCTGATGAATGCGCGCCGGATTCTGCTCGAACAATGTCCAGATCAATGGCTCGCATTCCAGGCAGCGATCCGCCAGCAGCAGCGCCTGCGCGTACAGATCGCGAAGATCGAGCGACGCATCACCAGCATGCACCAGCGGCTCGAATATGAAAATCGCCGCCCCCGCCTCACCTCGCGTCAGCAGGCTCTTTCCATAAGCCAGCGCGATCTTTGCATCTGACGGATTCTCCGCATACGCGCGCTCAAACCACTGGCCGGCATTCCCCCCGGCCGCCTCCGCCAATTCCGCCAATTGCAAAAATGACTCCGACGCCATGACGTGCTCGCCCAGTGCCGCCGACAATTCGGCGACGCGCTGGTGATTCGACTGCGACGGCTCCAGGCTCACAACGCGCCGCAAAACCAACAAGGCCTCTTCTTTCTTTCCCTGCTTATTCAAATCCTCCATGGCATTTTCATAGGTGCCAATCGCCAGCTTCTTATTCGATTGTTCGAGCAACTGCCCGAAGCGCACCTTCTGTTCCCACGTGGGATTGGTATAACGTGCCAGCTTCTTATAGGTGAGACTCGCTCTGGTTGCGTCGGCGGCGGCTACCTGGCGCTCGAATAACTCGCCCATAAGGCGCACCGCCTGCGGTCCCTTGTTTAACGAGAGACACAAGTCTGCCGCCATCTGCCGCACATTGTCGTTCGGCGGATCGCTTTCAAGGATGAGGAGGTATTCCGCCAGCGCGTCGGCTGTCTTGCCCTTTTGCAAGAGCTTCTCCGCCTTTTCCACGCGGCGGGCGATCTCGGTACGATTAGGATTTTCCGGCATCGGCGGTCTTTAGTCTTTGGACCAGACAGACAGTTCCTTCGTTGATTCTAGGATTCGGCCTCTAGCCCAGCAACGCGCTTCCCCCGCTCAGCGATTACGAAGGTCACGACGCCCGCTTCATCCTTTCGCGCGGTTCTGCCGATCTCCACCATGAGGCTTGGCGTGTCTCTCCATATCTGATGATTACGACGGTCAATTCCGAGCAGTCCGGTCCATCCCATATGCGCAAGTTTGCGAACCTCGGTCCAGCCTGGACAGTGGGCATTGCTCTGGCGGTTCCCACCGCCGCGCAAGCGATCGGGTTCCTCCTGCTCGGCACCGGGCGGGAGGGCTGCGGCTTTGCGGAGTCGATCGGGATGCTGGATAGCCTTCTAGCCCCCGGAGTGCCCGCTCAGCGAGGCCACGGTGCGCGCCCAGGAAATCCGCACCCGCCTCAAGGATTTTCATCTTCAACCCGAGCGCCTTCAGGCCGATCGTCTTCAGCCCGAGCGTCCGGATACCGTACTGAGTTGTTCGATCGGAGTAGCTGCCTTCGATGAGACCACCGATCGCGTCGATCTTTTGCTGAAATTCTGCCGATGACGCTCTCTACCATGCCAGGCGGGCTGGCCGCGACCGCGTCGTTGTCGCCCGGCCAGCCGCAGCCCTGCCAGAAATAAATTTCACCGAGTCGGCGGCGGCCAGCGCTTCAGCAAAAGCAACATAGAACAAGATTCCAAGGTATCAAGGTATCAAGGTTTCAAGGTT
>JGI12635J15846_10004697_pt1 | contig 11790 bp, 9 predicted proteins | sample BlaSpr_A8_OM2_M2_FD_15846 | JGI IMG/M metagenome (IMG submission 15846) | reverse complement strand
CTCTCCACACTTGCCGTGGAGCTGCACAGCAGCCTCACGACGATTCAATGGGCCACGAGCGGCTATCTCCTGGCCCTGGCCCTCATGCTTCCGCTGAACGGCTGGCTGGTCGAGCGCATTGGAGCCAAGTCTCTCTACCTCTGGTGCTTCTCCGCTTTCACGCTCTGCTCAGCCCTCTGCGCCATCGCCTGGTCTGCGAATGCACTGGTCGGATTTCGACTGCTGCAGGGCATGAGCGGCGGACTGATGGCGCCGATGATGCAGATGATGATGGCGCGCGTTGCCGGTAGACATATGGCGCGCGTCCTCGGCTATGCTGCCGTGCCCGTCATGCTGGCGCCGATACTCGGCCCCGTGATTGCCGGCGCTATCCTGCAGCACGCCTCCTGGCGCTGGCTCTTTCTCGTTAACCTGCCGGTCGGCGCACTGGCCATCGTGCTGGCTATTTTCTTCCTGCCGAACGACCGCGAAGAGACGAAGCAACGAGACCTGGATATGGCGGGGTTTGCCCTGCTCTCTCCCGGACTCGTGCTCTTCCTGTACGGCTCGGATCATATGGGCGAGCACATCGGCCAGATCACTCTGGCGCTCTCTGTTGTGCTGCTTGCGATGTTCTTCAAGGTCGCGGTTCGCAAAGGACCTCGAGCGGTGATCGACCTTCAGTTATTCAAGGGCAAGACCTTCGCTGCCTCTACGGTCACCCAGTTTATGTCGAACGGAGTCTCGTATGCGGGTCAGATGCTGATTCCGATCTATCTGATCCGCGCGTGTGGCCGCTCCCCCAGTGAGACCGGCTGGCTACTGGCTCCTCTTGGAGTAGGGATGATCTGTTCCTATCCGTGGATAGGAGCGCTGACGCAGCGATTTGGGGTCCGCAAGGTATCCGCTGGAGGAGCATTTCTGGCTCTCGCGGGGACGCTGCCATTCATCTGGCTTGCCAGTCACGGATTGAGTGTCGCAGTACTCGCCTGCGCTCTTTTCCTGCGGGGCGTCGGGCTGAGCGCGGTCGGGATCCCTTCCCTTTCCGCCGCATACGCTTCGGTCAAAAGGCGTGACCTGCCGATGGCAACCACCTCTCTCAACATCGTGCAGCGTCTTGGAGGGCCGACGATGACGACGCTCTGCGCGACCTTCCTGGGATGGAGTTTAAGGTCGGGACATTCACATCTCTCCCTCTCGAGCCCATTTGTTGCGGCCTTTATTCTTCTTTGCTTGCTACACGCTCTTCTGTTTGCTGCTTCCCTCAGACTCCCGCTCTCGATCGACAAGACGACAGAAATATCTACCGCAGGGGAAGAGCCCAAGATTTTGGAAATGGCCGAGTAATTATTCCTTCTCGCCGAGTGCAACGTGCGCTCCGCGAACGCGTTAAGGGTAGGTGATCTTGGCGGCACTCGAACGACGTGGATGCCCTCATGGACGAGCACGTTACGAAATCCGTCAGAGTATTCGCATCGCCCTGCCCCATTCAGCGGCTTCGCCGCGCATCGAACGGCGTCGTCCGATTATTTGTACAACATGGGATTGCACCACGAGTATTTCTTGGCGCCGAGGGCTGCCTCACTCAGTATTTGTGCATGACAAGGGGGGGCGCGTGCCTTCAGTGGAGCGCCGGCAGTTATTCAGCCGGCGGATCCGAAAATCGAGCCGCCTCCGCTTGTTCAAATTTCTGCGACGGTATTTCGTGCCAGGCGCGCCGTTCTGCTCCATAGGGATCGAGCGCGACGTCGGTGTGAACACCGAATTCCATGGTGGCATGTTGTTCGGTCCCATAGCGGGGCCACGTCGGCAATCCGGCCCCATTGGGATCTCCGTTGCGGGCGAAGCGTGTCCAGGCGTCGGCCATTTGATCGCTCAGATGCGTCCACGAGCCTTTCGGTCCGACGTAGGAATATCCCATTGAGGAATCTACATGGAAAACAAACGCGAGTTCCAGGCCGTGCATGGAACCGTATTCGAGACCCGTGGGACCCTTGGTCAGTGAGCGATACGTGAACAGGTAAACGAAAGTGGGCTGGCGGTCAGCGTTCAGTTCCGCCAGCCGAATAGACGGCATTCTAAAGACGACGTCGCCCAACAACTGAGTGACCGCCTCCGAATAAGAGTTGCCGTCATTCGCGTAGACACTGAGGAGGTGCTCGGCGCCAGGACCAAAGGCGTGCAATAAACGCGCGTGCAAGACCGATTCCGGCTGTTTATCGATCGGTGAAGCGTCCATCGCCGTCCAATAGCGCATTTCCTCCGAGTTCGTGCCGATGAGCAGCGGCTTGCTCAAGCTCGGATTTGCCGCGACAGCCTCAATCGGTGTCCGATCAAACGTACGACCGTCCTCGACCATGCCAAAAGTCGCAAGCCCATATCCCTTCGTAAATAGTTCCGATTGAGCTCGCAGCATGTCCTCGACGCTGAGCCTTTGGAGTTCCTTGACCGTGGTGACATGCGCAAGCGCCATGAACTTGGAGGTGATGGCGGTTGCTTCTTGGCTCGATAGAAACTGGCCGGGATCGCCGCTCTCGATGATCGCCTTTTGGAATAACTCACTTGCCGCGGGTATCGCGAGCAAACCGTGAATGCTCGCCCCGCCCGCCGATTCTCCGAAGACGGTTACATTGTGAGGATCGCCGCCAAATCGGCCGGCGTTTCGCTGTACCCATCGCAGGGCCTCGATTTGATCCAGCAGTCCGAGGTTGCCGCTGTCGGCGAAGCGCGTACCCCCCACATCGGCGAGTTCTAGAAAGCCGAATGCTCCGAGGCGGTATTGCAATGACATGACGACGACGTCGCCCCGCTCGGCGAGGGCGCCCCCATCGTACCAACTGTCCTCGGCACTTCCTTCCTCGAGAGCGCCCCCATGGATAAATACCATCACCGGTCTCGCCTTCGTGTCGGCTCCTGGGGTCCAAATGTTGACCGTCAGGCAATCCTCGGACATGTTTTGGTCGCCGTCCTCCGCAGGATCATCCAGATCGAGCACTTGTGGGCACGCCGCCCCACTCACCCGGGCATCACGCGGATGCGTCCATTTGACGGGCGACACAGCCGGCCGAAATCGCAGTTCGTTTATCGGCGCAGCCGCGTACGGGATCGCGCGGAAGGATTGAACGCGCCCGGCTTGAAGACCCACGACGGGACCATCGGTCGTCACGACGATCACCGGGGTGCCAGGTTTTAGGAAATCCTGGCAGTGAGCCCAATTGGATGCCAGGGCGAAGGCGGCAACTACGATCAGCCTTCGCGACGCACGAGTGCCCCTGCTGCTACCGCCGTTCGCAATAAGCATCTGGTGCAGCCATCCTTCAGGTCTATTCAGCCCAATTTTCAATGTCGAGGTCTGGGACGCGACCGAACTCCGCGGTATTGTTGGTCACGAGCGTGACCTTGAGAGAACGGGCATGCGCCGCGATGAAGAGATCGTTCGCGCCGATCCTCGTTCCACGCGCTTTGAGCGCAGCGCGAATCTGGGCATAGTGCATGGCTGCTTCGTCAGGAAAGTCCAAAACCTCGACGTGCCGCAAATACTGCTCGAGGGCAGCATGATCCTGCTGTCGCCGGGAAGACACCTCAACCCCGAATAAAAGCTCAGACTTCGTGATGACGGAAATACAGACGGCACCGATTGGAACCTTCTGCAGTCTTCTCAGAACAGTGTCATGAGAACGCTTCATGATGTAGGACGATATATCCGTATCGAGCATGTACTCTGCCATCAGAGTTCGCGCTCCTGGACTGGCATCTCGTCTACCCCTTCCATGAACTCCTTTGAGGCGACAGGTCCTGAGGCAAGATAGGCCGACCAATCAGTCGGGCGGGCGGAAAGAATGACATCGTCGCCTTGCCTACGAATAAACACCTCCGAAGTACTGAACTGAAACTCCTTCGGTAGCCGAACCGCCTGGCTGCGGTTGTTCATGAAGATCTTGGCTGTGCGTTGCATCGGTTGACTCCAGAAGTCTTGGCATATACAAAAGTATATGCCCTCACCGAATCGATTGCCAAATCTAAGTCCAGCCCAATCAAGCAATCCAAGGGCTCCATGGGAACGTGCGCAAGTTATGGAAGCTCGAACGCCGCACTGACCTTGGCCGCCGCCGAGTTCAAGGCAGAAGCTGCATCCCCGGTCTTGCGAGCAGAGGCGGCCGATTGATCGGCGAGCCGCCGCTACTCGTTCATGATCTCAGCGGTGCTCACGCCCCAGAAATGGTTACTCTCCGTCCAGCCAATACCGATTGCTCCCACGCTTGGACCGCTCTCCACCACGACGACGAGTGAGTTCGGGTATCACGGCCTAATCACTGATGGCGATCGCCGATGGCAAACCTCCGGCGGTATACGGGGAGCCGTTAACCACCGTCAGTACACCAGTGCCCGCAGTGATCGCAAAGACAGAAACATTGCCTGAACTGGCGTTCGCTATGTAGAGAAAACTGCCCGTGGGATCTACGGCGACTGCCGAGGGCTCGCCCCCGGCTGCAAACGGTGAGCCGGCGAGTGCGCTCAAGATTCCATCAGAACCGAGGGCGTAAGCCGAAGTGTTATTTGAGCCTTGATTGGTCACGTACACAAAATTGCCCAACGGGTCGACAGCGAGCGAAATGGGGCTGGTTCCTGCCAGGAAGGGTGAGGCGCTAAGGGCGGTGATTGCGCCCGTGCCTCCCGAGATCGAAAACGCGGAGAGATTGTTCGAGGTTGCGTTCGCCACATACAGGTACTGGTCGGAGGGATCCACACTCAGTGAGCGGGGGTCGGTGCCTGTCGGGAAGGGGGAGCCACTGACCATAGTCAAAGCGCCGCTGCTCGTATCGAGCGCGAAGGCCGAAATCGTGGCATCGGCCTGGTTCGCGACATAGACAAACATACCCGAAGGATCAACCGTAACCGAAGACGCTGCGGCACCTGCAGCAAAGGGTGAGCCGGTGACCGGTTTCAATGCCCCGGTACTCGCGGTTATGGTGTAGGCAGAGACAGTCCCGGCGCTACCACTCGTCACGTAAACAAAAGAACTCGAGGGATCGATAGCGATAGACGTAGGTGCCGGGCCCGTCGCGAACGGCGTACCGCTAACCGCCACCAGAGCTCCAGTGCCGCGATCAATGGTAAATGCCGAGATAGTCGAGTCCACTTTGTTGGGCACGTACGCAAACTTTCCGCTGGGATCCACGGCAATCGAATCAGGGCCGTTTCCCACACTGAACGGCGAGTCCGGGATCGGTGTCAATGCGCCGCTGGTGGTGTCGGCGGTATACGCGGAGATGTCGTTCGAGCCGCTGCTGACCACGTAGACAAAACGCGCGGGATTGGTGGTGCAGGTGACCATGATATTGGTGACGTTAGAATCACCGAGCGTTCCCGTCCCGTTCGCAACCACACAGGTCTGCGACGGATTCGTCGGCTGCGTCCCGACCGTTATGCTGTAGGGAGTACCCGGTAGGTAATAGTCAAACGCCGGATAGGTCCCGTTCGCCGCATATCCAATACCCGTGAGGGTGACGCCATTGTTCTTTAAAGAGAGCCTGGACCCCACGAGTCCGTTCACGGTACCGCCGATGCCGTATGTCGGCGGCGAACAGAAGCAGCCATTTCCTCCCCCATGGCAGCCTGTCACTATGAGCACGATCAATAGCGCGCCCCGCAGAACACCCGGAGGCTGCCGGGCGCGACTCCACAAAGTATTACCTGTCACACATCCTCCTTCCCTTGCTCTAGCTGCACCTTAGGTACACGATCGACGCGCTTCTCCATCTGGACCGTGTTTGATCCGGTGACCTCATTTTCGTCACGGCACAATCGATGGGCGTGCGATTCTCGCAGGCTGATTTCTCTTTTTCGTTCCGCGGCCTGCATTCTCCGCCACGAGACAAAAACTGCTCTGAAGTAAGCGCCCGAAAGTCCGAATCCGGCGATGATCATTGCGATTAAAAGATTGTCTGCCATGGCAATCATCCCTTTGCAATTCGTGGAAATCGGCGTGCTCGCCAGTTTAGTGGGTAGCTGCCAGTGGGCGAGCCGGCCCGTGGAAAAACCGCCGCCTCCGCCCGTCCACCGGCACACTTTCCGCCGCTCAGTGCAGATCTGCTGCTTGCAAGGCGTGAGCGATCGTTCTGGCGATGAGCCGGTGCCCCGCGAGAGCCGGATGTTCATTGCACGCGTTTGGGGTGTAGACGTCCGGATTTAGCAGCCCGGTCTTACAAGTTTGGCCGCCAAATGCCGGATCGGAGGCCACAGTCTGAAATACCGTGAAGACATCAGCGACGACCGCCCCATACGCTTGAGCGGGGGCCGCGATCGCGGTATTGAGGGCTGCCGTCAATTCGGTAATTCCTGGCTGAGTGGAATCGGAATAATCGGTCGAGTAGTAGTTCGTCAAGACGATCGCGCCGCCGTATCCGGTGGCGCGCAGGTCGGCGAGGATCGTTCCTATGTTCTCTGCGACCTTTGCAAATACCGCCGGTGCACCCGCCTCAATGCAGGCTTCGACCTGGGCGGGGGTGGAATTGGGAATCTCAGCACAGGCTATCTCGAGCAATAGTCCGTCGTTCGCCCCCAGCGTGAGGGTCACCAGCCGCACTTCGGGATGGCGCCTCAAGTAACGGGCGGCGAACTCGAGCTGCGTGCCCCGGTAGTCGGCGTGCAACGGGTACAGTTCGCGGTAACCCTTGCAGCCATTGTCGGGCGCGGTCGATGACAGAAAGCTGCCGGTGGTTGCGCCGGGACAGCTCGCATTCACCGCTTCAAGGCGGAACCTCTCACCGAGGTCGTTGGCAAAGCCGATGAAGTTTTCCGGGCGAGTGTAGAAATAGCCGACCGAGTCCACCGCGGCGATGTATCCGAAGGCGACGCTGTCGCCGAGCACGAGTGCCTTATCATAATGCTCTTCGGAGTCCCACGCCGCGGCAGTACCTCCGAGGCAGACAGCAATTACCAGCGACGCCGTGGAAAGCACACGTGATAGTTTCATAGTTCCTCCTAAGTCAAGATTTGTCGGCTCGAACAAAAAGCGAGAACTCATCAATTCCACGTTGCAGAACGGATAGGTGCAAGGCGTGCAAGGCGTGGGCAAGAAACCCTCATCCAGCAACTCCCTTAAGTCGCCGGGACGCGATGCTCTGGTATGCCAATCAATTGTCCCGCAACGACCTTGCATCACAGGCTCACGTTGGGATGCTCGGCCGAATCAGCCGCAGCCGCGAGCGCCCCAACGACGGCTAAGATCACGACCACCAAAATGGTCGTCTTCGTTGCGCTAAAATCTCGTCGGTCGATTGAGACAGTCTCGGAAAATGGCACCGAGTCGTGATCCCCGTAAATCACTCCATCGCGCACCGAACGAATGCGCAAATGATGCGTGGCGCCCCCCACCGTGGTAATGATCACGCGATCTCCCGGTTGCAGAACGCCACCGTCGCCGAAGTGTTGGGATAGGTCAGTCGGCGCATTCGCGATCGGATGCAATGTCGTGCAACCGCCGGTCATACAAACGATCAGACACGGCGCCATGAATGTTTTCATCGGCCTATCCTAGGGTTGCGCTCTGCCATCCGAACATCGCGCCATCTCCAACTACGTTTCATTCGACGCCCAGCAAAACAGGGAAGTGGTGTCATGTCTTCTACAGCGCGGAGGACCCGATCGTTCATCGACCGTGCCGTGAGAGTGGTCCAAACGAGGTCTAGAAGTAATGAGGACGGCCTGATGGCGGCCTGAGGACGCGCGGAAAGCAGCTTTCGGGGGGTGCCAGGGCGCGGACTCGCGTCGGTGCCGGCATTACGCGATTGGGGCGCCCTGCGTATACTATGCGCCGCCTCAATCCAGGTTTCGTGAGGCTCCAATGCCTTACTGATCAAGCCCTTATGCAGGTCGCCGTCGATGAAAGCGCCGGACAGTCTCGTACTCCAGATCGGCACTTGGCGCGTCGACCCGGCGATTGACGAGATCTCCAAGGACGGAACCGCCGTCAAACTCGAGCCCAGGACGATGCGCCTCCTGGTCTGTCTTGCCGAACACGCGGGACAGGTCGTCAGCGTCGAGCAGTTGTTGGATGAGGTCTGGAAAGACGTCGTCGTCACACCCAATTCGGTTTACCACGCGGTGGCGGCGCTGCGACGGGCCCTCGGCGACAACACAAAGGACCCTACCTACATTGCGAATATTCTACGGCGCGGTTACCGCCTCATCGCACCCGTCGCACCCTGGGTGGATTCGCATCCCGTCGCCGCCCCGAATTCCTCAACGATGCTGGGAGAGTCCTCGCCCCCGCCTCAACTCTCCGCGACGGGCACCCGCCGGTCACGCTTCGGGTGGTTTGGACTCGCGGCATCGATCGCGCTTGCACTCGCACTCGCCTACTCGAGCGTCGGTATCTTCGCACCGCACAAACTCATGCTCGTCGTACTGCCATTTGAAAACCTCAGCGGTGACGCGGGACGCGATTACTTTTCGGACGGAATGACCGAAGAGCTGATTACGCAGCTTGGCGGCCTCGACCCAGATCGCCTCGGCGTGATCGCGCGCACCTCCGCCATGCAATACAAAGGAGCGCACAAGGACGTTGCGCAGATCGCCAAAGAACTCGGCGTGAACTATCTCCTCGAGGGCAGCGTGCGTGGCTCGAGCGACCGGGTTCGCGTCACCGCCCAGCTCATCGTCACCAAAGATCAGACCCATATTTGGGCGCAAAGCTTCGACCGCGAATCGAGCGACATCTTGAAATTGCAGAGCGAGGTCGCTCGTGCAATCGCTGACAAGATCCAGCTGACACTGTCCGCACAAACGACTACCCGACTGACACAGGCGCCGAGCGTAAATCCGCAAGCGCACGAGGCTTATCTTGAAGGATTGGAGGCGGAGAATCTGCGCACGAAGCCGGCATTTGAGCGGGCTGTGGCGGCGTTCAATCGTGCCATCGCGCTCGACCCTCGATATGCGCTCGCCTATGCCGAGCTCGCACGCACCTACAGTCTCGGCATGGTAGTGGGACTGGGCGTCCCCTCCGACATGATGAGCAAGGCGCGCACTGCTGCCACGAAGGCGCTCGAGATCGACGATTCCATCGCCGCGGCCCATACGACCATGGGCTTCATCCACGCACACTTCGATTTTGACTGGGCGGGTGCTGAAAGAGAGTTTCGTCGCGCCATCCAGCTCAATCCCAGCGACGCTTACGGTCACCTCTTCTACTCCAACAGCCTGTTATCACCCTTGGGACGACATGACGAAGCCATCGCCGAGATGAAGATCGCCATCCGGCTCGATCCGCTGTCGGCGCCAGTCGATTCCTTCCTTGGTCGGACTTACCTATGGGCACGGCGGTACAATGATGCTCTCGCGCATCTCCAGAAGTCGGTGCAGCGCTTTCCGAACTTCGCGCTCGCCCACATGCGGCTCGCGCATCTTTATACCTATATTGATCGGTTCAACGACGCCATCGCGGAGGAAACAAAAGCGCGTTTGCTGTCCGGGCAGGACGCCCGTGACGCGATCAAACAGGAGGATGCTCTGCGCTCGACGCTGGCCGCTCGCGGCCAGCGCGGCTACTGGGAGAAAGTGCTGGAGTTCTCACAATCGGGCGGCAATACACCGGAAGCCTACACCTCGAGCTACGGTATTGCGATCCTCTATACCCGACTTGGGGACAATGACAAGGCTCTCGAGTCGCTGGAACAAGCCTACACAGAGCGCTACCCCGCGATGGCGGAAATCGGTATCGAGCCGGCACTAGATCCGCTGCGAGCCGACATTCGGTTCCACGGACTCCTGAGTCGCGTGGGTCTTACTCAGTAAGCGTCGATTGCGCGAGGGTAAGTACTCCGCGATCAGATACTTAAATCGATAGAGTCGGTCACCGGCGGTTTGCCGAACCGCCGGTGACCGCAGCTGCGGACGCTCGCGCCCGATGGGCTCCGAGGCTATTGCCGCAAAAGATCGAATTGCTGTCTCAGCACCTCGGACAGATTGGGCGTCCCCCAACCGCTCGCCGGATCCCAGCCCGGCCCGGCATAGTACCCGGGGACGTTATTCAAGCTGTTGCCACCCAGCGTGATGTCGCGCCCGTATTTGCCGAACTGTCCCAATCCGCCGACGGCGTAGAGAGCGGGATTCAAGAAACCAAGGGGTTGTCCGGCAAATTGGCTGAGGTCCGCGACGATGCCGGCCCACTGCGGCGAGCCCTCGCTAGTTCCACCGATATCGTAATAGCCCGCGTTATCGGCTCCCAGAAAGCTCAGATAAATCAAGATTCCGGTATAGGGGTCGGCGTTGTACGAGACATCCGGCAGGCCGCGTTTGCCGCCGAGTTGCTGACTCACTCCTGCGGGGAGCGAGGCGACCTGATAGTCGGGCTCATCGAATAATTGGCTGATGCCGCCGCCGCCCGCCCCGCCCTGTTCGTTCCAGACGAGCTCGTAGCTATATTGACCCACGGTGCTCGCATAGAGGCTCGTGCCGCCCACGGCGGTAACCCACGGCGAGGAGGCTGGATAGTTCACGGTGGCAAACGGATAGAGTGTCACCCCATTGAGCTCGACGTTGCTGCTGCCCGAATCGCCTGCGCTCGCGAGCACGGTGACGCGCTGGGTGCTCGCGTCCTTGTAGAACTCCTCCATCTTCGCAACGATTTGACGTCCAGCAGCATCGAACAAGGTATTCTCGGTCGCCGCCCAGCTTTGGGATATGACATTGCCGAGTTTATGGTCGAGAGCATATTTTTCCAGCGCCAGGAATTCCGGCAACCCCTGAACACCTTCCGTCTCTGCTACCGGACTCGTCATCAAGACGATCGCTGCTCCCGGCGCCATCGCGTGCGCCCATTCGACGTCGAGCGTCGCCTCGAACGCCCAATTGACCTGGGTCGAGTTATTCGGATCGAAGGGTACCGTACCGAGGGGCGCGAGTATCTTGAACGACGGCGGATCAGGCAGGCCATAGCCTCTGTCGAAAGCCTCGAGATCCTCGCGGATCGTTGGGCTGCCGTAAGAATCGATGATCACGATCGTTTCCCCTTTGCCCACGAATCCGGCTTCCGTAAGCGAATCGACACCGTAGGCCTTGCGTATCTCCTGCGGCGAATAGCACGGCGACGGATAAAGCGAGCTGCGGCACTCGGCATCGGTCGGGGCCTGCTCGCTGCTCTGCTTCACCTTGCCGATGATGCGAATGTGTGTCGCCGCCATTGCCGGGGTGGAAGCCAGCAGCCAAGAGGCCGCCGCAAGGGCAATCACGCCGGTCATCTCGCGGATTGAAAAGCATCCCACGCGCATAGTTTTCTCCCTGGTTGTTGATGTTCGATGATTGGTCGCGCGGTGCGGACCCAAAGGCTAATCCGTGCCTTCACGCCACACCAGGACGAATTATTACACCGATCTCGGTGGACTTAAGTATTTGGTGGCAGAACATTCGCCGATTTATTACTCGACACGCTCTGTCACCTACAGTGAGTTCGGGGGAAGCTCAATTAAATATTGATTTACCACATTTTGTTGCGATGAACCATGCGTCATCCGATGAGGTACGACACGAAACTCGCGTTCGACAGGCGGTGTCAAGCGAGACTTTGGATGAAATTCTCGAAAGAATTGCTCGAGTCGGCAGTCGAGCACTGCACAGCGAACCTGCAGCAACTGATGTGCGCCCCATTGCGGTAGGCAACGCTTCGGGGCCAGGCTACGCGCCACCGCTTGCGGGCAAGGGACAGTCGTGGCGGTCAGCCGAGGGACTTGCGCAGTTGCGATTGGCGGCCCGCCTTGAGCAGTTGGGCGCACACACGGGTCCGCAGATCGCGAGCCGCTTCGGACCAAC
>JGI12635J15846_10004695_pt1 | contig 11791 bp, 7 predicted proteins | sample BlaSpr_A8_OM2_M2_FD_15846 | JGI IMG/M metagenome (IMG submission 15846) | reverse complement strand
TTATAAGCGGTGTCCGATAGCGCACCCAGGGTTTGTGCATCGCGACCGTTGTCGTCGAAACGTTCGGCTGGGAAATGATCGACCGCAACGCGCGGATCGTAGACCATCTTCCAGCCCGTGCGCCGCACGCTCAGGCTGAACGAGAGGTCGTTGCAAGGTTGCGCGCCCTTGCCGCGAAGGCGTGTATCGAAGCGCAATCCGCCGACCGCCGAGCGTCGATAAATCATGTTCGCGCCCTTCAGCAACGAGACCGTTCGCGGCGCACCCACGCCGAGATGGTGGTTGCCGCATATCTTGCCCGTGCGGCGGATGATGCCCACTTCCGAACGCTCGCCATCGAGCAGCGCACCGCGTTCGAACACCCAGTCGCGGCCACCGAGCGCACCGAGTTCAGGATCTTTGCTGAAGGCTTCGTCGATACGCGCCAGCCAGTCGACACGCGGCGCGGCGTCGTCGTCGGTGATCGCGACAATGTCGCCGCGCGCCGCATCCAGCCCGCGGTTGAGCGCCGCGACCTGGCCGCCCAGACCGGTCTCGATCACGCGCAGCTCGAACGGGTTGTTTTCAGCGAGTTCCGTTTCGAGTGCCCGATGCGTCGCCTCGTCCTCAGGACGCGCCACCACCAGCACTTCATCTGCTGGACGTGCCTGCGCGCGCAATGCCGCCATACAGCGCTTCAAATCAGCGGGACGGCGATACGTCGGCACCATCACGGAGATGGTCAGGGTCGATGTCGATGTCATGCGGCGCTCCCCTCGCGTTCAAACGTTCAAGTAGTCTTCGACCGCTGCGTAGTGTCCGCGGTTGTAACCACGCGAACGTTGCGGCATGCCGTTCATGATCGCGCCGTGCAGCGGAATGCCCGCCGTGCGCAGGCGCCGGATGGCATCGGAGATCTCCATTTCGTTGTGCGCGCCCGAGCGCATCACGAGGAAGTTGGTGCCCGAGAGCTTGCCGATAATCGATGCATCCGTGACGGCAAGAACCGGCGGGGTATCGATGAAGACTACGTCGTACACGCGCCCCAGCCCGTCGAGATATTGCTGCAGCCGCGGCGACATCAGCAGCTCCGACGGATTCTCCGGACGCTTGCCCGCCGGCATGAAACTCAGGAACGGCGTGCGCGTGGTGCGGATGGCCTGCTCGAGTCCGATCGTGCCGGCGAGCAATTCCGCCAGACCATTCGCGCGCTCGACACCAAACGAACGCTCCAGCTTGCCGCGCCGCATGTCGGCGTCGATCAGCAGCACTTTCTTACCCGACGCCGCAAGCAGCACGGCCAGGTTCACCGCGAGAAAACTCTTGCCGACGCCCGATGCCGGCCCCGTCAACATCACCGTGTGATTGCGCGCTTCCATCAGCGTGAACTGCAGCGAGGTGCGCAGGCTGCGCATGATTTCGACGCAGACATCGTTCGGACGCATGGCCGCGAGAATGGGTGAAACCCGATCGCGGTCGCGCTCCGTGCGCTTCGCTTCCGCGTCCAGCTTCACCTGCTCCACGCTCATCGGTACGAGGCCGATCAGCGGCAAACCGGCCAGACGCTCGACCTTGTCCGGATCCACGATGCCCTTGAACATTGCGCGGCGCAGGAACACCAGACCCGTTCCGAGGATCACGCCGAGGATCACGGCCGCCGACATGATGAGGAACTTCTTCGGTTTGATCGGCGCGCCCGGGCGCAGCGCGGCATCGACTATATGCACGTTGCCGCCCGTTCCCGCCTTCTGCACCGACAGTTCCTGCACGCGATTCAGCAGCAGCACGTAGATGTCTTCGGCCACCTTCGCATCGCGTTGCAGCGACACGGCTTTTACTTCGGATGCCGGAAGATTCTTGAAGCGCTCGCTGAAGCGCGCACGTTCCGCTTCGAGTTGGCTAAGCTGCTGCTGCGCGACGATGAGCGCCGGATGGCTGCTTTCGAAACGCTGGTTCAACGTGGCAATCTGAAGCTTCAATGCGGAGATCTGCGCTTCGTAGGTGATGCTGCCTTCGAGGTAGACCTTCGCTTCGTCGCTTGCGTTGATCGAACCGGACTTGCTTTGATATTCCGTCAGCGCGGCTTCGGCATGTTCGAGATCGCCCTTCAGTCGCGGNTGTTCGCTCTTCAGGAACGCGAGCATTTTTTCCGCATCGGCCTGCTTGCTTTCAATGTGNTGAAGCAGATACGAATCGGCCAGCGCATTGGCAATTTCAGCCGCACGCGCCGGGTCGCGGTTCTCGAGCGAGATTTGAATCACGCCCGTCGACTTGCCCTGTTCGACGACCGTAATGCCCGACTGAAATGCGGCGATGGCATCGAGGTCATTGGCGCGCATCACCTCGAAACGCGTACCGGGACGTGCCACCAGTTTCGTTACGTCGATAGATACGCCATTACCCTTCGCCATTTCACCCACGCGGCCTTCGAGCAACGGCACGCCTTCAGGGGTTGCGAGCGAATAGCGGTCGTTGTCAAGCGCGGTCATGGTCAGCTTCACGCCTTCCAGCGGCTGGACCACTTCGATCGAATCGACCACGGCCTCTTCGCCGCCCCACGCATACGACGTCATGCCGAACCACGGCTTCCCGGGCTTGCCCGGCGTGGCGAGCCGCGCAGCTAGGCTGCCGAGCAGCGGCACCGTCATCGGGCTCACCGAGAAGTTGAGCTTGCATTGCTTGATGACCGGCGCCACCACACCGCGGCTCTTGATGATCTCGATCTCGGCGTCGGTCGGCAGCGCGCCCGACGAGTTGCCGATAGCGGCACCCGTCTGCGTCTGCGTGAGCGCTTGGGAGGTGTTGTCGGACTGCTCGACGCGCACGTGCGCATCGGCGGAATAGACCGGCTTCGCGACGTAGCAGTACGCGGCCGCGGCAAGAATGATGAAGACCGCGGTACCGATCAGCCACCAGATGTCGTCGAGGATCACCTGCAGCAACTGCCCGAGGACGACGTCCTCTTCTTCGGTCTTGCCCTGATAGGAATGTGCTGGCGTGCTCACGATTCAATCCCGGTTGGTTCGATGCATTCAACGCTCTGGAAAGCGCTCATCGAGTCAGTTGCTTCAAGTAGAAGATCGTCGTCAAGGTCGGCAGAACCTGGTTAACCAGACGGTTGAACTGCACCGCGCCGGCCGTGCCTACGTACACCACGTCGAGCGGGCGAAGCTGGAACTGCGTGGACAGCAGCAGCGAATCCGGCTGCGTCAGGTCCAGCCTGTAGATGTCCGGCGACGCCGGCTTCTCGCGCGCGCCGCGCACCACGTAGATCTGCCGTGCGTTTGCGTCCGTGTCCAGGATGCCGCCGGCTTGCGTCAGTGCGTCGGCGATAGTCAGGCGGCCCTTCATCATGGAGACAGGCACTGGCGTCTTGACTTCGCCCATCACGAACACGCGGCTGTCGGTCCGGTCCGGCACGTTGACAATGTCGCCCGATTGCAGCATCACGTTTTGCGAAATCTCGCCGCGGTCGAGCATGCCGTCGGCATCGAGCTCGTATAGTTTGCCGTTGCGCGTCAGGCGCACGCGCTGCAGATCGGCGTCGGCGTTCGTACCGCCCGAGCGCGTGATCGCGTCGACCAGCGTGAGCGGCACGTCGCTCAGCGCGAGCGGCCCAGGTGACTTCACTTCGCCCGTCACCGAGACCTTCTGGCTGCGATAAGCAAGCACGCGTACGTCGACTTGCGGTTTCTTCAGGTACGGCGACAAGCCCGCTGAGAGCTGATCGCGAATCTCGCCCGCGGTCTTGCCCGCCACGTGGATCTTGCCGACGAACGGAAAGTAGATCATGCCATCCGGTGAGACGGTCTGGCCGAACGGATCGGCCTGTCCGGGCAACGCAGTGGTGTACGGCTGCGCGAGCGCGCCGGCGACCGTTTGCGTGGTGTTGCCGCCCGCCGACAAGGTCTGCCCCTGCTGCGTGGTGAGCTCGGGGTGATCCCAGATCGTGATGCCGAGAACGTCCTGCGGTGCCACGCGATACACGTATTGCGCCGGGTCCGCGAAACGCGCGGGCGGCAGCAGCGGTGCCGGACCCGGCCGGTTTTGCTGCATGATCACGTCGGCCGTGATCAGGTGCACCGGATAGGTCGCGGTCGGCGTGGGATCGGTGTCGTTCAGGCGCGACGTGTTCAGGTTATAACCCGGCAAGGCGCCGCAAGCCGACAGAAAAGTCGTCAGCGAAAAGACCACGGAAACAGATAAGACTACAGACCGGTTCACCATATTTTATTCAGCCATCCCTGGACCAGACGTTCGATTAGCCCGAAGCTCTCGCGATAGGCAGTTTCGTGGCCGCCGTATGGATCGGCCACTTCAGAGTCTTCCCACTTGCCGAGCAGATGTACCTTGCCGCGTGTGTGCGGGGCCATCTTTTCAATCGCGGCAATCTGCTTTCTTTCGGGCACGAGAATCAACTCGGCTGCGCGCGCCATGGACTCGTCGAGCCGGCGTGCAGAATGTCCCGATGGATCGACGTCGCGCTCCGCCAGTAAGCGGTACATCGTCGGATCGATGTTGCGGCCGTCCTCAGCAAAGAGGCCGGCAGAGCGAAATTCGATCGGGCGTCTTGGCTGTTTGCCCGCTAGTTTGCCGGCGTAGGCGCGGAACAGCATTTCCGCAGCCGGGCTTCGGCAGACGTTCGCATGGCAGACAATCAAGACGCTTCGAAACATGGGTTGTATCCGTTAAAGCGGCGCAGTGCGCGGCATCGGGTCCTTCAGCCGAGCCACGCTTGCAGCGCCTGAGTGTGTCGATGTTGTTTTTATTGACTAGCTGAACCTGCCAGCTAAGTCAGGCCGTGACGGGCGCCTTCACTGCTTGCCGGACGCCGCGTCCGATCGCGTGATACTCCACGCCGATCTCGTTCATGGTTTCCGGCTCGTAGAGATTGCGGCCGTCAAAGATCAGCGGGGTCTTCAGGCGGCGCTTCATGCCGTCGAAATCCGGGCTCTTGAACACCTTCCACTCCGTCACAATGATCAGCGCGTCGGCGTTATCGAGTACTTCGGTGTGATCGTTCGCGTAGGTGAGACGCGAGAGTTGCTCGGGCGTGTCGCGCAGATCCAGTGCGATCACACGGCGCGCTTCGTCAGTGGCGACCGGATCGTAGGCGCTGATCGATGCACCGCGTTCCAGCAACGCCGCGATCAACACGCGGCTCGGGGCGTCGCGCATGTCGTCGGTATTCGGCTTGAATGCCAAGCCCCATAACGCAAACTTCTTGCCGCGCAGATCGTCGCCGAGACGCGCCACGATCTTGTTGGCCAGGGTTTGTTTCTGCGCCTCGTTCACCGACGTCACGGCCTTCAGGATTTCCATCTGCTCGTCGTACTCGCCCGCCGTCTGGATCAGCGAACGCACGTCCTTCGGAAAACACGAGCCGCCGTAACCGCAACCCGCATACAGGAAGTCGTAGCCAATGCGCGGATCCGAGCCGATACCGCGACGCACCGCTTCAATATCCGCCCCCACGCGATCCGCGAAATTCGCGAGTTCGTTCATGAACGAGATACGCGTGGCGAGCATGGCGTTAGCCGCGTACTTGGTGAATTCAGCGGAGCGCACATCCATGTAAAGCGTGCGTTCGTGATTGCGGTTGAACGGCGAGTACAGGCGCTTCATGCGTTCACGGGCGCGTTCGCCGGGGACGTCGTCGTCGCAACCCAGCACGATGCGGTCAGGCCGCGTGAAGTCGTCGATAGCCGCGCCTTCCTTCAGGAACTCAGGGTTCGATACGACCGAGAACATGTGCTGCACGCCGCGCGTAGCGAGCTCCTGATCGATCACCGCCTTCACGCGGCGCGCCGTGCCGACCGGCACGGTCGACTTGTCGACGATCACCTTGAAGTTGTTCATATAGCGACCGATGTCGCGCGCCGCCGCGAGCACGTATTGCAGGTCGGCGGAACCGTCTTCGTCGGAGGGCGTGCCCACCGCGATAAACAGCACTTCGCCGTGTTCGACCGCAGCCTTTACGTCGGTGGAAAAGTTCAGGCGTCCCGCCGCACGATTACGCGCGATCACCTCTTGCAGGCCCGGCTCGTGAATCGGCACACCGCCGCCGTTCAGGATCGCGATCTTGCGTTCGTCGAGATCGAGGCACAGCACGTCGTTGCCGATGTCGGCCAGACACGCGCCCGTCACGAGGCCTACATAGCCGCTACCGATGATGGTGAGTTTCATAGCTCGCGCTCCAGGGTTGGCAAATTTTTCAAAGCGTTTTTAATAAGCGTTAGCACCGGCAAAACCCTTCCACAAAGTCATTGCAACGATCTTCATGTCGAGTCCGAAGGTCCAGTGCTGCATGTAATACAGATCGAGTTTCACGCGTCCCATCATCTTTTCGATACGGTCGGTCTCGCCGCGAAAACCATTCACCTGCGCCCAGCCGGTGATGCCGGGTTTGATCCGATACCGGTACATGTAGCCCTTCACGAGGTCCTTGTAGATGTCGTCGTGTTCGAGCGCGTGCGGGCGCGGACCGACCACCGACATCTCACCTCGCAGCACGTTAATGAACTGCGGCAACTCGTCCAGGCTGGTGCGGCGCAGGAAGGCGCCCACGCGTGTCACGCGCTTGTCGCCCTTCTTCGCTTGCGTAACGTGACCGGCCGTCTCCTGATGAACCTTCATTGAACGAAACTTGTAGATCTCGAACTCGTTACCGTCGATCCCCTTGCGCTTCTGCTTGAAGAACACCGGTCCCGGCGAAGACATCTTCACGGCCACCGCGAGCACGATCAGCAACGGCGCGAGGCACAGCAGCACGCCTGCTGCGAACAAGCGGTCGAACACCCGCTTCGGCAGCACCTTGAGGTCCGTGATCGGCGACGCGGCCAGGTTGATGGCCGGCACACCGAGCAGATCGACCACGGCATGGTTGAAGAACGACAGGCTGCGCACGTCCGGGATGAAACGGATGTTCACGAAGTCGTCGCGGAATTCCGTGACGAGCTTGTGGATGGTCCGTTCCTGCGAGATCGGCAACGCCAGCCACAGTTCGCGAATTGCACGGCCACGCACCAGCAGCGTGAGGTCGGCCAGATCGCGGCTCACCGGCACGCCGGCAAGCGTACCCTCCGGGAAAGTTTCATCGAACACGTATACCGGGCTGAAACCTGCCTCGGGACGGCTGCGCATCTGCTCGATCAGGAACTGCCCGTAAGGCGCAGCACCAACAATAGCGACGGCCTTCTGATTAAAACCTTCGCGACGGATCGACTTGAGCGTTGCATGCACGACCGCCTTCGAGAGCATCAGCAAAGCCGCTGCCGCCACGCCCCAATACAACAACCACAAACGCGACAACAAATCTGCACGATGCACGCTGAAAGTCAGCAGCACACCCGCACCTTCAACCATCAACCACGCCAGCGTCACGCGCCACAGCAGGTCGTACACGGGCTTGCCGCGCCACGAGCTATAGATGCCGAACGACGGGAACGTCATGATCACCAGCACGCAGTTGAACGCCAGCAGCGTGCTTTGCATGTCGTCGAGCCAGACGGCATTTCCCGCGTGTATCGACGCGGCGAGGAGCGCGCCCAGCGCGACCATGGCAATGTCGATCATTCTCGAAAGCACGCTCAACATGTAAGACACCTCGGGTGGAAAGACACGGTCGGCTCAATCCCGCTTCACTCAGTCGCTTCGCAAAACAGGGAAGCAAAGACGGAGAAACGAGAGCGCCCGCCGCCTTGGTACATACCCGTATAAGGCTGGAATTAAATTCATGCTGCAACCGCAAAATAATACGCGNGTTAATTTGCGTTTTTGAGCGTATTTATTTTTGTCATGAAGCAGTTCGAGGGGGCTAAGCAGCAGTTCGGAACCGCTGCATTGACGAATTTTTTTCAGAACGTTACGTATCCCCTAAGCCTTCTCCAGAANGGCTCTCGGCCGAATTCTAAGCAATTAATTTTCGAGAAAAAATTCCGAAAAAGTAAGAAAAAAATTCAGAGGCCCATTCTCGTTACGTTTAATTACCAAATCACCGATCTGGATATATTTAGTGATTATTTTCCGGTTTTTTGATTTATCAGCTATTTAGTACGTGCTAAAAATTGCAATACCCGATCAAGCTCAAGGAGTCCCCTCGTCATGACCGCTCTCGACACGACACTTACCAGTACTCCGCTCACCCCAGCCGCCACGGAAACGAAACTCAGAATCCAGCCGGTGATCCTGGCCGGTGGCGCGGGCACACGCCTGTGGCCCATGTCGCGCGAGCATTTCCCGAAGCAGTTGATTGGTTTGATCGGTGACCAGTCGCTGCTGCAGTCCACCGCACAGCGTCTCGATGGGCTGACCTACGGCACCGCGCGTATCGACGACGCGATCATTGTGTGTGGCGAGGATCATCGCTTTACGACCGCGGACCAGTTGCGTGCCGGCGGACGCCGCGCGCATCTCGTGCTTGAACCGGTGGCGCGCAATACCGCGCCCGCGCTCACCGTCGCCGCCATGCACGCGATGGCAGCCGGAGAAGACGCCATTCTCGTGGTGATGCCCGCAGATCACGTTGTTACGGATAACGAAGCATTTCACAAGGCGATCGGCGCAGGTGCGAAGTGCGCGCAAGACGGTGCGATTGTCACGATGTGCATCGTGCCGACGCATGCCGAAACGGGCTATGGCTACATCAAGGTGGGCCAGCAGATGCTCAGCTCCGGCGCGTGGCAGCTTGAGAAGTTCGTGGAGAAACCGCATCTCGAACTGGCGCGCCAGTACGTGAGCTCGGGCGAATACTGGTGGAACGCGGGGATTTTCATCGTGCGGGCTTCGGTGTGGCTCAAGGCCATCGAGCACTTCCAGCCCGCCATTCATGCTGCCTGCCTCTCCGCCTGCGATGCCGGCACGCACGACGGCGAGTTCTTCCGGCTCGACAAACAGGCGTTCGCCGCTTCGCCGTCGGACTCCATCGACTATGCCGTCATGGAGCAGCTTGGGAACGATCAGAGCGTCTGCTCGGGCGCAGTCGTGCCGCTCAACGCGGGCTGGTCCGACGTGGGTTCATGGGACGCAATCTGGAAGATCCTGCCGAAGGACGGCGAAGAAAACGTCGCGCGCGGCCGGGTGATGTTCCAGGGTTCGTCATCCACTTATGCGCACTCCGAAGGCCGGTTGATCGCGTGCGTGGGCACTCATAACCTGGTAATCGTGGAAACGGCCGATGCCATTCTCGTCGCGGACAAGGAGTGCGTGCAGGACGTGAAGGCGATCGTCGGGCGCATCAAGGCGGAGCAAGGCAAGGAGGCGGCGGATCATCGCAAGGTGCATCGGCCGTGGGGCCATTACGATTCCATCGATAACGGCGAGCGCTTCCAGGTCAAGCGGATCGTGGTGAAACCGGGCGCGCGGCTGTCGTTGCAGATGCATCATCACCGTGCCGAACATTGGGTCGTGGTACGGGGCACGGCACTCGTCACGCGCGGCACCGAGACGTTTATTCTCGCGGAAAACGAGTCCACCTACATCCCGATCGGCGTGCAACATCGGCTTGAGAACCCAGGCAAGATGCCGCTTGAAATGATCGAGGTGCAGTCGGGTACGTATCTGGGCGAAGACGATATCGTCCGCTTCGACGACAAGTACGGCCGGCAATAAAAAACCGTGCGGCGCGTGATTCAGACGCGCCGCACGGTTTTTCAGAACAAATCAAAGAGACACCGGAAGAGACCTGACCCCGTGCACTATCCAGCGTTAGCCCTGCACGTCCGCATAGCGGCGAACCTCAACGCGCTCCGGCGCTGCGGTGCGCTCATGCTGGGGATCGTTCTGCACGTGGTTGGAAGCGTGGTTCGAAGTGTGGTTCGAAGCAGCAGCCACGGCCGGCACCACACGATGAGGCGCGTCCGCGGTGGCCTGCACGGGATGGGTCATGCGCGTGGATTGCGCCGCGATCCATCTGCGCGACCATTCGAGCGCATACGCCGCTGCTTCCTCCGCGTTTTCGTAGCGCGGACCGATCAGGCCCGAGCGTTCCACCCGACGGCCATCCTTCACGATTTCAGCCCAGCCGCGGAACATGCTGCCCGCAACCGGCCGCGCGATGGCATAGATGACGTAACCGTGGCCGTCATGCACGGGGGCGCAGTCGGGCTCGAAGGCCATTGGCAAGGGGTCGAGGGAACGGGACCGCGCGTGCGCGCCGGACGTCTCGCGATGCACGGCACGCGAAGCGTTGGTGACCATGGCCGCCCGGCTCGGCGACAACGGCGTTGGCGCATTGGCGCGCGCGACGTCGTGCGCTTCGGCGAGCCGCCGCGGGACCGCGGCGAACATTGCGTCCACCGCGTTTTCGCTGCCTCCGTCAGAACCGCCCCACGACTCGGGGTTCTGCCAGAACACGCCGCGCAGGCGATCGCATTCGTACGTAGGCTGTGCCGGGCGCGGCGGCGCTTCGGCCGGCATGGACGGCACGATGGCGAAGGACCGGCCACGCGATGCGAGCCGAGTCACCATTTCGATCAGCGTGCCGTTCATTTGCCAGTCGTTGAAACGACGGCGGCAGGTGGGCACGGTCGGATAGTGACTGGGCAGCTTCGACCAGGTTTCGCCGGTGGTGAGGATCCACAGCACGGCATTCACGATCGTGCGCGGGTGCGCACGCGGACGGCCGCGCCGGTGTTCACGGACTTCGCCTTCGGCGACCAGAGAGGCTACGAGTGCCCACTCTTCATTACTGAGTTCGTCAAAAAACATTGCGTTGCTCCATGCAGTCGGACTGCGCTGCGAATGTTGAACCAAGCGCAGCAGGCGTTGTTTCTACCCGCAAAACGGCTGAATCAAGAAATTCGAGGTGTTCGCAAACGTTTGCTGAAAACGACAAGTTGGTGCATGCAATCTGCATCAAATCCGCTACCTGGTGCAGATCAGGTTCCAAACAAGCGCACAAAACATCGTAATGCTTGAGTATGAAGATTATGTGCAGGAAGCATACCACCCTAATGGTTTGCCCGAATATGACAAAGCAGTAGATTTTCAGCGNNCTTTATGAGAAANAATTCTTACATTNTCAAGTAATTTATTCCGATTTTGGNGCTNGNCNCTTGACNCNATTGGCTAAGCGACAGTTAAGCAAATCCATAAAAACTAGCATCGATCTTTAGCGCCCGATAAGCACGTTCGATCAGTTCCATGTCCGTTGCCCGGTTACTCGCCTGTATACCTTTCAATTCAGGAAGCGGAAGTAGAACCGCATTGCAGCGCGGATAGTCGCGCACGCGCAAATCCGGCGCGATGGTCGTAAAAAATGCCGTAGTCGGGATATCGAAGCCGGCGGCTATATGAACAGCCGCGGTATCCGGCGTCACTAGATAAGAAGCGTGTTTGATCCACGCGATGAAATCCGCGGTATCAGGCGTGCGTGGCGTGAGATTGATATAGCGGGCGTGATCAATGACGCCGAAGCCCGCCACGGGCCGCCTGAAGCGCTGCCACAGCGCTTCTATGAAGTCCGCGCGCACCGAGGCCGGAATGCTGCGCACGGGCGTACTCGCGGTCGGGCACAGCAATACATAGTCGCCAGTTAACCCCTGCGGCCGGGGCAGCGCCAATTTCTGCAGCCAGTGATTGCGCTTATCCGCGGTGGGAATCTGGTCGGCCTTTATCCCCATTGCGCCGAGAAAAAAATCGACCATCGGTAGCGTGGCGAACTTCGGCCAGAACAAATGATTACCAACGTCCACGCGTAATTCGCCGTGAGGAATAGCATCGAGCTTCACCGGCAAATCGACGATGGAACCCAATAGCGGCGCGGCAAGCTCGTACAGGCGCTTTACATAGCCCGGCGCATGAGCCGGACGAT
>JGI12635J15846_10004693_pt1 | contig 11792 bp, 10 predicted proteins | sample BlaSpr_A8_OM2_M2_FD_15846 | JGI IMG/M metagenome (IMG submission 15846) | reverse complement strand
CCTCAGAGCCTGCATCGATCCCGCGTTCCGGACAAACCTCTTCGCCGCTTAACGATTTAGCACTTTGCCCTGCTCCGCTCCCACCCCCGCCTGGGAAGACTGTGTTCAGTCAGCTATATTGATGATTTGTCGCGGGCCGCTCAGCGCTGCGCGGAATTACAGGTTCGGATGAAATTTTGGGCGTATGCGTAAGTCATCGTAGCGAGCCGGTCGGATAGCCCGCCTTGCGCGGCAATCCAGGCGCGCACCCATTGTGGATACTTGCGCATCATATAGGTTGCCACTGCCGCGGCGGCGGACGCCGATGGCGCCGAGGGAGCGTGGAACCTGAAATATGCCCTCTCAGTAATGCAAGTCTGCTCCGCCGGCAGGGCCAGGAAAAGTGTGCACGCTGAATCGCAGACGCCCACGAACCTGACCCTCTGTCTTGCCTCCTTCATTTCGTATAGCCGAAGCGCATATTCCGCGACGTAGCCTCCGCTCTCATTTCCGATCTCGACCGCATCGCGGAACTCGCGCTCAGCAGGCTGAGAGCCGAAGTTGACTTGGTTTGCCCTCGCCCCAGCTTCCGCCGTCGCCATAAGCAAGGCAGCGAGTAGGATGGCTAGGCCAGCAAAGCGATCTTTCCTGTCCACTATTTGCTGGTTCCTTCCCCTTGCCACAGCGCCTCTGGAAAATGTCAGATCGCAGTCCGCCAAACAAGCTAACCAATTTCCCGAGCGAGGTATGTCCGCTCTACGTCGACTCCGGTCATATTGGACGGAGGGATCGCGACCTCAGCGACGCCGCGGGTCTTCTTGGAGGGTCGGTGGCTATAGGTGCTCGCTGGATGCCTGGGTCAGGTCCAACCCGACGCCGTCTTCATTCCGGCCGCTTCATGAGCCCTGTACATGCCGGCCGGACTCCCCGGCTCACCCCATTCTCCGCGCCCGTAAAAGCGAATCAGCGCGAGACGCCGACAGCGTCGGGCGAGGGCGGGAGGGGCGTCGCAGGACGATCCTTTCCGGCCGAAAACCGGAGGGGAAGCCATTCAGTCGACTGCCCTGTTTCGTGATATAAAATCCAGGTTTGCCCTGTTGCTGTGTCCATGAGGAGGGTTTGGGGAAAAGTTTGAGACTGGGAAGCCGGGACTGCGATCATTTGATAGCGGCCGACTTGCACCTCCGAGCCATGCGCGCTTGCCAGGCCAGCCAAAAGCATTGCGAGTAGGGCCAATATTGGCTTCAGCATGAGATCATTTCTACGGTGGCCTTGCGCCAGCCGCTCTGTTTCATCTGGGCAGGTCGGCGCTGACTTCCTAGCCGCTTTCCACGTTGTGGCTCAATCTTAAGCAAAATGACTGCATGCTGAGGGAGCTGGCCTCTGGTGTGGATCAGTTCATGGACATCGAGGACAGGGTCTGACCGAGTCGCGTCTTGCAGCGCGCCAATGCTGCGGGGCCCTAGGACGGCCGTTTTGGGATCGACGATCCAGCCGAGTCAAAAAGTCGCCTACGCGCCCTCAAATGCCTCCTACGGCACTTCGCCCAAAAACAAGGCGAAAACGGGGGGCCCCGCGCACAAGTCTACGAGGAGCGATTTAGCCCTTCGCAGACGGTAGGGCCGACGGCGGGAATGCGCAAATAGCGGCGATGTCTGGACGGCGCCCCGTGGTCAAGGGTTGCTTTGAAGCTGTTGTGAACGTCTTGAGCGCGGTCATGTCTACGGCCTGTCGATGCGGAAGGACCACGCCGGACGAATGGTTTAGCTCCGGTCAGTTTGCGCAGCGGATGTTGTCTCGACCAAGCTCAAGGAGCGCACCGGCGTCCGCAGCGGAGCCACGACTACTCGATCACGGCCCTGCTGCTTCGCGGCGTAAAGCGCGGTATCAGCTTCAGGGATCAGCTCCAACTGTCCGCCGCAGGTCTCCGGGATCGATGCGACGCCGAGCGAAACGGTGATTGCCAGCCCGGAAGCAGTCGTCCGCTCATTGATCCGACTGCGAATTTGTTCCGCCTTCGCTGTTGCATTAGCCAGCGAGCAGTCGGGCAGAATGATGGCAAACTCTTCCCCACCATATCGACAGGCTACATCGAGACTCCGGAGGCACGAGAGGATTCCCGCAGCTACCTCCCGTAGCACGGTGTCACCGGCGGCATGCCCGTGTTGGTCGTTGACCAACTTAAAATGATCGAGATCCAGCATGATCGCTGACACTGACGCTTTACGTCGCTCGGCGTCAGTGCAGAGACGCTCCAGCATTTCTTCCAGGAACCGGCGATTGTACAGGTTGGTCAGGCCGTCCCGTAGGGCTAGATTCCGTAAACGCTCGCGCAGATCGATACTGGACAGAGCAAGAGACATTGCATCGCCTATGGCCGTCGCAATCGGTCTAATTTCGGCCAGTCGCGCTGTCGCGTCCCCGCCAGCGGCGGCGATCACGAGCAGTCCGTATAATTGGCCCCGGGCCGCCATCGGTATTTCGAGAGTTGTCTGCCCTGGCGCGACGTGGCTGCAGCGCAGGGCCCATTCCTCCGTTTGATTTAGGTGCGACTTCCCGCGCTTCAGCGCCCAGCAGGAGGTTGGGCTGATGTGGTCGGCGCCCCCCGCGGCAAAGTCACCCCAGTTCGTAGAAAGGTCCAAGCGGTCGCGAGAGTTGTTGAACACATAGAGCGCGCCGCCAAACCCCGGCATGAGGGTCGCCGAGGTGCTTCGGAGTACTTCATTGGTATCGTCTCGTCCCGCCGCGCTCTGCAACATGTCAGTCATCAAAAACAGCTGGTCAACCTGTTGCTTGGCTTCGAGACCCGAGTCGAGCGCCCTCAAAATGCTACGAAAAGCATATATCATCGCGATGATGGCAAATACCGCGCATCCAATGTTGATGTCGGCAAGAAGTCTGTTCTCCGTATCACTGAACTCATCATTCTGAGCCGTCACCGCGGCCAGTTGGTCGACAGAGTTCCCTATGTCGCTCTTCAGCCGATCTAACAATTTCAAGGTACCAATGGTTAGCGGCGCGATGTCGGCCTGCGTCGGCAGATTGCCGCCGCCAAGGCGGACAAGCTTTTCCCAGTCAGCTTGCAAATCGTCAAAATCGTGCGAGGCGAGTACCGATTCCCCGTTCGCGGCCGAGCGAGTTGAGACAAGCTTATCGATTTGCGGAAGAAACGGCCCAATCTCTTCCCCGACCACTTTTTTATCAGATAGAAATTCCTCCAGTCGCTCTAGTCGACCGCTAATGGCGTAGCCCAGCAAAGCTCCCTGCGCATCGGAAAGAACCATCTGGACATGATGCAGCTTTGCCAACTGAGACCGGTAGTTATTCAGACGAGGCCCCATAATACGATCAAAACTCGTGTCGACAACTGAGCCAATGGCCACAAGCGCAATCAACCCGATGATCAGCGACGGCAGCATTCGAATCCATCGTTGCTGTCGCCAGCTGCGAGCGCTGTGAGACTCGGTTCTAACGCCCCAATCCATCGTAGTCGGCCGAAATCCCGATCGCTACTCAGTCACCATTACGTAAAACGGGACGCAAGTCTTCACCACCTATTCGGGGAGGGAGCGGCTCTTTTCCAATAACCCGACACAATGACCACTGCCCGAAATACGGTGAAGGGCAGAATGACCTTGCCGTAGTCGGATTGCTTGTAGTCGCCCCGCAAAAGGTCTGCGACCGACCGGATGAATGCGGAGAGGGTCTGGTGGTTCAAGAGAAGCCCCGGCGTGCTTTGCACATTCGGCATTGACCAAATCAGAGCCGCGACTTGATCGCAACGAGGCTTCCCAAGCCGAGACGCCGAGGTCTGCACAATTTCTGGAGACCAACAGCGACTGTGAGAGCCAGGAAAGAATTTCGGCACGCCAATTATGTGGAGGAAAGCAGCAGTCCTAACGTCTTACTTTGGAACCCAATCGCCAGTTAACTACGTCTGGCTTTGCAGAGGGAGCATGGAGGTGTGGATAGGGCAAGAGCGGCGAAAGCGAGAGCGGCGAAAGCAACAGCGGCAAGGGCAAGAGCGGCAGGGGCAAGAGCGGCGACGAGCCGAAAGACGGCGCCCCCGCTTGCTGCCAACGACGACCGGACTCCCCGCGAGACGGGCGGTTGCTGCGCTTCGAAAGCAGCATATTGACCCGGCGCCCTTGCTGCAGCGTGCCGGCCTGTCCGAACAGGATATGAACAACCAGGAAAATCGCATCTCCTCCTCTGCGCAGGCCAAGCTCCTTGAATTTGCTGCTGAGGCGCTGCACGATCCGGCGCTCGGTTTCCACCTTGCCACAGAGGTCGATCCCCGAGAGTTGGGGTTGCCGTTCTACGTCGCCTCCGCAGCGAAGGATCTTGGCGAGGCGATAGCGCTCCTTGGTCGCTATTGCCGGATCATAAACGAAGCCATCCGCGTACAAATGACGCGACGGAACGGTGACCTGGTCATCGACTTCCACGTCGTCGGCGTTCCGAGGTTTCTGGCTGGACAGAACGCCGAGCTTGCAATTGCGGTTATCTTGAAGAGTCTGCGAGTGATCACAGGCCGGAATGTTCACCCGACAAAAATAACCCTAGTCCACGTGCGCAACTCGGACTTCCGGGAGTTTGAGCGGTTCTGCGGCTGCCCAGTCGAATTTGGCGGATCTACCGATGAACTCGTTTTCTCCAATGAAAGTCTCGCTGTGCCTCTCATTACGGAGGACATGCACTTGCTGGACGTCCTTCGACCCATTTGCGATGAGGCGGCCAAGCAACGCGAAACGCCGCCGGCGAGCTTTCGCGCTTCGGTTGAAAACGAGGCGCACAAGTTGCTGCCGCACGGCAGAGCGCAAAGGCATAATGTTGCCAAGAAACTAGCGATGAGCACGCGAACGCTGGCGCGAAGATTGGCCAGTGAGGGCACAACCTTCGAGGAAGTTGTAGACGAATTGCGGCGGAGCCTCGCCCTCCAATACATCAAGACCCCGAGCGTATCGCTTTCTCAGGCTGCCTGGTTGCTGGGCTACGAAGGATCGAGCTCGTTCAACCATGCTTTCGCACGCTGGACGGGCCATTCGCCGTCCGTGGTCCGTCAGGAGAAGCAACTTCCCGCGCCAGCGTAGAGCGTCAAAGGGATCGGTGAGTTTGGCGTCGGTGTGCTGCTCTACGAGCCTCGTCACGCTATAGCCCACGTCTGCTGCATGGCTGGCAAACGATGGCCAGCGGCCCGCGGACGTTGGACCGGGTGAGCGCGCCGTCGCGAGGTAATGACGCCGAGTTCATAGACTCCATTATCTAGGAGCTGGGGAGGTCTTGCCCTACGTGACGCTGTTGTCGTGGAGTGCGTTCGGCGGAAGGTGGAATGAGGAGGAAGGACAATAATCCCTGCCCGTCGTTCAGCACCGCCGAGAAGACTAAGGAGCCGTCTGGATTTTGTGTGGCCAAAAGCTCGCCCTGTCGTCGCGATGGGCTGAGACAAGTTACTGACCAAGGCAGGCGGCTCAAATTAGTCTCCGAATATATCACTGAACTTATAGGTGTGCCGGAGTAGCCGCCCATTGGCACGATTGCCAATAGTCAAATGTGTGGGGGAGCCGTTGTCGCGTCGTCGGAGCGGCGCACACCTCAGCGCCTCTCGATCGCCAATTGCGCGCCGCTCGGGTTGGTCAAGGGGTCGAGGGAGCCCTCAGCCCTATCGACGCCGCCAACGAGTGTCTTCCTCAATATTGATGTTTTCGGCTGGGGTCGAACCTCCCCACCCCGGGGGTCTGTCATGGTCGGGGCCGGGAGTCCCAGCAGGCCCGGCAAAACCTACAATAATTCACTTATTAGAAACGACTAATGAGGGCAGGTTAGGCAATTCCGGCAGTTTTGGCAGTCTGACCTCTAGGGTCAAAGCCCAACCCGGTACTTGCGCCGGTACCCGCTTGGGCGATTGCTGCCGCGCGAAGACGACGCAGTGGATGACCCCAATGCGCAAATAGCGGCCATTGGTCGACGGCTTGGTGAACTGATGGTTCTCCTCGTTCGCCTTCCTCATCAAAATGGATTCACATAGTTCAGGATCGCGGTCTGCCGGAGCACAACCTGCCGAATCACGTGGCTCGCCTTGACTTGATCGGTGTAGATCGCGGCGAGACCGGTGCTGCCCGCCGGCAGGCGTTGCGCCGCTTCCTGATCGTCAAGCTTGAACCGGACGACGAACGGAGCTGCTTGAACGCTCGTCGGTGCGACGGCAAGGCCGCCCACTTGCGGTTGCCCGGTCGCAATTGCTTGCAATACCGCCTCCACGCGAGCCGTGTAGACCACGCCGGGAAAGAATTTGAAGGTGACCTCGACCGGCTGCCCCACCGCAACGTACCGCGCATAGATCTGCGGAATTTCCGCGCCGAAGATGGTGTCGGCCGTATCTATGAAGGCCATCACCGGAGACTGACCGTTGACGCGCGCGCCCTTGCGCAGCGCCAGATTGGTTACGTAGCCGTCCGTCGGCGCGGTCACTACAGTATTATCGAGATTGTGCGTTGCTCCGTCGATCAGCGCTTGATCGAGCCTGATGTTCGCCTGGTCCTGATCGACGATATACTTCTGGTCCTCCTCCTGTTGCCGCGCAATCGAGTTCTGCGTCACCAGTTGCTGATAGCGTTGGAGGTTTGTCTGGTCTTTGGCCAGCAATGCTTGATCGCGCTGAAGCTGTGCGGAGTATTGGTCGAGCGCCGCCTGGTACGCGACCGGGTCGATCTTGAAAAGAACCTCTCCGGCCTTGATTGGCCTGTTCGGCTCGATCGGCACGTCAATAACGCTGCCGGAGGCCCCCGGAATGATCTCGACCGAATTTCGCACCACGACTGCCGGCCCCGAAGGCGCGCCCCAACCCATAGGCACAAACAGCCCGACCAGCAAGGCGAGCAGCACGATGACAGGCGAGAGCTTCCAAAACAGGTTGAAAGGAATGAACCGAAGCCAAACGAACAGCGCAAGGAGCGCGATATAGAAATTGAGCAGGAGGACGATCATGGCTTCGCCTCCGGCTTGGCGGGGGCATCGACATAGGCCCAAATCAGAATGAGTGGCCAGAATACGAACCCGCAGACCAGTGTGGCCCAGCTTCCTACCGCGACCGCCTGCGCCCACGGATGGCGACGCTTGCGCGCAATACGGCCGGGCATGACGCCGAGCGCGAGAAACACCGCGATCAGCGTCACCATGAGAACTACAAGAACGATCCAAGCGAAAATGTCGATGAAGGACATTGTTTGAGCCTTTGCAAGGTGATTGGACATTGCCCCTAGTCGACGCGTTGCGCCGGCGGCGGAGACCAAGAACCATTGAGGAATTCAGCCTTCCGCATCAGCAACGTGAAGGGGCGCCTTGGCAACAGGAGGCCAGCCTAACGTCTCGACTCTACCGACTCCAGGCGGCCGGAACGCGCAATTAGCGGTCATCGGCTTAGCCTGGCCGCGCCCGAGTACGCCAGAATTCGCGTTCCCCCGAGGGGGAGCGCGGCAGGTCTACGGGCGTCGTCTCACGTCACGACGGCGATGCTGGGAGTCATCGTCGCCATCGCCTTCATATCCAGGGGGCCAGACGTCTAAACGTGCAAGGTTTCTGATGCGAAGACGGCCCCGGCGAAAAGCGAGTTACTTTTCAGTTTGGCCGCTGCGCTTCTGGTGTTCGTCGATTATTCTCTCAAACCTGCCCCGAATGCGGTTTAGGTCGAGCCCCTCCGTCAGCGCCTTCTTCTCTTTCAAAGTATCCATCGTACTTTCCAGGATGTTCGCCGGATTGAAGCTCGGTGGGAATGAACGCGGCGGGAAGTCCTTGAAGGTCGCCACGAACTGGAAGACTTCATCCATCATCCCGTAGGCGCCGCCGAGATGATTGAGGTTCCAGTCCCAGAACGTGTTGGAGGTGATGTCCGCCCGCTCAAACGGGTCCTGCATGAGGTTGAAAATTTTCTGGAGCCGGAGCGTCGTGAAGGGCTCGGCCCACAGTCCCAACGTGCCTTGCATGCGCTGTTCGGAGAAGACGTATTTGTAGTCGCCCTGCCGCATACATACGAGCAGGCCGTCGTCATCGGAATAGAAGAACTTGTCGCGTGCGCTTTTCGCGCCGTTGTTGTTTGCCGCGCTCCCCCGTACGTCGCGCAGGAATGCCAACTGATTGTAACCGTCGAGGTGAACCTTGTAGTTAACTCCATTAGCAGTGTAGCCCGCCTTGAGCTTGTCGACGATGTCCGGGTCACCGGCGGCGGCGCAGAGGGTCGGAATCCAGTCGTTGTGACTCATCAACTCGTTGGTGACAGTGCCGGGATGAATCGTGCCTGGCCAGCGAACCAGACACGGCACGCGGAAAGCGCCCTCCCAATTAGTATTCTTCTCGGAGCGGAAGTATGTCATCGCTCCATCTGGCCAGGTGTTCATATGCGGGCCGTTGTCCGTGGAATAGACGACAATCGTGTCATCCGCGATGCCCAATTCATCGAGGCAGCTGAGCAAGGATCCAATCGTATCATCGTGTTCGATCATGCCGTCGATGTACTCGCTGTCACCGTGCGTGTAGCGCCGCGATGTTCAGCGCGCACGTGTGTGCGAAGGTGCATCCGCGTTGAGTTGAACCATACGAAAAAGGGCTTATCCACGGCGCTTTGCCGCTTCATGTAGTCGATAGCGGCAGCTGACGTTTCGTCGTCAATAGTTTCCATCCGCCTCTTCGTAAGCGGACCCGTGTCCTCGATCGTCTGTTTACCGATCTTTCCAAATCGCGGATCGACGGTCTCGTCATCTTTATCAGTGGCCTTACATTTCAACACGCCGCGCGGCCCGAACTTCGCCCTGTATTCGAGGTTCTTCGGATAGTCCGGCAGCTCGGGCTCCTCTTCCGCGTTGAGATGATAGAGGTTGCCGAGGAACTCGTCGAAGCCGTTCACGGTCGGCAACGACTCGTTGCGATCACCTACATGATTTTTGCCGAACTGGCCTGTCGCGTATCCAAGTTCCTTCAAGAGGCCGCCAATCGAAGGATCGAGTTGGCTCATGCCCATTGGCGCGCCGGGAAAGCCCACCTTGGTCAGGCCGCTACGAATACCGTGCTGCCCGGTCAGAAACGCCGCGCGGCCCCGCGGTGCACGACTGCTCGCCGTAGTAGTGCAGGAACCGAATGCCTTCGTTCCCAATGCGGTCGATGTTGGGTGTCTCGTAGCCCATCAGCCCGCCGGAATAGCAACTAAGATTGGCGAGCCCGATGTCATCGCCCCAAATGACCAGGATGTTTGGTTTGTCCGCCTTGGGCATTTCCTTCTCCCTAAATAATTTTTCCGCTCGATCCCTCACACGCAAAGGGCGCAAGACCGCGCGTCTCACTCCATCACTGTGCGGCTACTTGCACAACAAGACAGGAACTCGGCCTTAGCGAGGCGTTGCGACACGAATCGCAGCGTGTGCATTTGCCCGATCAGAGCTCCCCTCCAGGGACGTCAGATCAGCCCAATCGGGGTTACACCGCGAGATCTGCAATGTGTCGGCTTAACGTCGATAACGGCCGTCCGCTTCGCGCAAACAGCGGTCATTCGCGGATGCGTGGCTGATAGGATCGTAATCAGGGAATCGGGCTCGAGCTAATGTCTTGCGCGAGATTTCGCGCGAGACTAAGGAGGTTTGGTCGCGATTGCCATCCCGGTCAGGCCGCATCGAACGCCCGCCGACAGCGTCCGCGGGAGCCTCGTCTGCGGAATGCACGACGTCTGAGAGGCTCCTGCCGTGATGGCTTCGTCCGGAGATGCGCTTGAGATCCTTTGGGAGGACGGGGACTTCGTCCTGTCTCGGGGCGTGTGGGATGGCGAAGGCCTTCCACTCCTCGTCGCCATGCCGTCATCGGCGCAGCCCTCGCCCGAAACCCTCGCGCGGCTGCAACACGCGTATGCATTGCGAGAGGAGCTCGATCCTGCCTGGGCCGCCCGGCCGTTGAGGCTTGAGCTTCACAAGGGGCGGCTTACGCTCTTAAACGAGGACCCCGGCGGCGAGCCCCTGTTGAGACTAACGGGACGGCCTTGGGAGATTGTGTCGTTTCTGCGCCTCGCCATCGGCATCGCTACGGCGCTGGCTCAGGTTCACCAACGCGGCCTGATCCATAAGGACATCAAGCCGGCAAATGTTCTGGTGAACTCCGCAACCGGCCAGGTCTGGCTTATGGGCTTTGGCATCGCCTCGCGCCTGCCACGCGAGCGCCAAGCGCCTGCGCCGCCGGAGGTGATCGCCGGGACGCTCGCGTACATGGCGCCGGAGCAGACGGGCCGAATGAACCGGTCGATCGACTCCCGCAGCGATCTCTACGCCCTTGGGGTCACCCTCTACGAGATGCTGACGGGAGAACTGCCGTTCGTCGCTTCCGATCCGATCGAGTGGGTGCATTGCCACATTGCCCGCCAACCGATGCCGCCTGACAAGCGGGTCGCGGGCATCCCGGGGCCACTCTCGGGAATCGTGATGAAGCTCCTCGCCAAGACCGCCGAGGACCGCTATCAGACCGCCGCGGGGCTCACCGTCGATCTGCGGAAGTGCCTCACGGAATGGGAGTCGCATCGCGGCATAGAGCCGTTCCCGCTCGGCGCCAGCGACGTCTCGGACCGCCTCATGGCGCCGGAGAAGCTTTACGGCCGGGAGCACGAGATCAAGACGCTGCTTGGCGCCTTCGACCGGGTCGTAGCGAACGGCGCAGCAGTGCTCGTGCTCGTATCCGGGTATTCCGGTATCGGCAAAACCGCCGTGGTGAACGAGCTGCACAAGGCCCTGGTCCCGCTGCGCGGCCTCTTCGCGTCCGGTAAGTTCGACCAGTACAAGCGCGACATCCCGTACGCCACCCTGGCCCAGGCTTTCCAGAGCCTCGTCCGCCCGCTTCTGGGCCAGAGCGAGGCAGCGCTTGGACGCTGGCGGGACGTTCTCCAAGACGCGCTGGGTCCGAACGGCCAGCTGATCACCAACCTGGTTCCCGAGCTTGCCCTCGTCATCGGGGAGCAGCCGCCGGTCGCGGACTTGCCGCCACACGATTCCCAGAGCCGCTTTCAGACGGTTTTCCGGCGCTTCCTCGGCGTATTCGCGCGGAAGGACCATCCGCTCGCGCTGTTTCTCGACGATTTGCAATGGCTGGATTCTGCGACGCTCGACCTGCTGGAGCACTTGGTCACGCACCCTGAGGTGCGGCACCTGCTTCTGATCGGGGCCTATAGACACAACGAGGTCGTACACACACACCTGCTTCTCCGGACGCTCGAGGCGATCCGCCAGGCCGGAGCTAAGGTTCACGAGATCGCGCTGGCGCCTCTCGCGCCCGACGATATCGGCCGGCTCGTCGCCGACACTCTGCGCTGCAAGCTGGCGCGCGGCCGGCCCTTGGCGCAATTGGTTCAGGAAAAAACCGCCGGCAATCCCTTCTTCGCGATCCAGTTTATCTCCGCGCTGGCCGAGGAAGGGCTGCTGGCGTTCGACTCTGGCACTCCCCGCTGGACCTGGGACCTGGACCGCATCCGCGCCAAGAGTTTCACCGACAATGTGGTGGATCTCATGGTCGGCAAGCTGAGCCGCCTGTCCGCCGCCACTCAGCAAGCCTTGAAGCAACTCGCCTGCCTGGGAAACAGCGCAGCAATCGCGACTCTGAGCACGGTTCACGGGGCATCAGAAGCGGAAATCCACGCCGCCCTCTGGGAGGCTGCTCGCGCAGGCCTCGTCTTGCGTGAGCAGGGCGCCTACGCGTTTCTTCACGACCGCGTCCAAGAGGCGGCCTATGCGCTCATTCCGGAAGGCCAGCGCGCAGCGGTACACCTCCGAATTGGCCGGATGCTCCTCCGC
>JGI12635J15846_10004692_pt1 | contig 11792 bp, 10 predicted proteins | sample BlaSpr_A8_OM2_M2_FD_15846 | JGI IMG/M metagenome (IMG submission 15846) | reverse complement strand
GAGGCGGCCATGACAACGGGATCAATGCTCGCCTCTGGCATCGAGCCATGCGCACCACGCCCAAACAAACGAATTTGCAGGCTGTCAGCAGCGGAGGTCACAACTCCTGTACGCCAATCGAGGTGCCCAGATGGCAAGCTCATGACGTGTTGCCCGAGTACGACATCGGGCTTCGTAAACCGTTTGAAGAGCCCGTGGTCAATCATGGCTTGAGCGCCCTGTGCCGTCTCTTCACCTGGTTGAAAAACTGGCATCAATGTTCCATGCCAGCTATCGCGGCTTTTGGCAAACAGCGAGGTCGCTCCGATCAAGCAGGCCACGTGCATGTCGTGGCCGCAGGAATGCGCCACTGGCACGGTCTTGCCATCAGGACCTGTCGCTGTAACTGTACTCGCATAGGGGAGTCCAGTAGCTTCCTTGATGGGCAACGCATCCATGTCAGCGCGCAGCATAACGGTTGGCCCGTCTCCGTTGCGGAATATACCGACAACTCCCGTCTTGCCGACTCCTGTGGTGACCTCAAAGCCGTTCGCCTTGAGATGATCCGCCGCAATCTGAGCGGTTCGTGTCTCGTGCATCGACAACTCGGGGTGGGCATGGATGTCTTTGTAGACAGCCTCTAGTTCTGGAAGCAATGTGGCTAGACGAGGAATGCAAAACTATTGGAACCAACTTCAAACGACTTGCTGGGAGTATCTAGCGATTTTGCCATCATCGATGGCGAATGAATATACGCCTGTCTGCAGTTTCCTTGTAGCTTTCACGTAGCTTTTTGGCGGAGAGAAGCATCCTCTATCCAACCGGGGAGAGGACTCGCCTAGTGTTTACGAGGGCCCGGGTCGTTCGCCCTGTGCGAGGTCTGACTGCGCACTGTTCGTGCTCGATTTGCGACGCGTCCTCGCAACCACCGAAGAGCGGCGAAATGAACGGCAAAAACCGTATCGTGGATGCAACGGGGCGGGGCAAAGTGGGAAAGATCGTCAGAAGCTAAGCTTTAATGCTCCCTGCATGACACGAGGAGGAATATTACCGATTCCAGTAATTTGGCCGAAGTTCGAGTCACCCGGGTTTGAATCCGGCTGCCCGAAGCTCGGGTGGTTGAATGCGTTAAAGGCTTCCCAGCGGAACTGCACTCTGTAATGGTCGCGAAACGTCCAGTTCTTGATCAGAGCCACATCGGCCGTCATAATCGGAGCCTCCTGGATCAAGAACTTCGGAGAGTCTCCTGGAGTGCCAGGAGCGTTGTTGGTGAAGGCCGCGGTGTTGAAGTACTGTTGGATCCACTGGCCCTTGCTACCCTGTCGAACGTTGAATGGCTGGCCCGGAACTAGGTCAGCGCGATCCTGACCCACATCGAATCCGGAGTTATTGTTGCCTTCGCCGCCATTTATTGTAAACGGCGGACCGGACTGCGCCGTATACAATCCGGCGATCTCCCATCCGCCAAGCAGGCATCGAAGAGTCGCGGGCGAATCCTTGAGTTCCGGAAGATCGTAGATTAGGTTCGAGACCCAGACAAACGGGTAGTTCAGGCTCGACGGGCCGTAGTCGTGGCGGATGCTGTATGGATCGCTGACACTCGATTCGAAGGAAGGATCGCCAGAACCGCCGACGTCCGCGGTGCGCGACCAAGTGAAATTTGAGTGGAATCTAAGCCGATGAGAAAGGCGCTGATCTACGCTCACTTGCAGCGCATTATATGTGCCCGTCGCTCCGTCCTGCACCTGAATCACCGACCCGAAGTTCGGGTAGGTGGTGCGATTGCCCCCCTCTGCATAGATGCCAGGGTTCTGCTCCACAGTGGTGGCCATATGATAGGAAAGGCTGCCCACGTAGCCTTAGTGCAACGTCAAGCTCTTGGTGATCTGTTGATCGACCGAGAGGTTCCAGGCTTCGGTCAGGCCAATCTTCAAGTTGCTCACAAAAACTGCTGGTAGCGAGATCGGGGTTGAAAACGTGGCATTGGAAGGAGACAACTGCGACGGTGAAGCAAAAGGCGGAAACGGGCTCGTGCCCCCGGTTGCGGTGAAGCCGCTCCAAGGGTGGTCAAACGAGAGGGGCGTCGAACTCGTCCCATTCAGGCTATAAGACGGAGCAAATGGCGCCGCGTCCCAGACGTGGTTATAGAAGGCATCTTCCATCGGCGTGGTAAACATGCCGAAGGCAGAGCGGATAATAAGGTTGGAACGCGCCTGCCAAGCGACGCCGAAGCGCGGCTCGAAGTAGCCGTAGGAAGTCCGCATCAGGCCATCCGAGATCCCAGCATCGCCGGGGAAGACCTCTCCCAACGGAGCATTGGGATAGCGCGTGCTCTGCTGACCGGGGACGAATGCCGCGCCTCGTCCATTCTTCACTGCCAGGGGAAAGTTCGGCTCCCAGCGGAGTCCTGCCGTCACTGTCAGCTTCGGAGTGAGCTTGAGTTGATCTTGGGCGTAGAAGCCAGTCATCCACCCCGATTCGCTGCCGCTCTCACCCGCTCCTTGGAGAAAGCTCGACATGTACCCGAGCAGAAAATCCGATAAGGGGAAGCCGGTGTACTGGCCGTTGAAGCTCGCTTGCGGGTTCTGCCTGCCAGCATAGAGTTCGTAGCCATAGCGATGCATGATATCCGCACCGGCGATCAACGTTTGTCTGCCGGTGATCTTTGTGACAGTATCCGTTAACCACCAATACCGACGGTGCGTATCATTCGGACTGCCCGAAAAGGCGTTGAAACCCAAGCCGCCGCCATAAAGCACATTGCCGTCGAAGGCCGAGAGACCGGAAATGTAACAGTGGCCCGCCGGGTCAATAGCGTCGATATAGCGCGACAAGCATATTGGCGCGCCGCTGGGGTCTTTCTCGATGGTGCCGGTGGAGTAGTTCAGTTCGGCCCAGGAGAGTGTCGCGCTATTGAACAGCGATGGCGAGAGACCCCACGTGTCGCCGACAGTAAGGTTCAAATAGGTTCCGTTCTGACCGTCTACTCCCGCAAGGATGTTTCCCGGCAGGCTGGTGCCCGGCTGATTGTAGTTGTAGAGAAAGCTGCGCAGGAAGAGCCTCTGGTTGGAACTAATGGTGTAGTCCAAGCGCGAGGTGTTCTCGTCATAGCTGAAGGTCTGCGCCGGATTGATGAAATTTGTCAGTCCATTTGCCGGATTCTGACCTAGCGGCAGCGACTCGGCTATCGCAATCGCGCCCGGGCTGAAAAGACTCGTTTTCACTTGGTTGGGCTTACCATCGACCGCATGGAAGACGGATGACAGAGGACCTGTCAGATCTCTGGAAGGTACCGCACTGAAGTCCCCATTAAGCATTGCCTGAGTCGGCGTGTATGTTGGATTTGAGGCTGAGCCATAACGCGAACGCGTGCCCTGAAAGTTCGTAAAGAAGAACAATCTATCGCGCAGGATGGGTCCGCCCACGTAGCCGCCAAACTGATTGCGCTTAAGTTGATCCACATCATGTGTGAAATAGTTCGAAGAGTTCAGATCGCTGTTGCGGATGAACTCGAACAGGCCACCGTGGTACGTGTTCGTACCCGCCTTAGTCTGGATGCTCACCACTGCGCTAGGGGAGAATCCGTAGCGAGCGTCGTAGTTATTAGTGATAACTCGAAACTCCTGTGTAGCGTCGGCATTGGGAAACGGCGCCGCCAGGAGAGCGAAGGTGTCCATGTTCGCCACGCCATCGAGCAGATACCAGGTACTTCCCTGGCGCCCGCTACGCCGCCCGTAGGACCGTAAACAACTCCAGAGCCATTAGCGCTGACCTGAACACCGGGTCCCGCTGGCACCGGTCCGATCGGAACGTTAAAACCGAAGTTCGCAGACCATCCACTAAATATTTGATTGATCTGGGACGGAGATACTTGCTGCCCGTTTGTGGTTCTTCCCGCGACTGGACCAGCGGCGAGGTTGTCACCAACAGACGCTCCTGCGCCCAAGCTGCCGCAGAGAGTCTTAGTTGCCGGATTCCAGGCTATGCTCCCTGCAGGTCCGACCCCCGCTGCGGGTGGCAGAGGCCACAACGGGAGGATCCAACTAACCAGCCAAGGGCTGTGTACGAGGCCACTCCACCAGCTCCCGTTGTTCGCGGCGCCTGAGGCCAAGACTAGAGACGTGCTGGTTTCATACACTGCCGTTTCACTCAACGGAGTTCCAATTAGCTCCCCTGTATCCGGGTCGATGTAGATAGTACTCACGTGGTTCGTGAAGCCAATCAGGGTTGACGTGGTTTCTGTTATGAACTCATCCCAGTTAGCGCCGAAGTCTACGCCATTCATAAAGCCAGAGCACGTGCCAACCACTTGCTTCTCGAACGGCCAGCACGCCAGGCCGGATGGATCGATATAGCTTAATGGGTTGCCGTTCACATACGCGTACTGGTTCCACCCTGACAAAGCAGGGTCCGGCGAGATCCAGCGGCCTTGGCTTGCATTAAGCTCCCTGTTGGGGGTATCGAAGATACCGCTAATAATATTTTGTACGTCTCCGGTAAACATCTGTCCTGGCGTAGCGGCACCAGTTGCTTCTTTGTTGTATACCTCTCCGAACGGAGCGTAGGCTTGGTCCGAGATGACGGTGTGACTAATAACGGTCGAGGAGATGCGCGAATTGCCCAACCAATCTTTGTGCATGTAGTAATTCGTCGCGGCATTGCCATTCACTTCGACAGTCCCGCCGCCAGGAGTCGGAAAGTAAGCGTAGAAAGGAGTACTGCCCTGCATGTACACGGCTTTGCCTAACTGCGTGTACCAGATCTCAGTGTACGCGCCTTCGTAGCTGGTCTCCACAGCACGACCGAGAGCGTCATACGGGTTATGCACTCCCTGCGGGCGCACGGCCACAGCGAGTGCGAACCATAGAACCCTGACTATTCAGCGATCATCGTGATGCCCTCAGATGAAGCACCGTAAGGGGTGTCTTGAAGGTAGCCCTGGTTTCGGGATGCAACAGATACCAAATTATCATCCCCTGCACGGTTACAAAAGAAAGGTTCAGCAATAGATCGACAACGCTTAGCGAGCTGAATGCCATCAACATCTTAATGATAGAGGGAAAGCCAAAAAACGCCGAAAGAATCACGGCGGCGAGTCTTGCCCAGTTCTGTAGCTTCCACAGCCCACGACCGACCAAGCATTGCAACAACCCTACGAGGGCGAGCACTACCTCCAGCCAGACCGGTACTAGCACTAAATGCATAAGATCAGTCGCCAGGAGTAAGCCAATTGTCGCGGCAGCACCAAAGTAGAGAACACACAGGACCGTGATAGGAGATGGTCGCATCACTTCAATGCCTCCAGTGAACTCCCATAAGTGAACACAAGGCGGAAATTGCAATAAAGGCTCCGACCGAGACTATGAAGAGGCGGTGATACCATTTTGGCTTGATCCGTTCCTTCTCCTGTCCTGGCAGCCATCCGAGCGAGCGAAAGGTTATCTTTCCCGCTGTGAGTCCATAGACTGCCGTCCATAGCCCAGCTAGAAGCATACCGCACCAAATTAGATTGTTCGAGGCCATTTTTCAATCACCGCTCGTCTGAAAAGATAAAATCCGTCTCCGGTGACTGCTCAAAGCCCTGGCAAGCCCTAATTATTAGGACACGAAAACATATTAACAACCGCCGCCTGAACGTTTGCGCTGAATTCAGCCAAGCTAGACTTGAATCCTGCGAATAAGGAAACGCCTGTGATTGTGCCATTTTGGGGGTTGCCGGTGACTGTGCCGCCCAAGCCCTCCCCGACGTTGACCGAAACTTTACTAGGCGATTCCATCGAGAATGGGCCGCCCTCCAAGCTGGGAGATACACTCGCGCCACCCTGATCGAGATTTACATTGACCGCCGCTGGTCCAACCTTCACGGTTGCGCCTACACTTGGATTACAGAGGTCCGGGAATTTGCTAAAGGCGTTGTGGAGGGCGATCATGGCGGCCTGACTACTCGGCGATGGGATAAGAGCTGTAGGATCGGTGGCTGTCACAGTGATCGTAGTAGCTGAGAGCATGCCGAGCAGACCGATGTTCGGATATACCGTCATCATCTGCGGGACCTCAAAGCCCTCGCACCCAGCAATGCCGTTGCAACCGCCGACTATAAGTTGTCCATTCAAGTCGCCCATGGGAAGCCAAGGCTTTGATGGATCTGGCGCTTCGTAAGAGCCGCTGAGCGCCGCAGTAAGGATATAGAGTTCACTCCAGTTACCTCCGAAGTTTACGCCGTTGTTCATAAAGCCAGAGCACGTGCCAACCACTTGCTTCTCGAACGGCCAGCACGCCAGGCCGGATGGGTCGATATAGCTCAGCGGATTACCGCTCACATACCCGTATTGATTCCATCCTGAATTCGCCGGGTCTGGCGAGAGCCAGCGGCCTTGGCTCGCGTTAAGCTCTCGGTTGGGCGTGTCGAAGATACCGCTAATAATATTTTGTACGTCTCCGGTAAACATCTGTCCTGGCGTAGCGGCACCAGTTGCTTCTTTGTTGTATACCTCTCCGAACGGAGCGTAGGCTTGGTCCGAGATGACGGTGTGACTAATAACGGTCGAGGAGATGCGCGAATTGCCCAACCAATCTTTGTGCATGTAGTAATTCGTCGCGGCATTGCCATTCACTTCGACAGTCCCGCCGCCAGGAGTCGGAAAGTAAGCGTAGAAAGGAGTACTGCCCTGCATGTACACGGCTTTGCCTAACTGCGTGTACCAGATCTCAGTGTACGCGCCTTCGTAGCTGGTCTCCACAGCACGACCGAGAGCGTCATACGTTATGCACTCCCCATTCGTCGCGCACGCACTGGAGTCGATCGATGAAAGCTTATTGAATTGATCCCATGTGTACAGATGAATCGTGTCATACGTGAGGTTCCCGCTATTGTCGTAATTGGCTCCGGTGGAGTAGTGGTTGTTTACCGGGTTGTAGCCGGGATTCCACGTAATGCTTCCGGACTTTGTCAGGTTGTCATATTGGTCGTAGCTGAAGGTCTGCGCCCACGCGGAACCGCAATTGTCGCTTAACAACCGAACGAGATCATCATGTCCGAAGGTACACGTTTGCGATCCGGCTGAGTTGAAGCCATCCACAATAGCCAGTTTGCCAAGAGTTCCGTTCGCGTTCCACGTAAGTGCGCCCGTCTCAGAGCTGGAGCCAACCTGGAACGCCCAGTTGGTCATTCGTCCTGTGCTGGGATCGTAAATGTAATCGCTTTGGTCCGTACCGGTACCGAGGTCAATATATGTAGGTTGTCCAGAAGCGTTAAACGTTGTGCCTGCCACAATCGTCTCAGTGCCTTCTTTTAGAGTAGTGGCCCGACCTTCCCCATCCAACCCATACGTCATGGTGTAGAGGCTCGGGTTGGCTACGCTACCTGGCCAACCACACCGGCGACGTGAAGAAACTCAAATCGCCGTTCACCGGCTTCCGCCTTCGTTGCGGCGACTACCGCGTGTTCTTCGATCAGCGGGACGAGAACACCATCAACGTTACCGCCGTTCGCAATCGCCGCGAAGCCTACCGCTGACCTGTGCCAGCGGCAGACTCGAATGCGGATTCGGAACTACTTCCCGAGGTCGTCTTGCATGTCCTTGCGCTGCTTCGCCGCCTTGTTTTTCTCTTCGGCGGTCGGCTTCTTCGGTGTTTTGAGAACGTGTTCTTTCAGACGTTCACTCTTCTTGGTGTCCAACAACTGCTCGGCTAACTCGTCATTCTGGTTCGACTTCATAAGCGTTTTTTCCTTGAGGCTAGTTGCCCTTCTCTCACTAATACCGAACGGCTGCCGAAACCCAGATTATCTTTTCAACTTTTTCTTGGGAGCCTGGCTCCGAGCAGTCTGCAACTCGCTGGCGCTCTCACCTCCCATTTTTTCAATCCCATTTTTTCCTAGCTGGAAGCACACAGGAGCGGAGAGGGAGGCGAGTCAAGGGCGCGCGTTCTTTGCGCGTTCATCGGAGCGCAGCGCAGACCCTTGACCCGGCTCCCGCGCTCCGTACACTCTCCAGCGAAAAAATGGGATCACCGCTTCCTGTCGCCGCCGATTTTTTCTCGCTACGATTTCCTCCCCGCCTGCTGCTGCAACTTGGCCGCGAGCTGGTGCTTGGCTTCGCTGATTTGGTCCAGCAGTTTGTCGAACGCTTCCGGGGCCAGCTTCTCGCCTGCGGCCAGTGGCCGCAACACGTTCACTAGCAGCAGGCGCACCCCCACGATCTCGGCCAGCGCCGGATCGTGCCTCTCTGCATCGCTGGCACTCGCCAACACCACCTCGCGGCACCACTCGCCCAGCGTCCGCCCGCTCGTCTGCGCCGCCGTTTCCAGTTGCGCGTACTCTTCCTCGCTCACTTTGAAACCGATGGATTTCCTGCGCAGCGGCGGCTTCACCATGTCCCGGCTTCCTCTCTCGCCATCACAGCCGAGACTAGCAGCCACGCTTAAAAATCAACAAGTTCGCCTGCGTTAACTTCCGGTTGCTCTACAGCAACCGGATCGGCAGGATTTTCCTCTAGCTGCTCTCGTTTCAACAGGTTCGCCCACGGTAACCGGAAGTTACCGCGCAGCACCCTTTCAGGGGTGGAGTGTCACCCTACTCCCCGTGCGCAGCACGGAAAAAAAACCCTCAACCCCCTCCACCACCCTCCGGGAGGGCAAGAACCTCAACCCAACCGTGCCGGATTCGCCACACCGCCCGGGCGGGAATCGGGCCCGGATTCGGCAGCCGGAATGGCGGTAATTATCCGGGACTTCCATCCCCGATCTCTTGTTCCAGCCCATGAGGTACAGGAAAACCGAGATCGCCCGCCTTCCCACCCTCCCAGCGGAGCTTATGGTTGTGCCTCCGGTTAATCTTAAAATAGAGCTCAGACCCGATCATTTCCATTGCCAACTGCAAAGCTTGAACGGAGTCCGTGCCCCCTGCGAATCTGACTTTTTCATCGCCGATTCCGAGGATTTGGTAGGGGCAAAGGCTAAGCCCTTCATCGGATGCGGCAGGCCGTTCTTGAGGCCTGCCTAGCAGAACGCGGATCTTGGTTGCGGGTTGTCCCTCTAGGTAGAGAGATCTCTCCGCGATCACTTCGCCAATTTCTTTCAACACAAGCATGGACATGTTTCCTGCCTCCGACTTCAGAACCACCACGACAACGGTGAACGCGGCTCACCATGCGCCAAGCATTCGCTATAGCGCGTCGCAGCTTGTTTAGCGCACACTGCTTGTTGCCGTTTGTCCTTGATGGACCAACACACCGCAAGGTCGTTTTCGTAAACATCCCAGCAGTACTCGTCCCTCTCCTCTTTCGCCTTGCATGAGTTCCGCTTCAGCCAATCTATCGCGTTGCCAATCGCGGCGCCTACCGCGGCGCCAGCGACGGCGCCGCCTGCGGCCCCTACAACGCCCCCCTCTACCCCTCCTCCAACAGTCCCCACACCAGGGGCGACTAGGGTCCCGGTCCCTGCGCCTAACAGAGCCCCACCGATGCCACCGAGAGCGCCTCCCACCCCTGCCCCAACGCCTGTCCATGACCACAGACCGAAGGGATCAATCAGATCGGCAGGGTTGTTTTCAACGTACCGATAGAAATTATTTCCTCCGTAGAAACCGATGGGATCTTCGCTGAGGAACCTGCCTGTTGTCGGATTGTAGTATCTGGCGCGGTCATAGTTGAGACCGGTCTCGGGATCGAATTCCCGCCCGGTGTACTGGAAGTAGTTGCGGAGCGTGCCGGTGGAGGCCGTGGTGTTTCCGAAGGAATCGTACACGTAGGTGTTGGCGAGCGCGCCCGCCGAACTACTCAACGATGTGACCGATGCCAGACCGTCTGCCGCGTAGTAGTCGGTCGTGCCGCCGCGCAGCTCGGCTAACATTTCATCGATGTCCTGCGTCAGCGTGTAGCTGGCAACTTCACTACCCGACCCATTGGTTGTTTCAATGAGGTTGGGGCCGTCGTACAAGAAAACGCTCGTGAAGTTCGGCGATTGTTTGTAGATGCGGCGTCCAAACGGATCGTACTTGAAGGTCGTCGTTCCGCCGTTGGTGCCGGGGACAACCGCCTGAGTCATCCGGTTCTCGAAGTCCCAGGTATAGGATTTGCCGGAGGGATCGGAGAGGGTATTGCCGTTTGCGTCGTAGCGCACATCACTTTGCACGCTGTCCAGAGGCAATCAGTTTGGAAACTCTGTCGATCGCGCTGTCCGCCTCATCCCGGATGCTGCCTGTACCATAAGGATTGCCCCTCGGATCGATGTATTCGGGCCCCTTCACATCAACGGCGAGCTGCCTGGCTATCCGATACTCCCTTAACGAGTCCGCCAAATGCCCCTCCTTCTCGAGCACATAAGCAAATTCAAAACGTCCGAGAGGGTTTACGGAATCTACTTCAAGAACCTTGAGCAAAACCTCTCGCTCTTGGGCAAGCATCCCTTTTCTCTTGTAGATAGCGTAGAGGGCATAATCATGGATTGGATCTGTGGCGTCCAAGGTGGACGCCATTTGTAGCTCTTTCACGGCCCGTTCGAAATCCCCCAGGGCGTCATAAGCAACGCCGGCTTGGTTGTGCCAGAACGCAGACTTCGGGTTTTTCTTGATGCCATCTCGAGCCTTCTCCAGTTCCGCCTTCCAGTCGACCGAGACACTGCTGTGCTGCGCCAGAGCGAACTGAGGGCAGCGGGCGACGTAAACGACACAGACAGCGAGAAGCAACACAGTTCCGAGTTGTTTCATTGCCATGTCTCCGTCAGGGCTGCGGTACCGAGCAAGCGCAGCCAACATTTTTCTTGTTTCTCGGATTAGATCCCGTGTTCTCGCCGGCCTGGTAGGTCGGCCCCTGGGTAAATTCGTATTCCGTAGGCCAGCTTGGGTTGCCGGGACCGTCGACTTCGTAATCCTTTGTGACCTCGCGCGTCACGACTTCGGTGCTGGGCGGGCAGTCGCATGTGAATTGCGCCTGCTCTTGAACGGTGTAACGATAAAACTTTCGTATGCGCGTATGGTCCGCAATCCAACGGCAAATGCAGTGTGTGGAATCGGAGATCAAGCCCCAGGAGGCATAACTCCAGCCCACCCTGACCCAGTTTAGACCATCCTGCATCGTTAAATAGGGAGTCGGCCCATTAGGGCCCCATACATTCGGAATTTCTGTCCACGGGGAAGATTGCCAGCATTTCAATCCTGTGGGATCTGTGAAGTCAGCGGGGTCGTTCTTTACGTAAGCGTAGACGTTAATTCCGCCACCGAATCCGGCCGGATCCTCACTCAAGAATCTCCCGACGTTCGGGTCATAATATCTCGCACGGTAGAAGCGAAGACCCGTCTCGGGATCATAGTCGCGTCCTGTGTATTGAAAGGGATTCGTCAGTGAGCCTGTAGACGCAATGAGCTTGCCGAAGGCGTCGTAGGTATAGGTGTTTGCGAGCGCCCCAGTCGAAGTGCTAAGCGACGTGATTGATCCGAGCGCGTCTGCGCTGTAGTAGCTTGCACTTCCCGTCCGCAGCACAGAGAGAGGCTCGTCAATGCTGGTTCCCTGCGCGTACTTCGCCAGCACATTGCCCGCGGTGTCAACCTCTTCGAGCAGGTTCACCTCCTCGTAGAGATAGTTCGTTGTGCCGCCTGGTCCTGATTTTTGGATGCGTCTGCCGAAGGGATCGTACTTGAAAGTGACCGTTCCCGTGCCCGGCACTACGGCCTGAACTAGCCGGTTCTCGAAGTCCCAGGTGTAGGTTTTTCCGGAGGGGTCGGCGAGGGTATTGCCGTTTGCGTCTAATGCTGACCCCGACACCGTTTTCAACCACGAGCACTTTCTATCCTGATGCGTTCCCGAGTACTTAACCCA
>JGI12635J15846_10004691_pt1 | contig 11795 bp, 8 predicted proteins | sample BlaSpr_A8_OM2_M2_FD_15846 | JGI IMG/M metagenome (IMG submission 15846) | reverse complement strand
AAGGCGGCGACCGTAGCCGAAGGCTTTAGGGGAAATCTTGATGCCCGGAGCCGCCTGCTGGCGCTTGTATTCAGCGCGATCCACCATGCGGACGACCCGCTTCACAACTTCAAGGTCGAATCCGCGGTCGGCGGCAATTCGTTCCGCGGAATGGGCGTCTTCTACGTAATCCTCCAGCACGGCATCGAGAATCTCGTAAGGCGGCAATGAGTCGCTGTCTTTCTGGTCAGGCCGCAACTCTGCTGAGGGCGGCTTTTCCAGCGTGGCCTCTGGAATTACCGGGCGGCGCGAATTCGCGTAATGACTCAGCAAGTACACGAGGGTTTTGGGCACGTCTGAAATGACTGCGAGACCACCAACCATATCTCCGTAAAGTGTACAGTAGCCCACACCCAGTTCGCTCTTGTTGCCGGTGGAGAGCACGATCGCTCCGAACTTGTTGGAGAGCGCCATCAGCAGCGTGCCGCGAGCGCGCGACTGAATATTTTCTTCCGTAACGTCTTCGCTGCGTCCGGCGAAAACATCTCGCAAAGTCTGCCTGTAGGCATCCACCGCCGAATTGATGGGCAACAACTCAAAGCGAATGCCCAGGTTTTTAGCCAGCGCGCGAGCATCCTCGATTGACCCTGGAGAAGAATACGGCCCCGGCATCCCAACCCCAATCACATTCTCCGCTCCAACGGCATCGGCGGCGACCACAGCCGTGAGCGCCGAATCAATTCCACCGCTCAGGCCGATGATGGCCTTTTGAAATCCGCACTTGCGCATGTAGTCGCGCGTTCCCAACACCAGAGCCGAGTAGACACTGGCTTCTTCGCCTTCGATCCGCGGATGAAAATCGCCCGTCAGAGTTTTCGAATCGAAATAGATCAGGTCTTCTTCGAAGGACAGCCCTTGGGCAATGATCTTGCCTTCTGCGTTGAGAACGATGCTGGAGCCGTCGAATAGCAGGCTGTCATTGCCGCCGACCTGGTTGACCATGGCTACCGGAACTTTGTGTTGGCGAGCAATAGATGCCAGCATGTCGCGCCGCAGTTCACGTTTGCCAATCCAGAACGGCGAGGCGGAAATGTTGAGCACGAAATTGCCGCCGGCGCGAATCAGCGCCTCGATCGGATCGACTGTGTACAGGCGCTTGGGCCAGAATAGCTTGTCATTCCAGGCGTCTTCGCAGATGGTGAGCGCAACTTGATTGCCGCAGAAAGGAAATACCTTTTGACTCTTCGCCGGCGCGAAGTTGCGCATTTCGTCAAAGACGTCATACGTGGGTAGCAGCATTTTCGACTGCAGAAAAGCTATTTTGCCATCGCGCAAAAGCGCAGCGGAATTCATGACAGACTTGCCAGTCTCAGAGTTGGCAGGAGTAACGAGTCCGCAAATAACGGCGATTCCGTTGGTTGCAACGGCAATCTGTTCAGCACTCTGGCGATTGCGCACGACGAAAGATGGTCGCTCCACCAGATCGCGCGGAGGGTATCCACATACTGACAATTCGGGGAAGAGAATCAGCCCCGCGCCGTTCGCTTGCGCGCGGCGGGAGAAGTCGATCATCTTGGCGGCGTTGCCGGAGAAATCTCCGACCGTGGGATTGATCTGTCCGAGCGCGATCTTCACATCTTTAGTGTAAAGCCGAGACGCGCGCAGACCAAAATCGCGTTCGGCGTGCTCGATCGAGAAGCGTCGACGACAGAACTAATCGCCCTAATTCTTATCTCCGGGAAAAACCGTGTGCTTGGGCGCTGGTACCGGCTCGTCGCCTTTCTGGTCTTGCCATAAAACTTTATTCAGTTTCGCGGCGCCCGCAGCGTCGGGCCGGGAAAAATCCATCTTCACCGATTCAGCAGCGCCGCGCGCGTCCCGCTGGTTGATTTCATAGATCAGCCCGTTCGCAAGATTGCGATAATCCGCCTGAAATGCGCTCTGGGTTCCCGCTCCCGTAAACATCGGCCCCATCGCGGGGGCGTAGGCGTCATTCTGATTCATGGGAGGAAGGCCCAGCAGCATTTCCATGGTGTGAATCAAGTTCACCGTGGTGTAGAAGCGGTGCTCGATGTGAGGCTGGGCAGCGCTTCCCGGTGAATATTTACTCACCACGAATGCGATCGAGCGGTGCGCATCCACGTGGTCAGCTCCGTTTTGCGCATCATCTTCAAGAATAAAAATCGCTGTATCGTCCCAGTACGGGCTATGCGAGACAGCATCGACAACCCGGCCCAACGCGAGATCGTTGTCGGCCACCGACGCCTCCGGCCGCGGGTGTTCGGGACGTGTGCCGCCAGTGTGATCGTCAGGAAGATAAAGCAGAACAAACGCTGGCAATTGGAACTGCGGCGTCTCGTTCGTTTCGCGTGCGCGCACATAGGCGCTGAATTCATTCAGAAATTCGTCCGCGCGCAGTTGGTCGGGATAATCAGTGTTGAAGTCCGGAAAGAGCGGGTCAAAGTGGTTGCGCAATATCGCTTTCGTCGGCTTGACCACTTTGAACAGCGGTACCCCCCATGGCCAGGGGCTTGCGGCTCCGTGTGGATTGCCTACATTCGGAGCCAGAGGCTCTCCCTTGTGAACTTCTGTACGCGGACAACTGGCTTCCTGCGCCGAAGGAGTTCCCTGCTGGGGCGACTCCACTTTGCGAATCTTGTTGCACCACGCGGCAGCCACGAATTCACCGTAGTCACGATAGCTCAGGCCGTGATGCGCGAGGTTATCCCAGAGAAATCCTGTGGAAGGATCGTCGACATCGGGCTCATTGCGGTCGAGTGGTATCTCATCGGCCACGCTGCCGCCAAAGTCGTAAGTCCGCTCTTTGCCTCGGTAGGCGATCTGCCAAGTCTTTTCGTTGTAATCGCTCGTTATGGCGGCGGTTGACCAAAGATGACCATCTCCTGAAACTTCTCCGCTGTCATAAAAATTGTCGAGGACGCCGAACTGCAGTGCCAGTTTGTGTTCGTTCGGCGTGATGTCGGCGCCGTAAAGCGTCAGAGATGGATCGCCATCGCCAATTTTCAGATCGCCGAGCACCTGATCATAAGTGCGGTTCTCCTTTATGACGTAGATAACGTGCTTGAACGGATTCTTCCCGCCGGAAAATTGAATCGTCCCCGGGTTCTGGTGCAGCAGGTTGTCGTTCTCCACGGTGCGGGTAAGCTCTTCAAGTTTGCCCAGCGTCGACGGAATATTCAGGCGAGCAATTGAGCCACGCAGCAACGTCGCAATGTAAGGATGCCCGTGATGCTTGAGATCCCGTGGCGTCTTGCCCATGACCTTATTCGGACCAGTGCCCTGGCCCTTGGCCGTGGCGATGAGCAAGTCGCTACCTTGAACCGCCAGAGCACTCGGATACCAGTCGGTGGGAATGAAGCCCGGTGCGGGCACCGCGGCATTGGTTGAATTACTCGTATTCAAGTTCGAAGTATCGAATACGGCCACTGCATTTGCTGACGCGTCAGCTACGAAGAGCCGCTTTCCATCGGAGGTTTGGGCCAGAGCGCTGGGATACGTTCCGGGCGAATCTTGATTGCGCATCGTGGTGTTCAGAAAAGCNACGACGCCGCCGCTCTCCGTGGAAACGACAGCGACAGAATCAGCATTCGATAGGGCAACATAAAGAAGTTTTTCATCCGGGCTCAACAGCAGCGCAGTGGGATGAGAACCAGGCGCAACCGGATCGTCAGGCTCCTTCAACTTGATCCAGCGGACCACCTGGCCGGTGTTCAGGTCCAGTTCCGCGCTGCGTGAAGCATTCCACAAGCTGCACCAGGCGCGACGCCCGTCTCGACTTGCCACAACCGTGTATGGAAAAGAAGAAGGGATTAGATCGCCGGTGCTCAGGTCGAAGCGCTGCAGCACTTTTCCGCTTGCGGCATCGAGCAGTACTGCATTGTCGGACAGATTATTGGCTATGAGCAGTTGGTCGCGGCCTTCGGTTGAAATCAGCGCCAGGCCTGCAGGATAGGAAATTGCGGTACCCGCGGGCGTCTTCTGCAAAGCCAGCGCCACTTTCTTGCCTGCTGCCAGCGGTTGCGGCGCAATCGCGATAAAGCGCTCGGGCACTACTTTCGTATCCGCGAAACTGTAAACTGCAATGCCATTGCCCAAGTCTCCCGATTTCATCCCCGTGGAATCGCTGATGGAGCCGACCGAGGCGTAAAGATGTTTTCCGTCCGACGAAAAAACCAGACCAAGGAAGTAGCTCTGATGAGCCTCATCGCCAAAGCGTTTGTCAGGGTAATCCGACAGCTGATTGGTTTTGAGATCGAGTATGGCAATCGACTGCATGGCAAGAGTCTCTTGCGTTCCGTAACCATTGTTCAACAAAGCGGCATAACGGCCGTCTGGGCTCAGCGCTATCGTGGCGGGAAAGCTATTGGTGCTGCCGATGCGTCCGGGCGCGGGAATTTCCAAAATCTTGCTGGTAGGGAGCGAGATCGACGGCGGGTTGGGCGCACCGTTCTGCGCCATCAGTCGAATCGGAAGAGCGATGAGTGTAAGTGACAGGACTATGCGGGAAAATCGAATCACAAGGCCTCCGCAAGAATGAAAGAGAGATGAGCGTAATGCAGGCGGGAACCTGCGGTCAAAGGTGAGGGCGAAGTTCTCTAACCACGAAACGAGACCAAGGTACACGAAGAGTCGCAGTGATCTTCTAGAGCCCTGAGGCGCGGGTTGGCAGATCGTGACCAGTGGCAGCCTCAGGATGTTCTTCGGTGCTCACGTTATGGCGAACATCGGCGCCTTGCACCCAGAAGATCACATCCTCGGCGATGTTGGTGGCGTGGTCGGCGACGCGCTCCAGATTCCGCGCCACGAGTAGCGCATCCAGAGCCTGCCGCACGACATCGGGTCGCTGGTTCATCGTCTTTACCAGTTGGATGAAAGCGTCGTCCTTCATGCGATCCACTACGTTATCCATTTCGAGAACTGCCTGGGCCAGCTCCGCCTTGCCTTCGATAAAGGCTTCCAGGGCCCGACGCACCATGGCGCTGACGGCCGCGCCCATGCGGGCAATGTCGACTGGCAAATCTGCGGCGGGAAGGTCGACCATATCCATCACACGCTCAGCGATGTTTACCGCCTGATCGCCCACCCGTTCCAGATCGGAATTGATCTTGGTGACCGCGAGAATGAAACGCAGATCGACCGCCATCGGCTGCTGCATGGCGAGCAGGTCGAACGCAGACTCGTCGATTTCACGTTCCGAATTATTGATGAGGCTCTCGCCTTCGAGAACCATCTGGCAACGCGTAAGGTCGCGATCGACGTAAGCCTGGCGGGCACGATCCACCGCCTGTTCCGCCAGTCCACCCATGCGGAGCAACTTTTGCCGCAAATCGTCAAGCCCTTGCTGAAAACGCGTACGCATTATTCCGAACCTTTCTTATCCGAATCTGCCTGTGATGTAATCTTCCGTCTTCTTGTCAGACGGCTTAGTAAAGATCTTTTCCGTTTTATCGAACTCGATCATTTTGCCCAGCAGGAAAAATCCTGTGAATTCGGCGACGCGCGCCGCCTGCTGCATATTGTGAGTCACAATTACGATGGTATACCGCTCCTTGAGCTGAAAGATCAACTCTTCGATCTTGCCGGTGGAGATGGGATCGAGCGCCGAGCAGGGTTCATCCATCAGCAGAACCTCCGGTTCCACGGCCAGAGCGCGGGCGATGCAAAGACGCTGCTGCTGGCCTCCAGAAAGGCTGGCGCCGGACTTTTTATGGATGTGATCTTTTACTTCATCCCACAGGGCGGCGGAGTCAAGCGACTGATGCACAATTTCGTCAAGCTTGTGACGGTCGTGAAAACCATTCAGCTTCAATCCGGAGGCAACGTTGTCGTAGATCGACATCGTGGGGAACGGATTCGCCTTTTGAAAAACCATCCCCACCCGGCGGCGCAACTGCGTCGGCGAAGTGCCGTTGTAGGCGTCAATGTCGCCGATGCGGACGCTTCCCGTGACTCGCGCCTCGGGAATGGTCTCATGCATGCGATTCAGGCAGCGAATAAACGTCGACTTGCCGCAGCCAGAGGGACCAATGAGCGCCGTCGCATGATTTGCCGCCACCACCAGCCGGACGTCATACAACGCCTGGGTCTTGCCGTACCAGGCATTCAGGTTTTCGACCTGGATTCCTACTCCCATTCTTAGGCTGCTCCGAAGCCGCCGCGACGCACGGCAAAACGCACTGCAGCAACCGCAGTGACGATGAGAACGATAAGGACCAGCGCACCCGCCCAAGCCTGACGGTGCCATTCGTCATAGGGCGAAATTGCATAGTTGAAAATTTGCAATGGTAGCGCGGCGGTGGGCTGGTCGGTGCGCAGGTTCCAGAATTGATTGCCGAAGGCCGTAAAAAGCAGCGGAGCCGTTTCCCCCGCAACCCGGGCAAACGCCAGCATGATTCCAGTTATTACGCCCGAAGTCGCTGTGCGCAAGGTGATGGATAAAGTGGTTCGCCAGCGCGGAATGCCCAAGCCGTATGCCGCCTCCCGCAAAGCCTGCGGCACCAGCAATAACATCTCCTCGGTGGTTCGCGTTATCGTGGGAATCATCATAATGGCCAGCGCTACACCCCCGGCCAGCGCGGAAAAGTGTTTCTGAGAAAGAACAACAATAGAGTACGCTACGATGCCGATTACGATCGAAGGTACCCCGTTCAGCACGTCAGCGGTAAAGCGAATGACATCACCGAAACGGTTGCGTCCAAACTCCGCCAGATAGATGCCGGCGCCGACTCCCACCGGCACACCTAGAATACTGGCTAACGCCAATATCAATCCCGAACCTACAATCGCATTCGCCATTCCCCCGCCCGATTCGCCCACCGGCTTCGGAGTCTGGGTCAAAAAAGCCCAGTTAATTGATCCCACGCCGCGATAGACGAGATAAGCGAAGATTGCGAACAGCGGCACTAGCACCATGATGACCGTAAGCACGGCTACTCCCGTCATGACATGGTCGGTAATTCGTCGCCGCAAAGAAATAGGCAACACCGTTTGACCCGCGGATTTGGCGGTCTCAGGCATGTGCCCTCGCAGGCTGGCCGCGGGTTACTGTCCACACCAGCAGCCGGGCTAGAGCGTTCACCACGATCGTAACCAGAAAAAGAGCGAGACCGATTTCAATCAGGGCTGAAAGATAAACATCTCCGGTGGCCTCGCTGAACTCATTCGCCAGCACGCTCGCCATGGTGTATCCCGGCGCGAACAGAGACTTCGCAATTTCAGGCCGGTTTCCGATCACCATGGTTACGGCCATAGTTTCGCCCAGGGCGCGGCCCAGGCCAAGAATGATCCCACCCATGATTCCCGCGCGTGCGTTCCGCAGCACTCCGACACGAATCATTTCCCAGCGAGTGGCGCCGAGCGCGAGCGCTGCCTCCCGCTGGTGCTGCGGCACCACCATCAATACTTCGCGGGTGATCGACGAGATAATCGGGATGATCATGATCGCAAGGATGATTCCCGCCGCCAGCATGCTGATTCCGTACGGCGCGCCCGTAAACAGTCCCGTCCAGCCCAGCGTCCGCGACAGGAACGGTTCCACGTAGTTGCTGAGGATCGGCACCAGCACAAAAATCGCCCAGAGCCCGTAAACCACGCTAGGAATCGCTGCCAACAATTCCACGAAAAATGAGAGTGGGCCACGGAGCCGCGGGGGGCACATCTCGGTCGTGAACACCGCCACGCCAATCGCCAGAGGCACAGCAATCAATAGTGCGAGGAAAGACGAAACTAGGGTTCCATAAATAAACGGCAACGCGCCGAATTGTTCGTTTACCGGATCCCAGTCGTGACCAGCGAAAAATTTAAATCCGAACGCGTGCCAGGAAATTCCGGAACGCAACACCAATTGGTAGACAATCAGCCCGAGGGTCGCTAGCACGGCCAACCCGCATAGCAGCATCAAGAATTTGAAGACCCGGTCGCCGGTTTCTCCCCCGATCTCGTGAAAAAAGGCGAAGCTCCGCTTACGCGCCGCCGGGACGTCGCTAACCTTTGCCGATTCAACGGGTTCCGGACCGCGCATATGTGGCCGAGGCAAGGAGGGAATGGCCATTCGCCCTCACCCTAGCAGAATCCTGTTAACGGGGTGTTAAAATGACGAAGCTTTTCAGAATTGCCTTTTCGTCTAAAACCCTGTAAGTTCGTCCCCCGACCCGATTACTTCCTATGTCCGTTGCACCGAAAACCAGTCTGGCGGTCTTCGAAAAACTTGATCGTAACTTGGTCAAGCTTTCATCGGAACTCCGGCCACAGAATGTACACGGCATTCGCACCGGGACTCGGCGCCTGCAGATACTATTGGGGGAGCTCTCGCCGAAATTGAACCGCAATCAGAAAAAACTTCTGAAGCTGCTGGGACGGTTGCGCAAGCGGGCGGGCAAGTTGCGTGATCTGGACGTGCAGTTGGCGGCGTTGCGCAGCTTGAAGATTCCCCGCGAGCCGCGGCGGAAGACTCAGCTGACCAACGAACTGATCGAACTCCGCCGCAGCCGGGAAAAGAAGCTCACCAAGGCGGCAGACAAAAATACTATCCGTGAGATTCGCAAGCGATTGCGGCGCGCCCGCAAAGATTTCGATCCGAAAGCGAGCCGGGAACCCTTGGCGGTTGCCCGGGAGATGCTCGAACCCGTGCGCTTCGGGGATGGCAAGCTGACCGAGGCTTTATTGCACCACTTCCGAATCTTGAGCAAGCGTGCCCGCTACGCCGCGGAGTTCGGCGAGCAAACTCCTGAAACCAGGCACTTCATCGCAGGAGTAAAGCGCATCCAGGATGCGCTGGGTGACTGGCACGACTGGTTCACCCTGACGCAAACGGCCAGCAAGCATCTTGGCGAAGTGCGCGAATCTTCCCTGGTGGCGGAACTGCACAACGTCACTGGAGCCAAGTTTCGCAATGCAGTTTCCATGCTCGAACCCATGCGGACCGAACCTGACGCGACCAAACCTCCCGCCAAAGCTTCGCTGCGAAGTTTGGCAAAAACAATTCCTGCCATGTCTTCCGCTGCGTAAGGTAGCCAACCTCCGCGTTAAGTTCCTTTGTGATCCAGGCGCATCGGTTCACTGCTCTTGCGCTCTCCCGCCGTTGAGGATGACCGGACCCCTGTTGGCATGTAAACTGTTGGCCTTGCCTCATGCCGACCTTTGCCGCGGTTGATATCGGTTCCAATTCTGTCCGGCTGAAAATCGCGCGGCTCACCCGTGGCCGGCTCCGCCCTATCCACGAAGATCGCGAAGTAACCCGATTAGGTGAAGGTGTATTCCGTTCTGGTTTTCTCACCCCTGAGTCGATGGCCGAAACCGTGAAGGTGTTGCGCCGTTTTCACCGGGCCACGCAGCAGGTAGTCACCGATCCCGTGCGCGTCGTCGCCACCAGTGCACTGCGAGATGCCCGTAATTCGCAGGCTTTTCTCGAGTGGGTGCGTTCCGCTACGGGGTGGGTAGTCGAAATCATCTCCGGCCTCGAAGAAGCGCGCCTGATTCACTTGGGACTCATCTCCAACCTGCGCATTGACAGTGCGCCAACCCTGATGATGGATTTAGGAGGCGGCAGCTGCGAACTAACGGTATCCGCCCGCGGCCAGATCCGCGACACGGTGAGCCTGCCGCTGGGCGCCGTGCGTCTTACCGACGAATTTCTGCGGCACGATCCTCCGCGCAAGGGCGAGCTCAAGCGGTTGCAGGGGTTCGTGACCCGAGAAGTAAATCGAGTCCTGCCGCGCATCGTGTCGGCGAAAGTCAAGAACGTGATTGCAACCTCCGGGACGGCAGCCGCCTTGGCCGCCACAGCCAGCCATCTGCGGAAAAACGGAAGTCGTCAACGAACCGTGGTCTCCCGCGCGGAGATGACGCGCATTGCCAAACGCCTGGCGCGACTGCCCTTGGACGATAGGCGCAAGATTGAAGGCATTGGCCTGCGGCGCGCCGAAATCATCATCGCCGGCGCCGTCGTTTATCACGAACTGCTTGACCGCCTGCATCTCAAGGGCTTTCGCTACTCCTCATTAGGACTGCGCGATGGCCTGCTGGCGCAAATGGCGGCGGAGCACGACCGCAGCACCCGTTCCGGAAAACAAATTGAATCAGAGCGCTGGGAATCGATCACTCGCGCCGTTGCCCATTACCGCGTCGACATGAAACACGCCCTTAACGTGCGGCAGTCGGCAATGTTTCTCTTCTCTGCGCTGCGCTCGGTCCACGGTCTGGCGCCCGACTTTCGCGAGTGGCTTTCAGCGGCAGCAATGCTTTACGAGGTTGGCGATTACGTGAACCGCAACAACCATCACCGCCACACTTATTACATCATTGCGAACTCGGAAATCCTTGGCTATACCCCGCTGCAGCGTCGGATCATTGGAGCCATCGCCCGCTATCTCGGAAAGTCTCGCCCAGCCCCCGAAGAAGCGCCTATGAAGGCAATCGACCCCTCAGACCGCGCCGGAGTACAGAAAGCGATTCTGCTCCTCCGCCTGGCTCGTGCCCTGAATTTGGGCCGCAGCCGCGCGGTGGAGCGAGTGCGCGTGAGTCAGCGCGCGGGAGAAGTGAAGCTGACTCTGGTCCCCAGCCGACGCATGGGACTGGACCTGGAACTCTGGGCCATTGAGAAGGACGCTGCTTACTTCCGCGAAGTTTTCGGCCGTGAGCTTTCTACCGCAGCTGTATAGAGCGTGCGCAACGCCTTTGGCGTAAGGCACCACTGCAAGGTTCCGGAACTGCGGCGCATATCGACGCGGGCCACCGCTCCCTTTTTTAAGTCAACGGACGCTTCACAGCCGGACTCGCTGATTACAGTGCCGAGGAATTGGCTTAAGTTAGGATTGTGCCCGACCACCATGATCGATTCCTGGCGGGCATACTTTTCCAGCAGACGGCGAAAGTCAGGGAAGGTCGCCTCAGGGCGCAATCCCGCTTCGATTTGCAGCTTGCCCTCGTAGCCCATCTCATTCCCAACTAAAGAAGCCGTCTGGGTGGCCCGTTTCAGAGGGCTGGAAATAATTACGTCGACCTGCGCCTCAATCGCAGCCAGAGCGCGGCCAACGTAACCGCACTGTTCGATTCCCTCTTTATCAAGGGCGCGCTTCTCGTCTTTCTTCGGATTGACCAGATGTTCCCCGGCGCTGGCATGACGCAAAAAATAAATAATCATTGCGAATTATCGTTCCCTTCCAACCGGCGCTCTGCGCTTTCTGGCCGGCAGCTGCGGTGGCACAATACCCGCAGCCTGCTTGCCTTCGGCTACGCTAATTAAAAAATCCTGGGCGCTGAAAGATGCGGCGCCGGTCGGCGGTTTTCGATTCCGTTTACCATGCAGCGGTTGCCACGCTCGAATGTAGCTGGCATCGCGCAGCAAAATGCGAGCCTTTCGATTATCCGCCAAATACGCGTCGAGAATTTCCCGCCGAACGCGTTCGCGGAGAAATTCGTCACGCAAAGGCACCAGCACTTCCACGCGCTCGTAGAGGTTGCGCGGCATCCAGTCAGCGCTGCCAATGTAAATTTCTTCTTCGCCGCCATTCTCGAAATAATAGATACGGCTGTGCTCCAGGAATCGTCCGACGATGCTGCGCACCCGGATGCGATCGCTCAAACCGCGAACCCCAGGCCGCAGCGCGCAGATGCCGCGAACGATCAGATCGATCTCAACTCCAGCCTGCGATGCCCGGTACAAGGCTTGAATAACGTTCTTGTCGAGCAAAGCATTCATCTTGGCGATGATCCGCCCCGATCGACCCTGGCGCGCGTGCTCGGCTTCGCGATCGATGAGAGAAATGGTTTTTTCTGCCAGGTCAAGCGGGGCTACC
>JGI12635J15846_10004689_pt1 | contig 11797 bp, 16 predicted proteins | sample BlaSpr_A8_OM2_M2_FD_15846 | JGI IMG/M metagenome (IMG submission 15846) | reverse complement strand
ATCCTCTACAACATTCGTTTAAGCTTTATCGACGTCAAAGCGACGAACCTGCTTAGTGGATCGGCGGCTTGGGTCGGACTCAGGAACTATCAAGAGATCCTTCAAGATCCGCTAGCTCACTTGGCCGCTCTTAACACATTCATCTTTACCATCGCTTCCTTGGTCTTTCAGATCGTCATCAGCATGGCGCTCGCCCTTCTGTATAACCAGGACTTCCCGGGATCCCGTTTCATGCGAAGCATGTACATCGCCGGCTGGGCGATCCCGGTGCTTGTGTCCGGCACCATGTTCAAATGGCTCTTCGATGGAGACAGCGGTTTAGTGAACTATGTGCTAAAGCTGGTAGGCGTTTGCCCGAATCCGCTGTTTTGGACCGCCGATCAGAACCTGGCGCTCATCTCGACGATCATCGCAAATATCTGGCTAGGTATCCCGTTTAATTTGGCTCTTATCTATGCGTCGTTGCAAACGGTTCCACGCGAGCTTTATGAAGCCGCCTCTATCGACGGCGCGAAAGCCTGGTCCAAGTTTTTTTGCGTCACCTTGCCACTGATCAAACCGGCGTTACTCAGCACCCTGATCCTGGGCATGATCTACACGATCAAACAATTCGAGCTCATCTGGACGATGACGCAGGGAGGTCCCTTGAACTCTTCGCAAGTGGTCTCGACCGCCGCCTACACCTACGTCTTCTCGCAGTTTGAGTTCGGACATGGAGCAGCCTTACTCAATCTGACTGCTTTATTTCTGTTTGGCGCGACCTTGCTTTATCTCCGCAGCATTCAGCGAGAGGGCGCCACATGAAGAATTTCAGTTTTTTCCGTCACCAGTGGCATCTCACCTTGCTGAGCGCCCTGTTACTGTTCGTCTTTTTGATCCCGCTTCTGTGGATGGTTAGTACCGCGCTAAAATCCAGTTCCGAGATTTTTTCGTATCCCCCGAAGCTTATTTCGCTGTCACCTGACTGGACCATTTGGAGTCAGATTCTAACGGATCCGCAAATTAGCCGCTTCTTTGTAAATAGCATGGTGGTCTCCTTCGGAACAACCTTCACGACGCTTTGTTTATCGATTCCTTGCGCCTACGGCTTGGCCCATCTGTCGATCAAAGGGAAAACGCTGATCTTAGGCGTGAGTCTCAGTACCCTAGTGTTCCCGGCGATTATGATCGCCACTCCGCTTTATATCGTGTTCGGAAAACTCGGCATGCTAAACACGTACCCGGCGTTGATTTTGGCTGACACCGCCATCAGTCTCCCCTTTGCGATCGTCATGTTGCGACCGTCCTTTCGTTCTGTTCCAAAGGAGTTGGCGGAGGCGGCGCAAATCGATGGTTGCGGCCGCTGGAGAGCGTTCTGGTTTATCATTTTACCGTTGGTAGTTCCCGGGATCCTGACCGTTGGGGTGTTTACGTTCCTAGCGGGATGGGGCGATCTTCTGATGTCTTTAACGCTAACCACCGAAGATGCGATGATGCCCGTGACAGCAGGGCTCTTCAATTACATCGGTAACAACGTGTCCCAGTGGAATCGGGTAATGGCGCTAGCAACTTTACAGTCCATCCCACCGCTGTTGTTGTTCCTGGTCGCGCAACGTTACGTCGTTTCAGGTCTAACCGAAGCCGCAGTTAAACACTAGCTTTGCACATCGGGGACGAATCCTAAACAGGGGACCCTGGATCCAGAACCAAGCGATACTGCCTGCTTGTGTCGGTGCCTGTACTTGTCTCGCTGGCTCGATGATTACAAAGCGCTGGCGATCTGCAACCGCATATGTCCCCGAACGCGAACTGGATACATGAAAGAGCGAATGGGTGTCGCCAAGCCAGCGCTCTTGGCAGTGAGTGTCAGCGCCCTAGGTGCATGTGAGCATGAAGAGGCAGTTACTCCGGTTCCAGCGACAGCCACAACGGTCACTCGGTCTACTGTGGTTACACCGGCCTGAGCGAGCAATACAACAACCGTTGTTACGCCGCCGCCTTCAATAGCTATTCAGGGCAGACTCGATCGCGAGGGGAGCTGCCAAACCGGCTGTGGGCAATCCGAGCTCGTTTGCCGGCGGCCTTCAGGTTGACGGGGATGATCAAGCGAATGTCCGACCGATTTGGTAAGACCTTAACTCGTTAGCGGAATCTTTTGTATCCAATGGTCGTAAAAGCCTCGCAGGCTTTTGCCGCGGGGATTACTGGCCATGACTGACAGCGCCGTTGTTCGTACGAGACGGACCGGATTAAGCGGGACGCCAGCGCCGAACCCCATGAGGAAAGGTTGTCCATAATCGGCGAAACCGTTGCCACGGAGGCGCTGATCCCATTTTAGCGACGGATTATTCTTTTGCAAACCCGCCCGAAGTACATTGCGACGTCGATCGTCAGGGAGAGGGTTCGTTCGCTAAGAGTTCGCTCGCTGATAGGAATCAAAACCGGAAACTTCAGTGCTTCCGCAATCTTATTGATTTCCTCTTGCGTGCGCGGCCGTGTTTCCACTTGACCAACAAACCAATCTCCCAAGGAGTCAAGTGAGGCAGGCGAGTAATCCGGTCGCCAAATCTGGAAACCGCTGGTTGCTCTAACAGCCGGTATAAGCTCGTTAATCCTCTCATCCATAACGGCAAAGAACCATCTAAAATAGTCCTTCAGTTCATCCTGAGATCTCTCACGGAACGGACCGTAGGGAGGTGGAGGCTGAATGAGTCTGTATGCCATCGATTGAAGATTAGTCCGCAAAGAGTTGAATACCAGACGCCGTTCGAAGCGGCCTCGCAACGATCGAAAGAACGGCATTCCCATCATGGGTTTCCAAGTAAAGTTGCGTCATCCCTTGGGAGCCCGACAGGGTTCTCACGACTTGACGATTTCGACAACCCAAACTCCATCACTCGGGGCAGTAGCCCCAGGTGTGTACCACACCCGGACCGCTCTCTATTGTGATCATCAATTTGATCGCCACTTTGTCCTTTCTTTATCATAAATCCACAAACACGCGGTGACTCGCATTGACTGATCCTGATCATCTCAAATCCGCTGCCAAGTATCTCCTTCAAGTCGCCAACCCGGTACGTGGGTGCAATTCCACTTGGCGCAACACGGGTCGGATTCGAGGACGAGGACGAGAACGAAGCACATTGTCGCGCGAAGCTCTGAAGGCCGCCGTTACCGAAAGCAGCCCAAGATCGACGCTCTGAGGCAGTATAAGGAAGAGATCTTGGAGGCGCACCGCTGGGCCGCTAGCGCGGCCGTGAGAGGTGACAAGCCTGCCCTGAGCAAGCGTTAGCGCGTCGAAGGGTGATTAGTGAAAGGTGATCGGTGATTTGAGGGGGAAGTAAGCAACGGTAGCTACAGTGCTACCAACTGAATCAAATGAGGCCGTATTTAAGCGTGCTGAGACTTGAATTCTCGTCATTGATCTCTGGTCAATTCCCAGATTTCGAGCTTCGTGTAGGACGGATTAACAAATTTGGCCGGTTCTGTTCGTAAGAGTCGTGCGCCGGTTTTCTCTTTCACACGCCGGGATCTTTTATTACCTACCGAGTTCGAGAAAAACAGTGTTTCAAAACCGAGAACATTAAAAGCATAGTCCATGACTGGGAACCGCCTCGGTCATAATACCCTTTCCCCAATACTTACGGCCAAGCCAAAAACCTCGATTTTCAGGAGTTCCCGTCCGCCACAGGTCGACAACCCCGATAATCTCGCTCGGTTGTTCTTTCAGAGAAATTCCCCATACCCACCGATCATTTCTCTGGCGTGGAACAATTTGATGGGAAGTATAATCTAGAACACCGCCCGTTGGATAAGGCCAGGGGATCGTGCAAGCGAGCTGAATTATCACCTCGTAATCGGCGAAGTTTTTTTCATAAGCGGGCGCATCCGCTTCGGTTACCTCACGGAGATCAGGCGTTCCGTAGTAAAAACAGGGAGCTTGGCCATATCGAGCGTCATTCAACTTGATCGCATTGCTGCTATGAAGCTGACTCCGATCGAGACAGACACCTTTACCGCTCGGCAGCCGGAGGTGCTTCGATGTGGATGCCGTACTTTGCTCCGATTTCGATCAGGCTAGCGACATCGGGCTGAAGTGTCTGAAACTCTACTGCTGCTTCCCGGAAGAACCGGTCAAAGCCTCCCGGCACACAAACTACGGTGTATTTGGCGGGGTTCCCGCTAATGACTTTGAAATAATGTCGCTTACCCCGCACCAGATGAATCACGTCGCCTGGTTGACCCGTAAAGGTTCGATCATCCTGATAAAACTCCAGTAATCCTTCGTGGACGATGAAGATTTCATCTTCGACGGTATGAGTGTGAGGCGGCGGTCCTTCGCCAGGCGCGTTGGTGAAGGTCATGATGCACACGGTGTTGTTGGTCTCGTCCGATTCGGCGATCACATAGCCTGTAGCGAATGCGTTCACGATTCGGTCAGGCCGATTACGAGACCTTTCACCGGCAAGGATACCGTCGGCTTCCGTCATAACGCGGCTAAGAGTAACCTGTTGTCGACTTTGGCGTAAAGACAGGAAGGGGAGGAAGGTCGAGGCGGTCCGGGAGAAGATTCTGGGTTAAGCTAGAGAAAAAGAGCCATGCCGTGGCCAGCGAGCGTGGGAAGTGATCAGATGTCGTTCCGCGGACGCGGGACTATGTCGGACAGGGAGGTGAGAAGCCTGCCCTGAGCAAGCGTTAGCCCGTCGAAGGGTGATTGGTGATTAGTTCGAACGGTACGCAATAAGATACCGATCTTGGTGCCTTTCGCCTTTTTCCTAAGGATATCTCTGCACCGGCGCGCGAACACTTCCTGAAGGGAAAAGAGATTTCTTGTCGCAAAAACTACATGCAAACACAATCTGACATTTTGATTGCGGGAGCAGGACCCGTAGGACTCACCATGGCCTCGGAACTGGCTCGTTATGGGGAAACAGTCCGGATCTTTGATCAGAACGCGCAACGCACCGACAAATCAAAGGCGTTGGTTATCTGGGCTCGTACCCTGGAGCTATTGGAACGCATGGATCCCGCGTTGACTGCACGATTCGTCGAAACCGGGCTCAAGGTCCGACAGGCCGAAATATTTTCAGGAGGCAAGGAGATCGCAAGCGTCGACATCACGCAAGCGGACTCACCGTACAATTTTGCCCTCATGATTCCGCAAAGCGAGACAGAGCGTTTACTAGAAGAACATTTGGCGCACCATGGGGTGAAGGTCGAGCGCGAGGTGAAATTGACCGGCCTTCAACAAAAATCTGATTGTGTCTCGTGCAAGTTAGTTCATCCGGGTAGCAAGGAAGAAATCGCTAGTACCCGCTGGTTGATTGGCTGCGACGGTGCGCATAGTACGGTTCGTCATCAATTGGGAATGGAGTTTCAAGGTGACAGTCTTTTAAGCGACTGGATTTTGGCCGATACCCATCTGAGCGGCGTCACTGGCGAGCCGGCTATCAAGATTTATTGGCACGCTGACGGAGGGCTGGTGCTTTTTCCGATGGGTGGCAGTCGCTACCGGGTGATCGCCGACGTCGGCGAGTCATCGGGCTCAATCGGGGAAGGAAACCGGGCAGTTCCAACCGTAGAAGAAATTCAGCAGGTCCTCGAAGTCCGCGGTCCGGGAGGGATTCAGGTCGGGGATCCAGTCTGGCTCGCCTCGTTTACTATCAACGAACGCAAAGTCTCAGATTATCGCTCTGGCCGTGTTTTTCTCGCTGGGGATGCTGCACATATCCATAGCCCTGCAGGTGGCCAAGGAATGAATACCGGTATGCAAGACGCATTTAACCTCGCGTGGAAATTGGCCCTGGTCAGTCGTCGCACCTGCTCCGCGGAACCCTTGCTCGACAGCTATAGTACGGAACGCAGCGCGATCGCGAAAAACGTTCTCGAGGCAACCGGAAGAGCAACAACGCTGCTCGTTTTGAAGGGCAATGTTAAGCAAGCGATTCGAAATCACGTGGCCTCTTTGGCGTTGGGCCTCGCTCCCGTCGCTCATTCGATGGCGAACACCCTCACCGAAGTTGCAGTTGGTTATGCCGAAAGCCCATTAAACGGTGAACCAGCACAAATCGGTCGGGGACCAAAACCGGGTCAACGAGTGCCAATTCGGAGGGGCGACTCGCCGATAGGCAGCGGCAGTTTTCCTCGATTCGCGTTGTTCGCACGTGATACTCCGACTGTGAGATCGTTGCTGTTCAAATATTCACGGCTGGTGGAACCTTCGCCGCGCCAGCCGTTTAACGAAGGTGGTTTATGGCTCGCTCGGCCCGATGCCTATGTCGCTTTATCTGCGGGAGAAGATTCCTTGAATCTCGTCGCCGACTATCTAAATCGGCTGACTCAACCGGTTTAAATTGCTAGTATCAGCTCAGGCATTTTCGGTTCCTAGGATTCGGTCACCGTTTGTCAGTGGAATATTTAACGGATCTGTCCTTTTCATTCCATCCCCTTAGGCTTCGAAATGAAAGGCAGCTTAGGCCGGATCTTCGGAGGAGCGTTGTTAAAAAAGTGATCGACTTGGAGGGCCAAGCCCGTTCGCGAGCGGTTCACGGATGATAGCGTACGGGTTGCTGCCTGACGAGCTTTACAAACAGCTGGTTGGTTAGCTCCGCCCTAGATCCTGATCAAGGTACTACTGTTTTTTACGGTTGTTTCCGCTGAAGGAAATTTTCTGTGTTCTTCTTCACGGCGATCGGGTCGCCGCCAATAACATGGGTCAGCCATGACTTACTCAAGCTAAACCAGGCTGCTTATACCCGTAGCCGTTACCCACGGTTCACGTCCCCCTCTACACGATCAGCAGAGACTTTCTCACATCCGATACACTCCAGAATCTGGGCTGACGCGCCAGGCATGAAGAAATGAGGGTGGCCCTTCATCAAAGCCACAGCCTCTTGGATGGAGTCTGCCTGCAGAAAACCGTAGCCGGTGATCGTCGTCTTGCCGGGTGCCGATGAGTCTTGGGTCACCGTGGTCGAGTTGTCAAGCGCCGTGCTGCCCTACGCAGCGCCCAAACTTTGTCCGGAGTAAAATCGCCTAGATTCCTAGCCGTTATCCGGTGTCTCTGTTCCTTGAGCGATCTTAGCGATCGCCTTTGAATCCATGAGCTATCGCTTGGATAGTTTCATCCAAAATCGCTGTAACCTGGGCTAGTTCGCTACTTCCATCCGCTCCTGAAGAGAGCTTGTCATTAGCCGCATGCGCTAAAAAGGATGCCACCATGATTTTTGAACTGAGAATGTCGTGGAAGAATTTTTTCGTGTGGTTTCGCTCTTCAGAGCGCCCAATTAAAAATCCGTGCATGAATTCTTGGAAGCTTGGATCATCCGCGCCCGGTGTTAACATCAACAAAATCATTCCATCTGAGCATTTCATTGCGCCTCCTGGGATCAGCTCATGTGCTACGAGGTTCTTTAGGGAGCAAGGCACGAATCGAACGAGGTGGGGTGCGTCGTCACCATCCGTCAGAATCCCGGAATACCTTTCATCCAAACGGAAGAAGTAACTTAATCGAACTCCAGAGAGAGCCTCGTCGGTCAATCCGAGTCGGTTACGAAAAGGACCGTTCGCGGCGATGAGATTATCCTCAGTGAGATCCCCCAAAGCAGCCGACAAATTGAAATGCTCAAGGGTGGAGCATAAGGTTTTCAGGTCTACCGCACTGGAGATTTGAATCCTCTCTGTTCGAAACATTCTGAAAAACCAATACCAACTAGAATTGACGTTCCGCTCTCGTGGTGGATGCGCATGCTCCGGCCCTCAGGGGTGTCAATGTCGGAGACACGACTCCCCAAAATCGTGTCGGCATAGTGGGGAAACACCATAATCACAGAACCCTTTCCTTAACGGCGCGATGCCGTCCAATATGTATTACAAAGTGTTGTGAAACTTTTCCCGTATAGCAAAACACTAAAGTGGTCAGCTTTCCTGTAATTGCCCAATTCACCATATTGACTATACTGACTTTTTTTTTGGCGACTCCGCCGGGTGTTGCCATTCGAACCGAGAAACGGAGGACATTAGCGAGTTCCTAGCCCCTCTAGAAGACTCGCCATCGCGTCATTAGGGGTAGTTTTCGTCTCCACCGGCTCCGGGAGTTCCCAGCGCCAATTGTGAGCGTTTGCCGGGTATCTTAGCTTTAGCTCGCATCTCTGATTTCGCTATAGTTTGGCAAGTCTCGCCAATTCGGGTCCATTTCTGGGCAATTACAGTAAATCGCCTGCTTTCTTTGGAACTCTTCGCGCTCCCGCTTTTGTTCGAGGGTCTCAGTTTCTCGCCGAAGTGCTAGCCGCGCTTTGTGAGCCATCTCTTTTTCTAGCTCGATCTGGTGATATTGATTCGATTCTATTTTGATTCTGTTCCCAATTATTATAATCAATTCTTGATAGATCATTCAGATCTTTTACTGGGTGACCGTCAGTCTGGATTAGTCCGGTAAAGTGAAAGCCATCAACCTTGAACGGCCATACCGGCCAGTTGGCCCGCCCAACGCTCACAAGCTACCCGGCCTCGATCGTCGGTATGAGAAAAGATCCTAACTTTTTTTCTGTAAAGTAAGAAAGTGCCCCGGCATGGGCGTTGAGAAACGCGTCCACCCCATGGATGAAGGCGAGGTTGTCATAGACTTTCTGGACGGTGGCATCATCCAGGAACCCGTCGAAGAACTTCAGCGCCGCTCCTGGATATTGCACCTTTAGTGCAGGCACTTGAAAGAAAAGGAGCCCGCCCTCCGGGCTCCTCTTCGTGCAGACTTATCAGACTATCGACCGAAAGGCTTCGCCAATAAGAGCGATTTTTCCAATATGTAATGCAACGCATTGCAATAGCTTTCGCGTATGGCAAAAACTGAACCGAAGCTGATAGCGACCAACCGGTCGGCCATCTCATGAGTCGTCGATTTTTGGACTTCCGAACTTCTAAAATCGCCGTCCATTCATGGGTACTAAACTGGCATCGATCGCAGAACGAGACCCCGCCACACTTCTTCTCTCTTCCTAGTTCCGCGCCGATGATGATGATAATGATGGCATAGTAAGCCATGGAAGACCGCCAAGTTCCACGGATGACTTCCTGATCAGGATGTGACATCGTTTTCGCTCGCGGTGTCGCGCCGGCGAGAGATTCTCAGCTCGCGAAAATGTCTACCTCTAATAGTAACAATGTTCCGCGCACTGCCGCTTCGCCCTTGGCTTTCTCTTGGCGATGAGTCTTTGTTTCCATCACATTCTTGCATAATTTGAGGCGGCTCGTGCATACTGTATGCTGCGATGGATCTACAAGTGCTTGCGAATCTTGCACAGATTGTCAGCGCTCTCGCAGTAGTCGCCGCAATCGCATTCGGTCTTGTTCAAATCCGCCAGTTTCAACTGCAGCGTCGCGACGCGGCCGCGGCTGAGCTGATCCGCTCGTTTCAGGATGTGGAGTTTACCCATGCATTTCGGCTAATCAGCAGCCTACCGAACGGCGCGCCCGCCGAGCAGCTGCGCGCTGGCGGTCCGGAAATGGAAGATGCGGCCCTAGCCGTAGGCATGCGCTATGAGACTATCGGCCTGCTAGTTTGTCGTGGGATCATGCCGCTATCTTTGATGGCGGAATTAACAGGAGCTGTCGCGGTCGACCTTTGGTCCAAGATGTACAATTGGGTGCTTCTCGTAAGAAAGGAACAGTCCCGAGATCACTTTCTGGAATGGTTTCAGTGGCTGGTTGACCAACTTCAGAAGGCTCGCCGGCACGAACAGATGCCCGCTTATGTGGGGTATCGCGATTGGTCGCCGCCGAAGTAAGGAGCGATTCTGGTGGACGTTTCACCTGCCGGCCGTAGTCGCTATTGAGGATGTCGACCCCATTCACTACGCCCGCAGGCTCCTGGGACTCGATTGAGAGCTCCAAGCCAAGTTTTGGGGTGGTACAGTTCGACGATGCTGCACGCCTGGCGCTCGAGCCACGCCACACAAATCAGGAGCTGCTTTTCAGGCATTACCGGGAGTTGGTGACACCGGACCAAGCGGAGAAGTATTGGGACATCCGGCCGGCGATGCAAACGAACGTGGTGGCGATCACTGCGTGATCCGTCGAGCCCAACCTGTTCAAGATTGTTTTTATTTTGTTCGCAGCCGACCTTTCAAGCATGCCGCCGGAAATCGTCGCAACGTACTCCTGGATAGTCTCCCGGAGTGGCAGGGACTATGCCCTCGAACTTAAGGTCACTCGGATCCGCTTCGGAGGTTCAGAAGAATCACCCGCAGCGTATATTTACGCGCTGTTTGCTAACGGAAAGGACGTTCAACTTTGGCAACGTCTCGCGATCGACAGTGAGGCCTTTGCTAAATCCCAGGCCGAATCTTACTTTCGCTCCTGGGCTGTTACTACTGGCCTGTAAAGGGTCCACGAGCTTTCGACAGCCCAAAACGGGGCGAGTCAGAACGAAAAGTCAGAACTCAGGATTCGCCACTTCCAACCAGATTCAAGCCGAGATAGGTTTATCCCTTATGAGCGTGCGCCCTTTCCTTATCACGAGTGAGGATCGAGAAAAGTATCACGAGAAGGAAATCGACTTTGTAAATGTCCCGATTCAAGAAGGCCGGGACGCTGGGCTACGACGAACCGGCAGGGGTAAGCTTAGGATCTCAGCTGGCCCAGAAGGCAGCGCGCAGATCTATGTGGAGCGATGGCTTGGTTGCGACGGGGAGACGCAGTCCATTTACCTCGCGGAAGCTCCGTTCCGGAGCATCGTGCCACTTGCCAACGGTTTTCTGCTAGACTGGTCCGAAAAAGAATAGGTCTGGGGATACAGAGGCGCCCAGCACCGGTGATCTGAATTAACACGCAGTCGCCTTTTACCAAGGCTTATAAGGCTGCGGCAGGGCCTCTTCGAGCCGCTCTACGGTCTTCCCGAGCTCGTCCATAACAACCTTCCAAGCAACAGCCTCTGTCATGTCTTTATGGCCTACGATCGCCTCCATTAGACGCTGGTCGTATATCCTCACCGCCTTGCGCAGCAAGACCGGGACAAGCTTGGGCGACCTGACAGCGTCAAGGTCTAGGCTGGCCATTATGTGGGCCAAAAAACCCACAGCATCTTCATTTGGGGCTTCTAGTTGAGGTAGGCGAGAAAAGGCATCTTGTATGTCTTGCAGGCTTGCATCGTGACCGTTCCGCGCAAGGCACACCTGCACAGCTTGGATAAACTCTTCGGGGGCTAGAACTTTGACGATTCTTAGTCTTTTCATTCTGTGGCTGAATCTTTCGACGTTAATGAAACGATCCTTAACGGAGCTGGCGCTTTAGCCGCTCCCCCGCTTGATGTTGCGTCTGAGTTGTCGCCTGCGCCGCTGCATCTCGGATATTTCCTTAATCAAAAAACGCCTTTTGGCCGGAGTGCAACCTGACCTTAGCCGCACAAGCGCATCCTGAACAAAGTCCTCGGTTTGCCGGAGCAGCCTGGCTGCTCTCTGGATAAGCCCTCGGCGCAACTGTTCCGTTTTAGGCATCTGTGGCTCGGTCGGTCTCATCTGTGGCTCAGGGTAAATGGCTTGCCTTGTTCCATACCAGAAGCGCTGTAGCAACACTTTGCAAAAGGTATAGGAGGATTTGGCTGCCCGGGGCGAATCTGCCGTTGAGCGGACCTGGGTTGCAACGGACGGCTATAATACCCGGAAAAGGCATTCGGGCACTCCTCCAGAAAGCGCCCGGATGACCTCCCGGTTAGCGGCTGGTTACGCAACCGATCTTAACGGCGCCGGCGCTGCTTCGCGAGGAAGGCTTGAAGGGCCAGTCCATCGTCGAGCCTCGGCGTTCTACGGCCGGTTAGCCAATGTGA
>JGI12635J15846_10004687_pt1 | contig 11798 bp, 13 predicted proteins | sample BlaSpr_A8_OM2_M2_FD_15846 | JGI IMG/M metagenome (IMG submission 15846) | reverse complement strand
GATTTCTTAACGATCTAACGATCCGCAAACCTCTCTGGAGCAGGACCGTAGTCTAGCGCATCGGGTCGGACGGCGTAACCCCTGTGCAAATCAAACGGCACCACTACCTTCGATTCGCAAGATTTGCTTTCGACGACACTAGAGCCTACAGTTAAAGAGTCTATTGCTCAATCTCTCCGTCGCATACCGGCTGTTCCCACCTTACGACGACGGTCCGCCGCAACCGACAGAAAAGCGAGGCCGCCATGGAACCCACTCGGTTCCATCGTATATTTCAATCCGTCATCACTCATCGGCCAAGGAGATCACCTCACACTTCCGATCTATTGAAGTGAATCTCCAGATCGCGGCTTACGGATCAAAAAAGATGTGCCGGGCGTGCGGGGCGATCCCGGGGTGCTCAAAACCATTTTGCTTGGAGTGTGGCGCGTTGCTGCCAGCAGTCTAAAAGAGAGGAAGTAGGGAACTATGAATACGATAAGTGCAAAGGTGCTAGACAGCAGAGTGTGGAAAGAACTTTACAGGGCCGCAGTTTTTGAGCTTGATGAGACCAAACTCCCTGAGCGCATTGCCCGAGCTGAGAAAGCACTTGCGCTAAGGGCACGGGATTTGTTCCATATGGGCGGAGATAACATCGAAGAGGGACAAGCTCTAGACGACGCGATGTATGCCTTACATGCTTTGCGTAACAAACCGCAAACTAACGCCGCATAAGAATGCCCGAGCGCTTTACGCCCGGGCGAACTAGTGTCAAAAAAGAATTGTTCAGGAAGCCCGCCGCTTCTCATCTTCTGGTTTCTCTTGACCTCCGTGCTGGGAGTCTCTGCCCTGCGATGGATTCTTCTTGGAGATGTCCTGTGGAGGGTTGCCCTGTCCCTGATCTGCCGGTGAATCGCTGGTCTTCGTATCCGTGGGATTGACCGACCCAGTTGGGTTTGGCTTATTCTCAATTTCGTTATTCATGTCGCTCCTTTTCTGCTTCCGTGATTTGGGTTCAGCCTCGATCGTATGCCTCATCGGAAAGGTACGACTGGTCACAATTGAGCAGATTGGGAACAAAACCCAAAACGGCAAAAGTGCGCCTAACGGGCGGACGATTATTTCGACCTCTGGAAACTGTCCCCATGGCAAAGAAAGTCTCTTCACCAGTTGCTTGAAGTAAATCCTCAGGTTACTTCTGCTCCTCGCTAACAGATGCGTGAAGTCGCACCGAGCTCTACGTAGAAACCCACGTTCTTCGCCTTTAAACTTGTAGATAGGCGGATTCCGGCCAGCCTGAGCTATCGCCACAGGACCGCCCCCCTGTGGCCGCACTCTGTCTTGAGTCGCTGCCGATCCGGTCCCTGAATTTCGGGCTATGGCTCATGGGTTGAGAGGGAATTTATCCTGATCGCGATTCACGAGTGCCGGAGCAAATTCAAAGCGTCTCGGCCCCCTTGTGTCATACTTCCTGCTTCACGAGGAATGCATGGATCAGCCGAAACATAACAACACACCGGGTCCGGGAACACGGGCGGTTTGGTCCGGAGAACGAGTAGAGCGCTGGGCTGGCGCGACGCAAGTGCCCGTAGCCCTCAGCGTTTCATTTGGTTATAGCACTGTCGAAGAATGGATGGAGGTCGCTCAAGGGAAAAGAGCCGGGCACATCTATGGCCGCAATACCAATCCAACCGTCGCTGCGTTTGAAGAAAAAGTCAGAGACCTGGAAGGCGCTGAGGCGGCGACCAGCTTCGCCAGTGGTATGGCCGCCATCAGCAACACTTTGTTTACACTTCTTTCCCCTGGGGATCGCGTCGTCTCGATCAATGACACCTACGGCGGGACAAACAAACTTTTTGTAGAATTTCTGCCCCGGTTCCAGATCGATGTGTCCCTTTGTGATACGACGGACCATAAAGCTATTGAGGCCGCGATAGCGCGAGGTTGCAAACTACTTTATCTCGAAAGTCCAACCAACCCGACGATTAAGATCCTTGATATTGCGCGGCTCGCTGCCGCAGCTCACCGCCACGGAGCCCAGGTGGTGGTCGACAACACGCTCGCTACTCCTATCAATCAGCATCCACTAGAACTGGGCGCCGATCTCGTCGTGCACAGCGCGACGAAGTTTCTTGGCGGTCACGCGGACGCACTTGGCGGTGTCGTCTGCGGATCGCAGGCACTCGTGAACCGCATTTATCATTTTCGGGAAATCAATGGCGCATGCCTGGAACCGATGTCCGCATACCTTTTTTTACGCGGAATGAAAACGCTTCATCTCCGGGTGCGGCAGCAGAACGAAAATGCACTGCGGATTGCCCGTTTCCTCGAGTCGCACGCGCGAGTGGCAAAAGTTTTCTATCCGGGACTCGCGGCGCACGAGAATCACGATGTCGCGCGCCGTCAGATGGCGGGTTTTGGCGGCGTGCTCAGTTTTGCGCTGCTCGGCGGTTTTGAGGCGGTGAAGTCATTCCTGCCGCGGTTGCGCTACGCGAATCTGGCAGCGAACCTGGGGGCGGTGGAAACCGTTGCCGGTCCGCCCGCAACCACCAGCCATGTGGAATCCACCCCCGCGGAGCGCGCCGCCAGTGGCATCCCGGAGGCTCTCATCCGCTATTCGGTGGGCATTGAAGACGCGGAAGATTTGATTGCCGACCTCCGGCAGGCGCTGGAGAGCCCGGGCGGCGCGGCCTTATAGCTTCCGAGGTAGTCTTCCCCCGACGGATCCGCCCGTTGTGACGCCGGTGGGGCGCAAAACCTGCCGTCACTGCCAAAGTTGACATCATTGACGCTTCACGGCGACTGTTTTCAAATAAGTTGTCTGTTTGCAATGCAGCCCGGCGAATTCGGCCTACAGGTCCGGCTGCATAATGATTTGTGATCGGTGGGCTCAGCAGATTATCTCGGAAACATCCTCGCCAGTAAACCCCGAATTATCTCCGGCCGATGCTCCCGGCAGCCCCCTCGAGCGTGGACGAGCGTTCGAATCCATTCAGCCCGACCAGCGTCTCTCCCAGCGATCATTTGCCGGGAAGCCGACAAGCGAAACCCGCCAATTCCATGCCGATCCGCAAGGACATGCTCGATGGCCGCTCGAACCTCGGCTTGGACGCTCGGATCTCGGGTATGCTGCACTTCCACTGAAGCCACCACGGCGCAAGAAATGTCACGAAGCAAGGAGCGCCGCAAACCGACCCGTCACTCAGGTTATCGCTTCCCGCAGAGGGAACTCCGCACAATTGCATTTAGAATGAAAGACTGTTTTCTGGAGTAGCGTGACCGTAGTTTCGGAGCAATTATGATTGGGTTTTCAAGACGGCTATCTTTTGCTTTTCGTTGCTTTTTCTCGCTCTTGTTTGAGGGAACGATTCCGCAAGACATACTGCGGACGCTGACGAATTCTGATGCAGAGGTCGTATCTATCCCATCAAAAGCAGCGCCCCAGGCTCAGAAGGTCGCCGGCGACCAGCTTATGCCTGAATCGGCCGATCGGGCGGTGCAGATGCTGGCATTGTTGCAGCGCGATGGCCGCCTAGTGGATTTCCTGCAGGAGGATGTTTCTTCCTACCCTGATGGACAACTCGGAGCTGCCGTGCGCAGCATCCACATTTCCTGTCGACAGGCACTGGAGCGCTACATGAAACTCGAGCCGATCCTTTCTTCCGAAGAGGACCATCCTGTCACCGTTCCGGTTGGCTTCGACCCGGCAGCGATCAAGCTGGTCGGCAATGTAGCCGGTGAACCACCAATTCGAGGTTTGTTGCGCCATCGCGGATGGCGGGTCGCCGCGGTTACTTTGCCGTCGATGCCGGTGGGTTCCGGCAGAGCGATTGTTGCACCGGCAGAGGTCGAGATTCCTTAGCGATGGCACATCAAGGCACAGACGCGCGCCATTTTTATGGGGCACAAGACTTGGCCCAGGAGACAACAGTTGGACTCAGAATTTATCGTTGGCATCGACTTAGGCACTACCAACTCCGCGCTGGCTTATTGTGACAGCGCTGCCGCATTGGAGAACGCTCGGATAGAAGTCGCCACTATTCCTCAAGTGGTCAATCCGAATGAGGTGGCGGATCGAACGTTGCTCCCATCCTTTCTCTATATTCCGGGTGACATGGATTTCCCCAAGGGGAGCCTCAGCTTACCTTGGGAGGCGGAACCGAAGTTCGTGATTGGAGAATTGGCGCGCAAGCGCGGAGCAGAGAGTCCCGGAAGGCTGGTCGCGTCGGCCAAGTCCTGGCTTTCGTACGCTGGCGCAAACCGCACAGCGCCGATTCTCCCGTGGCAGGCTCCGGAAGAGGTCAGCAAGCTCTCTCCGGTGGAGGTTTCTTCGCAGTACTTGCAGTACCTCCGCACTGTATGGGACGCGCATCATGCAGCAGACGGGAAGGGCTACGCCTTGGCTGAACAGGACGTTTTCCTAACCGTGCCTGCTTCGTTTGACGAGGAAGCGCGGGAGCTAACTCGGCGCTCGGCAGAGCAGGCTGGACTGCAACGAGTCACCCTCCTCGAAGAACCACAGGCCGCATTTTACGCTTGGCTTGAGAGCCAAGGGGATACGTGGCGCAAGCGCGTTAAGGTCGGCGACCTGGTTCTGGTTTGCGATGTGGGCGGGGGAACAACCGACTTCAGCTTGATAGCGGTTTCGGAGGAAAATGGCGACCTGTCGTTGAAGCGTGTCGCAGTTGGCGAACACATCCTGCTGGGCGGCGACAACATGGACTTGGCGCTCGCACGTTTACTGCAGCAGAAACTGGAAGTCGAAGGCCGTCACATCGACACCTATCAGTTGCAGGGACTTTGGCACCAGTGCCGCTCCGCGAAAGAGTACTTGTTCGAACATGCCAAGAGCCAGAAGCAAGATGTCACCCTATTGGGCAAGGGGCGCAAGCTTGTGGGCGGAACGATCAAGACCGAGCTCGTGCGCGAAGAGCTGAATCGCATCCTAGTCGAGGGATTTTTTCCGAAGGTAGCGAGCGGCGAAATGCCGGCGCGACAGCGTCGTATTGGATTTCAGGAACTGGGTCTGCCGTATGCCGCGGACGCGGCAGTTACGAAGCACCTCGCACGATTTCTATCCCAACAGGTACAAAACAGTCCAGAGAGCGCCAACATTCGCCGCGGCCGAAATGGGTTGGCATGCCCGACACATGTTCTCTTCAATGGCGGCGTCATGAAGGCAGGCATGCTACGCGAGCGACTGGTCGAGGTGCTCAATAGCTGGCTGACCGAAGAAGGATTTGAAGCGCTTGGTCCTCAGAATGTCCTGGACGCACCTGACCTGGAGCACGCAGTCGCGCGAGGCGCCGCCTATTATGGAAGAGCGCGGCGGGGACAAGGAGTCCGGATTCGCAGTGGTGCCTCGCGCACTTACTACATCGGAATCGAAAGCGCCATGCCAGCCGTCCCCGGCATGGAAGCTCCGCTGAAGGCGCTCTGCGTTGTGGCGTTTGGGATGGAGGAGGGCACCGAGGCGCTAATTCCTGACCGGGAGTTCGGGTTGGTCGTCGGCGAGCCTGCAGAATTCCGCTTCTTGAGTTCCACGATTCGAAAGCAGGACCGGGTCGGGGATCTCATGGAGAACTGGGGCAGCGAGATTGAGGAACTCAGCCCACTCGAAGTAACACTGGCACTTGAGGGTCAACAAGGAACTGTGTTGCCCGTGCGCCTGGAGTCTCGCGTGACGGAAATCGGAACATTGGAACTCTGGTGCGCTTCACGTGACGGTGCCAACCGCTGGAAGCTCGAACTGAACATCCGCGAAAAGAGCGGCCAATGACGAATCAACAGCAGCTTGTTTTGTGACCCAGATGCAAGGCCCGTCTCGCTATCTGATTGGTATAGACCTAGGTACCACGAATTGCGCCGTGGCTTATGTCGATACCCACGAAAGCGCAGGCATATCCGATTGGTCAGTGATAAGAATCCTTGAGGTTACGCAACTCGCCGCCCCCGGTGAAGTGCGCGCATTACCACTCTTACCATCTTTTCTCTATTTCCCAACGGAAGACGAAGTCTCCTCAGGCGCTGTGAGCTTGCCATGGGAAGAACATCCGTCCGCGATCGTTGGCAGAATGGCACGCGACCAAGGCGCGCTCGTTCCGGGGAGGCAGGTATCTTCGGCGAAGTCATGGCTATCCCAGAGCACCGTCGATCGAACGGCTAAAATTCTGCCGCGTGAGGCGAGGCCGCCCGAACCGACAGTGTCTCCCGTCGAAGCGTCTACCCTTTACCTGATGCATTTGCGGAACGCATGGAATCATTCGATGTCGGGCGAGGATGCCGCCAATCCTCGACAGCTCTTCGAGAACCAGGAAATCGTACTGACTGTGCCGGCTTCGTTCGACGAGGAAGCGCGAGAGCTGACAGTGGAAGCAGCGCGACAGGCAGGACTGCAAAACCTGACTTTGCTGGAAGAGCCGTTAGCCGCCTTTTACGCATGGGTGGCAGAGCATCAAAAAGATCTCGCAGAGCACGTGCGAGACGGCGATCTCCTGTTGATTTGCGACATCGGCGGTGGAACCTCCGACTTCAGTCTCGTGCGTGCCCAAATACAGGGTCTGAACGTCCAATTTGAGCGCACCGCCATTGGTGATCACCTCTTGCTGGGAGGAGAAAATCTCGACCTCGCGCTCGCGAACCGAGTCGAGCAGAAGCTCAAGAAAAAGCTCAGTCTGCGTCAGCGCCATGGATTGCGAATCGCATGTTCGGCGGCCAAAGAACGATTGCTCAGCGAGGAAAACATCGATCGTCTTCCGATCTCAATTCTGGGTGCCGGTCGATCGGTCGTAGGCCAAATGCTAAGCGGCGAGCTGACCCGCGACGAAGTGACCGATGTGATCATTAACGGTTTTCTGCCACTGACTACTCCTGACCAGTTGCCTTTACGGACTCGGGCGGCCGGCCTTCGAGAAATCGGGCTGCCATACGCTACTGATCCTGCCATCACGAAACATCTTGCAGCGTTTCTCAAGCAAGCCGCGATGGCGGGAGCCGAGAGGGGCTCTCCCTCACAGCTCAACGATCGTCCCGCGCTGGCACGACCGGACGCTGTTCTCTTCAACGGAGGTTTTTGCATACCGGCAATTACTCGCGAGCGAGTCACTGAGGCCATCGCCAATTGGTTTAGCGACGGCGGCTCGTGGCATCCGAAGATTCTAAGCAACGAAATCATGAGCAGCGCCGTCGCCATTGGAGCGGCTTACTACGGCCGGGTGAAGCGAGGAACGGGACTCCGCATCAAGGCTGGAAGTGCCTGGACATACTACGTTGGAATACGTTCGGAAGACGGCATCAAGGCGGTCTGTGTAATGCCTGCCGGCACCAACGAGGGAACCACCTTGCCGCTGTTGGATCGCGAATTCTCAGTGCTGACAAACCGCCCGGTATCGTTCCATCTGTACAGCTCAACGATTCGTCATGATGCGCACGGAGCAATCACTGAGTTGGAGCCCGCGGAGGTCCATCATCATGCGCCTCTGGTCACGTTGCTGCGCTATGGAAAGAGACTCCAACAGATGGAACTGTCAGTGCGCCTTTCGGTGAGCTTTACCGAGGTGGCAACGCTCGAACTCTGGTGTGAGTCCCTGAGCTCGCCGCACCGATGGCGGCTACAGTTCGAATTGAGAGGCGGAAGTGCGACGGAGCCAACCACGTTGTCATCGCCGACCCCGCAAACACCTTCAATCGCGATCCGACACGAGACATCGAGCGTACTGGCTGAGGCGACGGATGTTGCCGCAAGCCTGATTCGGCGGGCTTTCACCGCAGCGGGGGAGGGCGATTCAATAGAGCCCGGATCTCTGGTAGGCCAATTGGAGGCAGTTACCAGTTTGAAGAGAGATTCGTGGACCTTGGCGATCGCGCGGGCCTTTTGCGATGTGCTTTTTGAGGTTTCAGAGGAAAGAAAGCTAAGTGCGAGGCATGAAGCGCGCTGGCTCAATCTTCTTGGCTACTGTCTAAGGCCCGGCTTTGGAGATTTGAAAGACAACCACCGGATTGCGCAGGTGCGACGGATTTATCAGTCAGGATGGGCATTTCCACGAGAACTTCAAAGCCAGATCGATTCCTTGGTGATGTGGCGAAGGATCGCCGGTGGCCTGAATGCCGCGCAACAACACGAACTCCGAAACTACCTCGGAGCCGCCGGCATTGGCCGCAGGATGCCTGGTGCTAGGTTGAACATTCAGTTCGAGCGTGACGGTTGGCGTCTGCTGGCGAGCCTTGAGCATTTGCCAGGGGAGACAAGGTCGGTCCTTGGAACGGAGATCCTTCGTAAGCTCAAGAAAGAACCTTCCGATAGCAGCTGGTTGTGGGCGCTGGGCAGATTTGGGGCGCGCATCCCGCTCTATGGATCTCTCAGTTGTGTGGTTCCCGCAGAAAATGCGGCTGATTGGATTTCTGTGCTCCTGGATCTGCCTGAATTAACCCATGAGACGTCAGCGGCGGTCCTTCAGCTGGGAAGGAAGGTTAACGATCGCACTCGCGACATTCCCGAGCACGTGCTCCGACGGGCCATTGCAAAGCTAACGTCAGCCGGAGTCTCCGACCAAACAGCTTCACGACCGCTGGAGGAGTACGTAGTCCCGGACCGCGCCCATGTGGTGCGTACTTTTGGTGAAACGCTGCCGAAAGGCATGGAACTCGAAAGCAGCGCTAGTTGCTTATCCACGGTGACCGCCCTAAACAGCTAGCGGGAGCGCTTCGGTGCATTAAAGATTGCGTCAAAATGGGTTTGGGGTCGCTGATGAAGTTTTCGTTACATGGTTCGATTGAAATCTAGTGTCGGAAGAATCCATGGCGCAGATGCTCACATGCAGAGAATGCAGAGTGCGATATTGTAGAAGTTCTGGATACGCTTCCAGCACTTTTGCAAGGGAGATACAGCATTTGCTGTAGCGCGAATTTTCTCTGTCCCTTCCCGAAAACTCTCGGTGGGTAGACCGATCAGCCGCCTACTCGGCACAAAACGCAAGTCGGGCAACGATGGCACGACGCTTGCTATTACGACATATGACCAAGGCTGGAGGAAGATATGCTGAGTGTCCATATTGACAATATCGGAGATGTGGCCGTCATTGCATGCGAGGGTCGAATTGTCCGCAGCGAAGACGCTTTCAAATTACGCAACGCTGTCAACTTGCAAGCCGATGCCCGAATCGTTGTGCTCGATCTCTCAGAAGTCTACGCCGTCGCAGGCGGAGGTCTAGGCATGCTCGTGTTCCTGCAGCGATGGGCTCAAGACCACGGCGTTCGACTAAAGATGTTCAATCCCCGTCAATCTGTAAGGAACCGGCTGGAGCACGCTAGCTCAATGCGAGAGTTTGACATCGCTACGCTCGACGAAATAATGGCTTTGGTAGATCGCGTCGATGGCCGATATGCGCGAGCTTCCTAAACTGAAAAAACGGGAAGCATTGCAGAGCGGGAAACTTCCGAGGATGATGACAGATAGCGTCAACAAATCCGGTGGCGGAATCCCAAGTGAACCCGACGCCGGTCAGGATTTTTGCGAGGCGTGGAAAGCAACAAGGGAACGACGAATTCGAATCGGCTCCGTATAGCGCTTGTAGTCGATAAGGCCGAGTCTTTGAATCGCTTCATAAAGAAGCAGACCCGTGACCGCGTGGTGCCGACCATTTCTGCCAGCGTCTCATGACTAATGTTTGGAACCACGCCGTCATGCCTACTCTTCCCATCAAAATGGGCGAGCAGCAGGAGAATGCGTGCCAGCCTTTTCTCGCTGGGATTGCTGCGCTGATGTACCGAAAGCAGAGCAATCTCAAAACCTGCGTGGTCGCAACCGTCGTCGGCTCAGTCTGACATTAACGCTTCTGTGTCGTCCGGCGCGCCATCAACAGCGGTGCGGTCAGGCCGCACCGGTGGTCTTCCAGCAGCTGGAGAATTTGTTCAAAAATACCCCAACCTGTCTTGGTCCTGTTCCTTGGTGGCTAGGTCGAAGAGCTCCATCCACTGGTGATTGATTTTTCATTTGCGATGACGATTTCTATATCCTTGGTATTTCGATTCTTACGGCTGGAGAGTTGCAAAGCTGCGCATAATTGACCATGTCACGGGATTTGCTGTATGGACCCCGTGTCCGAGTTTGGCTTAAATCGTGGCGGCGTTTTCTCCTACTCGGGCGGGCATGGGTCAGGGTCAGGGCGGGAAACTTGATTTTCCAATCCCACGACCGCCCTTCGCATATGCCTTTTCTTTCCAACCGCGATTTAATCGTTCTTCCGGTTTTCAAAGCAATGTGAAGGTGTCCCGGCGCGGTCATTTCACCAGGCCTTGCGTCTTCTTGGCATTCTTCGCAATCTCGTTGTCCAGATCAATAGACTTGTTAATGAGCCGGGCCGCATACTCCATCAGATCAATTGCCGTCTCACGTAATTTCTGTGCCTCACGGCGAAGTTGCTCCGATGTTGATTCTTTCTCTGCCATGACCGACGAAGTATAGGCGTTCGGAAGTGGCACAGTCTGCCCGCTAGCGCACGCGGCAATGTTGATTGTGGTGAAGCGGAGCCAATTGTTTACACTTGATACGCTCATAAAACGTTAAACCCGGCCCAAGGATTTATTCTCCATGAAACTTAACTCCAGATGGGAACCTCGAAATAGCGAACAAAGATTGCAAGAGATGCGCAACGAGCGCGTTGACGAGACGAGACGTATCGAAGGGTTGTCCGCCATTCCCGCGAAGAAAGCGAGTTCCGCTAAGGCCGCTTAAAATGACCCTTTGTTAATCAAGTGCCTCGATGCCCTGCGCGACCACCGCGTAGAACTAGCAGAGAATCTCAAAATGTACAGCCACTGCGGTTTGACTTAGACACGTCTTTGTTCTCAAGGAGTCTCGAAGTGTGGAATTGCTTGGAGCCCTGGATTACGGCCGCAAATTTGCCTGCGGGGCACGTATTGAGATCACTCATCACAGCTGGGGCAATGCTTTTGTTCGTGTTCCTTGGGATGCCTGCGCATGCCGAGAAGGGTCAATCGCCGTACCAGCAGGGAAGAGATCTGGAGGCCCGTCAAAATTACGAATCCGCCTACGACGCCTATCAGCGAGCTGATGATGCGGATCCACGGAATACTGAGTACCGCGCGGCGCTTACCAGAAGTGCACCGTGCGACGCTACTGCAGCAAGCAGGCAAGCTCCAGAGGCGTTAGCACTGTTTGACGAAGCTGTGAGAATCGACCCTTCTAGCTAAGGGATTGTGAGGTTCGCACCGACCCGCTTTGTGGATTTCACGCTTTAGGTGGGCTTTCTTAAAGCGTAGAATGTTAGTGTGGTTCGTCAAGTAAGGAGCAAAAATGAAGACATGGACCGTGGTTCAGAATACGGGTAAACGCGCGGATTTGGAGTGCGGCACGGAAAAAAAAGAGATGCAGTGCCCGCAGCACATTAGCGCGAGAGATTTTTCTCATTGGCTAAGACTCGAAAGTCGCCATGAGGAAATGGCATTGCAATCGTTGTTCAAGAAATAAGTTCTCTGCTTCCTGCTTATTTCTTGGTCTATATCCCCACTAGGTGACAGATCAACTGGGGTTTGACGTTTCTAGTCCCGAAGCCTTTTGGATCTCTGAGTTCACCAAGGTCACCGCGTACTGGAAGAACCGCTCCTGTCGTCGCCTCGCATGATCTCGACATCGTTGCGATTTAACTCCATGTGCGCGGCAAGTTACCTATGTTTGTGCGGAACGCAAGCGCGACCTCCGCTGCTGGATGGCCTGCAGGGAGTGACCTAGCGCCTTTTTCAATTTGCGATCTGTGGGGCGGCCTATTGGACGTGATCCGCGTATCTTCGGCGGGGGTCCA
>JGI12635J15846_10004686_pt1 | contig 11799 bp, 8 predicted proteins | sample BlaSpr_A8_OM2_M2_FD_15846 | JGI IMG/M metagenome (IMG submission 15846) | reverse complement strand
GATCGGGGTCGGCGAAGATGGGCCGACTCACCAGCCTGTCGAACAGCTGATTTCGTTGCGCGCGATACCTAGCCTGATTACTTTCCGGCCGGGAGACGCCAACGAAGTCGTTGAGGCATGGCGGGTCATCATGCAACTGCGCCATAGGCCCGCAGTGCTCGTCCTCTCACGCCAACCGCTTCCCACTCTGGATCGCACACGCTACGCTCCGGCTTCGGGTGTCGCCAAGGGCGGCTACATTCTGGCCGATGCGCCGGGGGGCAAGCCAGAAATTCTGTTTCTCGCTACGGGAAGCGAGGTTGCGTTGGCAAGCGAGGCTTACGAAAAGCTAACTGCCGAAGGTGTGCGAGCCCGACTAGTCAGCATGCCGTCGTGGGAACTGTTCGAGCAGCAGCCGCAGGAATATCGAGACAGTGTTATACCACCGGAAGTCACCGCTCGGATTTCTGTGGAGCAAGGTTCGACGCTGGGGTGGGCACTCTATCACGGGTCCAAGGGCTGTGCCATCGGTATGAAGACATTCGGCGCTTCTGCACCTTTGAAAGAATTGCAGATTAAATTCGGGTTTACACCTGAGAATGTGCTGGTTGCTGCGCGAGAGCTCTTGTCAGGAGAGCAGTAACCGGAAAGCAGTAAGCGGTGAGGATTGATGCTAGTGTCGACCACGGCGGGTCCGCCCATGAGCGAACCGAGGGTTCTGAGAAAACACCACGCCAGTAGCTCGATCATTTCACCGCGGCCGTCGCTGCGCAACCTGGACAAAAATCGGAGTGGCCGAATTCAAAAAATCAGCAAGTCACGGATAGAGTCACGGATGACGATAGACGCGTCAAAGTCCGAACCCCAAAACACCACGATCTCGGAGTGATGCCATGCAACCAGCAGTTGTCGTTCAGCCAGCAAAGCCCCCCAAGCCATCGAATCCATTGCGTAAACTACAAGATTATGGGCAGTCAGTATGGTTGGATTACATCCGGCGCAGCTTGCTGACCAGCCGGGAGCTGCAACATCTCCTCGACGATGACGGGCTGCGTGGAGTCACTTCTAACCCTGCCATCTTCGAGAAGGCTATCGCCGGCAGCTCAGATTACTCCGATCTGTTACAGTCACTGGCCAGCCAAAGCGAGCTTGATGCCAAGGCTCGCTACGAGATACTGGCGATCCGCGACATCCAGGACACNGCAGATCTGTTGCTTCCTGTCTATCAATCATCCAGGCGTCGCGACGGNTACGTGAGCNTGGAGGTCTCACCCCTTCTNGCCCGGGACACCGATGGGACGCTCGCGGAAGCGAGACGTCTTTGGAAGNCGGTGGGGCGTGACAACGTGATGATTAAGGTGCCGGGCACGCCCGAAGGAATTCCTGCGTTCCGGCAGCTTATCAGCGAGGGTATCAATGTCAATGTCACGCTACTGTTCTCGCAGGCGGTATATGAGCAGGTCGCGCAGGCTTACATCGATGGCCTGGAAGAATTTGGTCGCCGGACCTTGGACGTAGGCAAGGTGGCCAGCGTGGCCAGCTTTTTCATAAGTCGAATCGATTCTGCGGTCGACGCCTTGGTCGGTGCGAGGCTGAAGGTTGCCAAGGATCCAGCCGAGCAGGCCCTCCTGCACAGTGTTCTTGGACAGATCGCAATTGCGAATGCGAAGCTGACTTACCAGCGCTACGGCAATATCTTTCGCGGAGAGCGTTGGGAGGAACTGGCGAAACGTGGTGCCCAGACCCAGCGTGTCCTATGGGCTAGCACAGGTACTAAGAACCCCGATTACGGCGATGTGGTTTATGTCGAGGAGTTGATCGGCCCTGAAACCGTCAACACCATGCCACCGGCCACGCTCGCTGCTTTCCGCGACCACGGCCGGGCGCGGCCGAGCCTTGTGGAAGACATTGAAGCCGCGCACGATCACATGGACACTCTGCGGAAACTCGGCTTTTCCATGGACCAGGTGACAGCAAACTTATTGACTGAGGGACTTGAGCTTTTTTCGGAGGCGTTCCACAAGTTGCTGACCGCAGTTGAGAAATCGACGCAGGGGTGCCTCACCGCCAATGTCAGCCGGCAGACCTACAAACTGCCCGCCGAGATCGACGGCTTGGTGAAAGCACAAATAAATGACTGGCGTGCTGAAGGCAAGGTCCGTCGTTTGTGGGAGCGTGATGCGTCTCTCTGGACGAATTCCGACGAAGATAAGTGGCTCGGCTGGCTGACCATTACTGATGACCAATTGGCGCATAGGCATGAACTCGACGCAGCGGCCGAAGATGCTAGGGGCGGAGGTTTTTCTCATATCTTGCTGCTCGGCATGGGCGGCTCCAGCCTTTGTCCCGAAGTGTTGAAGATGACCTTCGGCACGATTCCAGGGTATCCGGAGTTGCACGTGCTGGATTCCACGGACCCAGCGCAGATCAAAGCGATGGAGGAGAAGGTTGATATCGCCAAAACGCTATTTCTGGTTTCCAGCAAATCGGGTAGCACACTGGAACCAAACATTTTCAAACAATATTTCTTCGAGCGCGTAAAGCGCGTCCTCGGGGCAGAGAAAGCCGGGTCCCGATTCATCGCTATCACCGACCCCGGTTCGAAGATGGAGTTAGTAGCGCAGGGTGACAAGTTCCGCCATATCTTCCACGGACTGGCCAGCATTGGAGGACGTTACTCAGCTCTTTCTGATTTCGGCATGGTGCCTGCCGCCTTGATGGGCCTGGACGCTCAAAAATTTCTTGATCGTACCGAAGAAATGGTACACGCCTGCAAGTCTTGCGTTCCCGTGGATGACAATCCTGGAGTTGTCCTGGGCATCATTCTCGGAACTCTTGCCCTCAACGGTTGTGACAAAGTCACGATTGTCGCCTCTCCTGGCATTTCCGACCTGGGTGCATGGCTGGAGCAGCTCATCGCAGAGTCAACCGGCAAGGAAGGACACGGCATTATTCCCGTGGACCGCGAACAGCTAGGTCCCGTCGATGTCTATGGCGAGGACCGTGTATTTGCCTATCTCCGGTTGGAGTCAGCGCCCGATCCTGCTCAAGACGATAAGGTGGCTGCGCTCGAACAGGCTGGGCAGCCAGTCGTCCGCATAGCTGTTGGTGAAACTTATGATCTGGGTCAGGAGTTCTTCCGATGGGAAATAGCAACTGCTGTTGCTGGATCCATCATCGGTATCAATGCCTTCAATCAGCCTGACGTCGAGGCAAGTAAAATCGCCACCCGCAACCTGACGGCTGAATATGAACGCTCTGGATCGTTGCCGGCGGAGAGGCCCATCCTCAATGAGGACGGCATGCGGCTCTTTGCGGACGAAAAGAATGCAGCCGCGCTGAAACAGACGGCAGACTCCGAATCGCTGGTTGGCCACTTACGTTCTCACTTGAATCGCCTGAAAAGCGGCGACTACTTCGCTTTGCTCGCCTATGTCCCAATGTTCGCCAATCATGAGCAGCGGCTCCAGCAGATGCGGCATGCTGTGCGTGATAAGAAGCGCGTGGCCACATGTCTCGGCTTCGGGCCACGCTTCTTGCACTCAACTGGGCAGGCCTACAAGGGCGGTCCGAATTCAGGCGTATTCCTGCAGGTTACTTGCGATGACGCCCATGATCTGCCCGTTCCTGGACAGAAATACACTTTCGGCACAGTCAAAGCAGCACAAGCACGAGGTGATTTACAAGTGCTGGTGGATCGAAATCGGCGCGCATTGCGGGTTCACATCGGCGCCGACATCGACGCCGGCTTGGCTAAACTCAATTCTGCGATTACACGCGCGCTCGCCTAGCTTCGTAGGACGCACGTTAAAGGAGCCGGATGCAACTCGGAATGATCGGTTTAGGACGAATGGGAGCAAACATGGTCCGCCGTCTGATCAGGGGCGGGCACCAGTGTGTAGTTTACGACAGAAGCCCGGCAGCGGTGGAGGCGCTCGTAACCGAAGGCGCTGTGGGAAGCATTTCCTTGGATGATTTTGTGTCCAAGCTCTCTCGACCACGGGCGGTGTGGTTGATGGTGCCCGCCGCCATCGTGGATGGCACTCTCGCCGACCTTACGGCGCGGCTCGGCAAAGAGGACATCGTTGTCGATGGCGGGAATTCCTACTACATCGACGATATACGACGGAACCATGAGCTGGCTGCCCAAGGGATTTACTACATCGACGTAGGGACGAGCGGTGGAGTCTGGGGCTTGGAACGCGGGTATTGCTTGATGATTGGCGGCCCGAATCCTGCGGTCGAACGTCTGGACCCCGTGTTCCGTACGTTGGCTCCGGGCCGGGACTCAACTCCGACCACCCCGGGCCGGGAACGGCGTGGCGGTACGGCCGAAGAGGGATATCTGCATTGTGGACCCGCAGGAGCGGGCCACTTCGTCAAAATGGTTCANAACGGGATCGAGTACGGGCTCATGGCAGCCTACGCCGAGGGTTTTAACGTCCTAAGGCACGCGAACGTNGGGAAGCAAAACCAGTCAGCGGACGCGGAAACCACTCCGTTACGCAATCCCTCGCACTACCAATACGAGTTTNGCCTCGCGGATGTGGCTGAAGTATGGCGGCGTGGAAGCGTNGTTGCTTCATGGCTTCTCGACCTGACTGCGATCGCTCTCGGCGGGAAGACTGATTTGTCTGATTTTTCCGGCCGGGTGTCGGATTCGGGCGAAGGAAGATGGACGGTAACTGCGGCCATTGACGAGGGGGCGCCCGTGCCCGTATTGAGCGCAGCTCTTTACCAGCGCTTCAGTTCGCGAGGAGAAGCTGACTTCGCTGACAAATTGCTTTCGGCAATGCGTTTCGAGTTTGGCGGACACAGAGAGGTAAAACCGTCGTCAGAAGCAACTACGGTCGGGAGACATTGAAGAGCAAAGGGCGCAAAATTCTGGTGATCGACGTCGGTGGTACCTCCATTAAGTTGCTGGCTACTGGCTGGACGGAGATGCGCCGGCTTCCGTCCGGTCGGGCGATGACCGCGGCAGCGATGGTCCGGGAGGTGAAGAAGGCCGTTGGGGAATGGGATTGTGACGCGGTCTCCATCGGTTATCCGGGTCCGGTAATTCACGGGCGGCCTTTGCGCGAGCCGCACAATCTGGCTCCGGGCTGGGTGCATTTCGACTTTGAGAAAGCTTTTGGCTGTCCAGTAAAGATCGTTAATGACGCCGCCATGCAAGCGTTGGGCTCTTACAAGAGGGGTCGCATGCTTTTCCTCGGCCTGGGTACTGGTCTGGGTTCAGCGATGATCGTTGATGGGTTGCTCGAGCCCATGGAATTAGCTCACCTGCCGTACAAGCGCGGCAAGACATTCGAAGACTACGTTGGGATTCGGGGCCTCGAACGCCTGGGCCGAAAAAAATGGCAGGAGCACGTGCTCAAGATTGTGCAGCAACTTCGCGATGCCTTGCAGGCCGAAGAGGTCGTACTCGGCGGTGGAAACGCCAAGAAACTTAACATTGCCTCCGCATACCCGGCTTGGTGAAAATGCGAATGCATTCGTAGGTGGTTTTCGAATATGGGAGGAAGAGCCGCGTGCGAGAGCCAGAGCTGCTTCCCGGAACTGAACTCCGGAACAGGACCCTGAGACCTCCATCGCCGAGGAAAGGGGATCCCTGCATCATGGTGATCTTCGGTGGCGCTGGAGACCTAACCAAGCGCAAATTGATGCCGGCACTCTGCAATCTCGCGGAGCAAGGCTTTGCGCCCCAGCAGTTCGCGGTGGTTATCGTCTCCTCCGCCGCCTTCACGACCGAAACCTTTCGCCAGCAACTCGCCGAAGACCTCAGGACGTTCTCCTCGCGGCCAATTGATTCGACGATCCACGAGCGACTGGTCGAACACAGCTACTACGTGCGCGGCGACTTCGCAGATCCTGATGTATATCAGCGATTGAAAGCTACTCTCGAAGAAGTTGCGGCAAAAGACAACGTACCCAGTAATCATTTCTATTACCTGGCCGTGGCGCCACGCTTTTTTGGTGAGATTGTTCGCCAGCTCGGTGCAGCAGGTCTGGCCCAGGAAGAAAACGGGCGATGGCGGCGCGTGGTCATCGAGAAACCGTTCGGGCGAGATCTGCAATCGGCACGTGCTTTGAATGCGGAGATCAAGCAGGTTCTGGATGAGCACCAGATTTACCGCATTGACCACTATCTCGGTAAAGAAACAGTGCAGAACCTGATCATGTTCCGATTTGGCAACGGAATTTTTGAGCCGATCTGGAATCGTCGTTACATCGATCACGTGCAGATCACAGCCGCAGAAACCGTTGGCGTGGAGCAGCGAGGCGGCTATTACGAAACCTCCGGCGCCCTGCGGGATATGGTGCCGAACCACCTGTTCCAACTCGTATCCCTAACCGCAATGGAGCCGCCGATATCCTTTGANGCGAATGCGGTGCGCGACGAACAGGCCAAAGTTCTACACGCCATTCTGCCGTTTTCTCCTGAGGATGTCTTGAGCAAAACGGTACGGGGACAGTACGACGATGGCATGGTCGATGGCAAACAGGTGCCGGCATATCGGGCCGAGCCCAACGTAAAATCTGATTCCTGTACCGAAACGTTCGTGGCGATGAAGCTTCTCATCGACAACTGGCGCTGGGCGGATGTTCCATTTTATTTGCGCACGGGTAAGCACCTGCCTCGGAGGGTTACTGAGATCTCGATTCAGTTCCGGCGCGCCCCGTTTCACCTCTTCCGCAACACACCGGTGGGAGTTTTGCAGACGAACCGTCTGGTGATTTCAATTCAGCCGGAGGAGAGTATTTCCCTTCGATTTGGAGCGAAGCTGCCGGGCCCGATCATGCAACAGGGAGCGGTAGAGATGTGCTTTAATTACGCCGATTACATGGGATCGGTGTCCAGTACAGGTTATGAGCGGCTGCTCTACGATTGCATGATCGGAGACGCGACGCTATTCCAGCGGGCAGACATGGTCGAGGCCGGTTGGAGCGTAATCAGTCCCGTACTCGATGTTTGGCAGGCGCTTTTGCCGCGCGACTTCCCCAACTATGCGGCGGGAACCTGGGGGCCGGAAGCGGCGGACGATCTGCTGGCTCGTGACGGACGGGAGTGGCGGCCCCAGACTGCGGCCCGGGTTGCCTTGGTTGCAAGCTAAATCGCATTTTAGGATCTCACCATGCCCCAGAGTGTCGTTTTTCTGTTTGACGTGGACAACACGCTGCTCGACAACGATCGGGTTACAGCCGACCTCAAGCATCATCTTGAGCAAAAAGTCGGGCAGGCGCGGCAACAGCGATATTGGGCGGTTTTCGAACAGCTGCGCTCAGAGCTGGGGTATGCGGACTATCTTGGCGCCCTCCAGCGTTACCGCTCTGAATATCCTCGCGATCCAAACCTGCTGACGGTTTCGGACTTTCTCGTGGAATATCCATTCGCGAACCGGCTCTTTCCCAATGCTCTTGATGCCATTGATCATGTGAAGCGATATGGCCGCCCGGTAATCCTGTCCGACGGTGACGTGGTTTTCCAGCCTCTCAAGATCAGACGCGCCGGGTTGTTCGCAGCCATGAATGGCGACGTGTTGATCTATGTCCACAAAGAGTTCGAGCTAGATGACGTTCAGGAACGCTATCCCGCAGACAGCTACGTGCTTATCGATGACAAGTTGCGCATCCTGACTGCTGTCAAGAAAGTCTGGGGCAGTCGCGTCACGACCGTGTTCCCGCGGCAAGGGCATTACGCGGTCGATCCAAAGATACTCTCCAGCTATCCACCCGCGGATATCACGATCAACCGCATTGGAGAACTCGTCGATTACGACTTACAGACGTTACTGAGAGCAGCTGAAGGTGCTGGTGGTCTCCGGGCGCTCGCCTGACAACGTGGACCGGCAGGTTGGACCGGCATGGACGAGAGCTTGCAGTGGTTCTCTTCGCTCAATTCTGAGGCAGGAACGAGTTGGTGGAATGGGGAAAATGGTGCTATTCTTTCGATCCACACTTTCAGGAGGGTGAGATGTCCGTCCCAAACCCCTTCGCGGCGATCACTTCAGCTCCTCGTCCATCTCCAGAATTGGTGTTTGTCAACGGCTCGGATCAGCGGAAGATTGCTGTTGATCACGTCCCTTTCACCATCGGACGCAAACCCGACAAAGATTTAATGGTCACGGACACGCGGGTCTCGCGCGACCACGCCGTCATCGAGAGCGAAGGCGGCGCCTTTGTTGTGATGGACGTAGGCAGTAGCGGGGGCACCTTCGTAAACGGCGAGAAGATCAATCGCCGAAAGCTCAACTCCAACGACCGTGTCGAGTTCGGCGCCAAGGGTGGGCCCTACTTTGTTTTCAATCCCGCTAGTGCTGAACATCTCGAACGCGTCTCAGAAGTCAGCGCGATCGCCAGAGTCTCCATTTTTTCCAAGCTGAGTCAAGCCGATATCGAGGAGCTTACGAAGATCGCTACGGCAAAAAAATACGCTCCCGACAAAGCCGTGTTCTTCCAAGGCGATCCATCCGACTCTCTGTACATATTGGTCAAGGGTTCCGTCAAAGTGGCTAAGGCTTCAGAAGACGGGCGCGAGAAGATCCTGGATATTCTTGGCCCTGGGGAAATCTTCGGGGAGTTCGCGATGCTCGATGGACATCCCCGTTCTGCCACGGTGACGACGGTCGAACCGACCGAGTTGGCTGTGATCTCGCGCAGCGAATTCCGCGATTTCGTTTCGACGCGCGCCGAAATCCTCTGGAAAGTTCTGGCGTCGCTCTGCGAGCGTGTCCGGAAGACGAGCACTGACATGCTGGAACTGTCATCGCGAGAGGTGCCCTACCGTCTTCTCGCGGCCTTATCTCAACTGGCTGAAAAGCACGGTCAGGTCGCGGCCGATGGCTCGTGCTTGATCGGCGGGAGCTTTGGCATCAACGATCTGGTTGCGATGGTTGGTTCGAGCCGGGAGATTGTGAGCCGTCTGTTGCACCGTTATCAAGAGGAGGGGCTGATCGAACTCGGCAACAACAAGCTCATCATCCCCGATCCGAAGGCTCTGGCTCGAGCGATCGAGTATTCCTCAGAGTGGTCGTGAGCGACTGATTCACAGCTATCGCGCGCTACGCAAGCGTGTCAATCAGCAAAATTTAACGNTGTAATAGTCTACGGGCCTAAGCCCACAATCTCTGGAACCCCGCCGGGCTGACTCGGGAGGACGCGATGCAACAGAGACGAACGAGGGTTCTCATCATCGGCGGGGGCTTCGGTGGCACCTACACGGCGATGGTGCTCGAAAAGCTCCTGAAGGGCGACCCGAGCGTCGAAGTGGGGCTCATCAGCAAAGAGAACTATCTGGTGTTTCAGCCCATGCTGCCAGAAGTGATTTCGGGCAGCATTGGAATTGTCGATACCATCGCACCAATCCGGCGGCTGTGCCCGAAGACCAACCTCTACACCCGCGAAGTCGAGTCGATCAACTTAGAAAACAAGACGGTGACAACGAGTACCGGGTTTCGACCGCGGCCCTTTGAGCTCGAATACGATCATCTCGTCATAGCCGTGGGAAACATCACCAGTTTTGCGGGCCAGCCGGGTCTCGCTGAGCATGCTCTGCCTTTCAAGTATGTTGGCGATGCGCTCGTGTTACGCAACCACGTCATCCACGCACTGGAAGAAGCCGACGTTGAATCGGATCGCGAGCTTCGGCGGGCGCTGCTAACCTTCGTCGTAGCCGGAGGAGGGTTCTCCGGAGTTGAAGCAGTCGCCGAACTGAACGACTTCGTCCGCAGAGTGGCGCGCAGTTTCCGGCGCATCAATCCGAACGAGATCCGCGTTGTCCTTCTTCACGCGGGTCCGCTTATCCTTCCCGAATTGCCACAGAGCCTGGCCCAGTTCGCACAGAAGCTGTTGCAACGTCGCGGGGTCGAAATTCGCCTGAACACACGCCTGGCTGGGGCAACCGCCGAATCGGCTTTGCTCGATAATGATGAGCGAATTCCTACGAAGACCCTGGTGAGCACGGTTCCGGCGGCGCCCAATCCGCTGGTGGCCGGGTTACCCTGCAAAAAAGAGCGGGGGCGAATCGTCGTCAACAAACACTTGGAAGTCATCGGCTACCCGGGGGTGTGGGCCTTGGGCGATTGTGCCTGGGTTGTGGACCAGAAAACGTGGCAGCCATGTCCCCCAACCGCGCAGCACGCCACGCGACAGGCGGCCTGCGTGGCGAAGAATCTCGTCGCTACACTGCGCGGCACACCGAAGCAAGCGTTCTCCTTCCAGGCCCTCGGAAAATTAGCCTCGCTCGGTCACCGATCGGCCGTCGCCGAGGTGTTTGGATTCAAGATCTCCGGTTTCTTTGCCTGGTTGATGTGGCGCTCGATCTATCTGATGAAGCTACCCGGCTTCGACCGCAAGCTGAGAGTCTCGACCGACTGGTTCCTTGATCTGCTGCTGCCGCCCGACATCGTCCAGCTCAAGCTTGGACAATCGGCGAGTTTGTCCCGAGAGCATTTCGAGCCACACCAGATCATCTTCCGTCAGGGAGACCGCGGCGACCGGCTGTATATCGTCGTGGATGGTGAAGTCGAGATGCTCAAGCACGAGCAGCGATTGGCTCGCATCGGTCCCGGTGAGTGTTTCGGAGAAATGGCTCTTGTAAATGAGAGCCCGCGCATGGCCACGGCACGAACCGTCACGAAGGTCAACCTGCTAAGCCTGGACCGCGCGACTTTTAACGCCCTCTTCGCTAGTCACCCACCACTGCGTAGCATGTTCCAGATGCTTATCGACCAACGGCTTCGAGTGGCTGCCGATGATGCGCAGACCGATGTGCGAGACCTGGGGCGAACACAGGCTTGAGTGCCATGGGATCTATGACAGACCGAGCCCCGTCGAGACTCGAGGACAGCGAGTTATGAACACTTAGGCGCTCACTGCATGGGCGGCCGGTGCGGATTTAGGCGATTTCGAAGACCTCCTGCGCGGAAACGCTTTTACATTTGTGGAAATAGCCCGATAAGCTAAGTTTTTCCTTGACATTCAAATCCATCTGTGACTAATGTATCGGGGTCGTAAGGGCCCCGAAAAACTACTTGACTTGGCCGAAAGGTTTCACTCGACCTGGCCGAAGCAGTTTTTTAAGTCTTTCCTCGCGCGTTCCTCTTCCCCTGAGCCGCGAGGTGAACGAGGGGATCTCTGCCTATTAAGTGACGACGGATTTTCCAAGGCCTCCTTAAGGAACGTGGCCGCACGTGGGAGTGTGTGCCAGCACGTACTCGCGGTGTTCGTCTTCGTACGCATTTATCNCGTCCTCGGGAGATCTCGATGACCAAAGCGATCGATTGCGAGTGACGCCATAGTGGGGAACCAGGGTACCAAAGGAAGGATCCTATGAACACATCATCAGGCAAGGCGCCGCACCCAATTCAATTCAGCCGAAGGTCAACCACGACGACCAGAGTCATAGCGTTGATAGGTTGTTGCTTGATAATCAGTGCCGTCGTCGTAGTAAGCAGTCGCGCCAATTCGGCTTTGCGCAGCGAGGAACGGTTGCACAAGCGCAACAAGTTCTTCAATCCGGCGGCCGTCCCGCATGGAAGTGCGGATCCCTGCGTTTTGGGACTCAATGTGGCTCAAGTGGTGTCTTTGAGGGAAGTACCGGTGCCGGTGCCCTGTGCTGTAGTGTGGAATCCGACGACCCAGGGGCCTATCCCAGGGCCTGACGTCGCTTTAACTTTTCAGCCTTTGAGTGCCGAGATTGTCAAGGATCCGACCGCGCTGACCAGACTGGGCAAGGCGTTGTTCTGGGATATGCAAGTGGGCAGCGATGGCATTCAGGCCTGCGCGACCTGCCATTTCAGCGCCGGCGCCGATATTCGCGCC
>JGI12635J15846_10004685_pt1 | contig 11800 bp, 10 predicted proteins | sample BlaSpr_A8_OM2_M2_FD_15846 | JGI IMG/M metagenome (IMG submission 15846) | reverse complement strand
CCGGGATATCGGCTGGTTGCGCTGGCGATTCGGCATCGCATACCGGTAGTGCCGATTCCGGGGCCGTCGGCGTTCTTGGCGGCGCTGGTAGCGAGCGGGTTGCCCACGGATTCGTTTCGCTTCAGCGGATTTCTTCCAGCGAAGCGTGGGGAGCGGCGGGCGGCGCTGGAGGCCGTGAAGAATTCTCCGCGAACGCAGGCATTTTATGAGGCTCCGCACCGGGTGGTGGAGGCGCTTTCCGATGTTTGCGCGGTTCTGGGAAATGACCGGCACGTTGTCATTGCCCGCGAAGTGACCAAGCTGCATGAGGAGTTCTTGCGGGGACACGCGGGTGAGGTGCTGGAGATCTTGAAGTCGCGCGAAGTGGTGAAGGGCGAGATTACGCTACTGATTGGGAAGGCGGAAGAAAGCAAAGCTCGCGTAGGGACGGACGCATTCGTCCGTCCGTCGATTCGTCATCGTGTGGAGCAGATTATGGCGGAAGAGAAACTGGACGAGAAGGCGGCGCTGAAAAAAGTCGCGAAAGAACGGGGAGTTTCGAAGAGCGAGGCTTATCGAGAGTTGCAGAGGAGCAAGTAACGGTGCGATCACTGCATCGTGGACATACCTGTCGAGCTTCGCTCGACCGGACAGCCGAGGCGGCTGTCGCTACGTGAGTTAGCTACTTCCCTGCTAGTTCCTTCTTCACAATTTCGCTGACCATTTTGCCGTCGACGCGCATGCCGGCGGCGTTGAAGCGGGCCATGGCATTTTTCATGACCGTGCCCATTTCTTTCATCGTGGGCGTGCCCATTTCGGCGATGGCGCCTTTGACGCCCGCGACGACTTCCGCTTCGCCTGCGGCTTTGGGGAGGTAGGATTCGATCACGGTGATTTCGGCGGCTTCCTTGTCGGCCATTTCCTGGCGCCCGCCCTTGGTGAACTGCTCGACGGATTCCTTGCGCTGCTTAATGAGCGTGGCTAGGACCGCCTGCGATTCCTTCTCGTCGAGGGGAGCCATCTTTTCGACTTGGCGGAGGTGCAATGCGCTCTTGACCATGCGCAGGGTGGAGAGTCGGGCTTCGTCCTTCGCCTTCATGGCGGTGACGATGTCTTTCTGGATCTGTTCGGTGAGGCTCATGAGGGGATTATAGACGGGGCGAGGCGGAGGTCGAGTGAGACTCAAAATCCCCAGCCGTTAGCCTCCGCTCAGGCCCCCAGACGAATGCGTCCGGGGCTACGTGTTTTGTTGTGACGCGGGTCACGGCGCGATAAGGGATTTTGCGGTACAAGATTGGCTCGCGAAAATGTGCTGCAATGGTGTGCTTCCGGTAAACTAAAAGACTATTCCCAATTCTGAGGACGTGACTATGTTGCATAAGAACCGTCTTTTTACTCCTGGGCCAACGCCATTATTGCCGGCGGCGCAGACGGCCATGGCTTCGTTTACGGCGCATCATCGGACGGCGGACTTCCGGGCCCTGTTTCAGCGGGTGCTGGCCGACATGAAGGAATTCATCGGCACGAAGAACGATGTGCTGGTGCTGGCTTGCTCGGGGACGGGCGTGATGGAGGCGTCGGTGTCGAACCTGACATCGCCAGGGGACAAGGTGCTGGTGCTGACGGCGGGAAAGTTTGGCGAGCGCTGGACCGGTCTGGCTAAGGCGTTCGGCTGCAATGTCGATGTGCTCAGCGTTCCCTATGGGCAGACGTTTTCTCTGGACGAGATTCGGCCTCGGGTAACTCCCGACGTGCGCGCGGTGTTTGTGCAGGCTACCGAGAGTTCCACCGGAGCCCGGCATGACGTGGAAGGCATCGCGAAGATTGTGCGGAAGCAGGGCGACGGCACGCTGCTAATAGTGGACGCGATCACGGGGCTGGGCACCACGCATTTGAATGTCGATGGCTGGGGCGTGGACGTGATCATCGGCGGATCGCAGAAGGCGCTGATGATTCCCCCCGGGCTGGCGTATTGCGCGGTCAGCGAACGGGCATGGAAGCGGATGGATACGACGACCTCGCCACGCTATTACTTTGATCTGCGCAAGGAGCGCAAATCGGCGGCCAAGGGGGAGTCGGCGTACACACCGGCAACTTCTTTGTTTGCGGCGCTGGGTGCCGCGCTTGAATTTGTGCGCAGTATGGGCAACGGCGAACTAACGACCGGACGCGAAGAACTAGTCAACAATGCCGAGCTGTGTGCGGAGATGACGCGGGCAGGAGCGAAAGCGTTGGGATTGAAGTTGTATGCGTCTTCGCCGGCGGCCGCGCTGACCGCCATCTGCGCACCGGAAGGACTCGACTCGGGCAAGATCGTGAAAGAGTTTCGCGAAGGGTTTGATGCCGTTGTGGCGAACGGACAAGGAGAGATGAAGGGCAAACTGTTCCGTGTAGCGCACATCGGGTATTACGACTATCTGGACACGATTGGCATTCTGGGCGCACTGGAACACGTGCTGGCGCGGGTCACCGACCGCAGCGTCGAATACGGCGCGGCGGTGCGGGCAGCGCAGGAAGTCTATGCCCGCGCCCAGTCGGGGAAGCGACAACTGGTCGGCGCGTGAAGGCTCTGCGGCTCTGCCGAACTCTAGTTGATCGTGAAGCTCATGGGGCTCGAGGTTTCGGCCAGCGTCCCGCCGCTTCCGTACAAGCCTGTACCCGGGGTACCGGGGTTGGTCACGGTGACCGCGGCAGAGCCTGCGGTTGCAAGGTCGGCAGCGGGAATGGCGGCGGTGACCTGATTGCCGCTTACAAAGCTGGTGGCTCTAGCGGCGCCATTCCAATTCACAACCGCCTGGCTGCCAAAATTGGTTCCATTGACGGTTAGCGTGAACGCCGAACTGCCTGCGGTCATGCTGGCCGGACTCAGCGCTGCGACGGTGGGAACCGATCCCGCGACTGGGGGGGTAGTTTTTTTGGCAGTGTAACCGCAGGCGAGTGTGAGAGCGGTGAGGGTCACAAGCAGTGTTGCTTTAACGGCTTGCTGAGTCTGATGTGCTTTCATAAGTCTTCTCCCGAGGGGCAGGGCCCCATGAGAAGAGTCTAGAAAGTGCAAGTGGCAGGAGTGTCAGAGGCGTGTCATTTTTCCGTCAATAGTTGTCACCTGGATTTCTGAAATGCGGACCTCATTCAAAGGAAGTCATTCGTGAAAATCATCGTAGCTGAAAAAATCTCGGCATCTGCCGTGGCGCAACTGCAAGAGCCGGGTTGGACCGTCCTTACCGCGGATCAACTGGATGGCAATCTGGAGAAACAGCTGGAGAACGCGGATGCGCTCATCGTACGCTCGGCGGTGCAGGCCGACGCCAAGCTTCTGGAGCATGGTCAGAAGTTACGCGTAATCGGACGGGCCGGCGTGGGCGTAGACAACATCGATCTCGACGCGGCCACGCATAAAGGGATCGCGGTGATGAATACGCCGGGCGCCAATGCAGTGGCGGTGGCGGAGCAGACGCTCGGGATGATGCTGGCGATGGCACGTCATCTGTGCCGAGCCGACGCACTCATGCACGCGGGCAAGTGGGAGAAGAAGTCGCTGCAAGGGACGGAACTGCGCGCGAAGACGCTGGGAATTATCGGGTTGGGGCGCATCGGCATGGAAGTGGCGCGGCGTGCGCGTGCTTTTGGCATGGATTTGGTGGCGCATGATCCATTTGTTTCCGTGGGAGTCGCGAAGGAACAAGGGATCCGGTTGGCGGGACTCGACGAACTGTACGCGGCGGCGGATTACATCACGTTGCACGTTGGGCTGACTCCACAGACCACAGGAATGATTAATGCGGCATCCATCGCGAAAATGAAGAAGGGCGTGCGCTTGGTGAACTGCGCGCGGGGCGAACTGGTGAACGAGGCGGATCTGGCGAAGGCGCTTAAGGACAAGTACGTAGCAGCCGCAGCGATCGATGTGTTTGCGGAAGAGCCTCCGAAGAACTCACCGCTGCTGGCGCTGGAAAACGTTGTGCTTACGCCGCACGTGGGCGGATCGACGGTGGAGGCGCAGGAGGCCGTCGGGGTGCAGATCGCGCAACAGGTCAAGGAGTATCTGAAACACGGAGTGATTCAGAACGCGGTGAACGTGCCGTCGGTGTCGGCGGAAGAGTACGCGATGATGCAGCCCTACATCGTGTTGGCCGAACGCCTGGGAGGATTTCTGTCGCAAGTGTCGGAAGGCAGCATCGAAGAAATTTCGATTCGATATAGCGGCCACATTGCCGAATGGAAGACTGAACTCATTCGCAACGCGGCGATCAAGGGCATTCTGAATCAGGCGCTCGAGGAAAAAGCGAATCTGGTGAATGCGGCCAAGATTGCGGAAGAGCGCGGATTGCGGGTGCTGGAATCGCACAAGGCAAAGGCGTCGACGGGAGGCGCCGGGAGCGTGCTCTCGATTTTTCTGAAGACATCCACCGAAGAACACATGGTGAAGGGCGCGGTGCTGCACGGGGACGCACCGCGGCTGCTGCATGTGGACGGCATTGACGTGGAAGCGCCGTTGGAGCGCAGCCTGATTTATCTTCGGAACCGCGACGTTCCGGGGGTGATCGGCAAAGTGGGAACGATTTTGGGGGAAGAATCGATCAACATCGCCGATTTTTCGCTGGGACGGCGAGCGATTGAGAAAGAAGTTCAGAAAGAGTCCGACCAGCCGCGCGAGGCGATTGCGGTGGTGCACGTGGACGGGCGCGTGCCCGAAGAAGTGCTGGCGAAATTGCGGAAGATTCCGGCGGTGCAGCAGGCCAAGGCGGTGCAGTTGTTCTGAGGCGACCGGGGCTAAAGCCCTTTTTTGGGGAGCGCTTACGCGGCGCTGAAGCGCCGCTCTTCCACCGGGCTGAGGCGCCGCTCTTCCACCGGGCTGAAGCGCCGCTCTTCCACCGGGCTGAAGCGCGCTTCTTCACATCTCACAACCACGGCTTCGGCTTGGCCGGACAGCCGCCTCAACTGTCGCAACGTGTTTCGAATCGGCGGGTTAGGATTCGGCTTCGTCGCGGCGGAGTTTGCGGCTTTCGGCCAGCAGCGCCATGGAGTGCATCAGGTTTTGCAGGGTCACGATGCCGATCAGGCGCTGGTCTTCGACTACGGGAATGATGCTGGAATTGCGGGCGGTGAGTTTGCGGAAGGCTGAGCCGAGCGAATCCTGGCGCAGGGAAACTTCGAAAATTTTGTTCATCACCGCCTGGACGTAGCCGTTCCCTTCCGCGCGCAGAGCGTCGAGAATGCGCTGCTTCGAAATTACACCCACCATATCGCTGCCGCGAACCACGGGAAAATCATCTTGCAGGGAGTGGACGGCTTTCTCCAAAGCGTCTTCCAAGGTATCGGCGGGAGACAATGTGGCGAAGTCGGTGAGCATGACTTCTTCGAGGCGGACATTGTCGAGCACCGACTGGAATACGAGAGCGCGTTCTTCCAGTTGAGCGGCGGAGAAGACGATGACCCCGACCATGGTCAGCCAGCTATCGCTGAAGAGGCCGGCAAGCATCAGGACCATGGCAATGGCGTTGCTGATGGAGACGGCGCGACGCGTGGCGGAGGCCGCATCGAGATTGCGGGAAAGGAATGCCCGCAGGATGCGTCCGCCATCGAGTGGATAAGCCGGCATGAGATTGAAAATCGCGAGATAGAAATTCGCCCACACCAGGCTGCACGACAGCTTGCCAGCCTGGAGAAAAGGCCACTTCCAAAGGTCGGCTCCGTGGCCGGAGGCAATGACCACGACCGCTGTCAGACAGGCCAAGGCGAGGCTTGAAAGTGGTCCGATCAGAGCAAGGCGAATGTCGCGCTTCCAGACCGAACCGGCAGGCTGAACCTTTTCGACGCGCGATTCGTCGTAGAGCGCGACACCAGTGAGTGGAAGTAAAATCACTGCTTTCGGGATCAGGCCGACACGGCGGGCGGCGAAGATGTGTCCGCATTCGTGCGCCACCACGCTGGCCAGAATGATGCCGACCAGCGCCAAGTCGCGTGGTCCGTTGGCGGAGCCCTGATGTGCGGCATACTCCGTCCAGAAGATGAACATGGGCAGGATGAAAAAGGTCAGGTGGATGCGGACGTCCACGCCGAACACACGTCCAACCGGGATAGACCAGCTTCGCATAGGGCTTCGCTACTTTTATTCTACATGGATAGATATAGTGATTGCGGCACCCAAAGGTACAGGAGCATGCGAGTGATCGCAGGAAAATATCGAAGCCGTCCGCTACGTTCGTTGCGAGGGATGGATGTGCGTCCCACGTCGGACCGGCTGCGGGAGACGTTGTTTAACGTGTTGACGGCGGGGAATCCGGCGGCGCTTGAAGGGAGCATCTGGCTGGATTTGTTCGCGGGAACGGGCGCGGTCGGAATCGAAGCGTTGAGCCGGGGAGCCAAAGAAGTATATTTCGTCGAACATTCAGACAAGGCTGCGGATGCAATCCGCGGCAATCTGCAAAGTCTGGGTGTTGCGAACGGCTTCAAGATCCTGCAGGAAGAACTGCCGCGGGCGTTCTGGCGCATGGAGCGGCAACGCGTAGCGGCAGACGTGGTGTTCATCGATCCGCCATACCGCATGCAGGATGCTTACACGAAAACCTTGAGGGCGTTGGCGGATTCGTCGCTGGTGTGGGCCATGACCGTGGTGATTGCCGAGCACGAAAAGAAATTCGATCCGGGCGAGGAGTTTGGACAACTTCGGAGGTTTCGTCACCTGGTTCAGGGCAGCGCGGCGCTGAGTTTTTATCGCAGGGCCAGCGGAGCCGATCTTCGCGTCTAAGCGCGCGGCTGCCCAGGTGCACGAGGTTCGCCTGTTTTACATAATCAGGTCGTCGGTGCGGCGAACGATCGGGTGTTGCATCTCTTCCAGATCGTTCTTCACCATATTCAGCCCGTAAACGCAGCCTTCAAAGTTCTTGGAGAGACTGGCAAACAGGGGCGCGACCTTGGCGTACTCGAAGTGCTCGAACTTGGAGACGATGTAGTAGCTTTCCTTGCCGGCTTTCACCCACTCCACGAAATTTTCCAGACGCTGGCGGCGCAGGCGGAAGTGATTGATGCTTTCGGGAAACATTCCGGCGAAGAACAGCGTGTAGTCGCCAATGTGTTTGCGCACCTGGCGCTCGCGGTCAAACGAAGGAGCCGGGCCGTAAACCGGATCGGATTCCAGCAGCATCTCGCCGACGTCGGCCAGCGGACGATTGGCCGCATCTTGAACTTTGTAGAGTTGGTCGGCTTCGCAGAACTCCGCCAGCAGATGAGAAACGTAGGCGACAATCTGCGGATCGCGGATGCCAATCTCTTCGGCGTAATGACGTCCAACCAGATCCTGAAACAATTCCTGCAGCGGATGCGATTCCGGAATCATTTTGAGCCCCCTGAACTCCGCATGGCGCACGGAGTTTCAGCCACCTGCGTGTGTAGATACCTTACTTTGATGCTCAAACGCAAGTGACTTTTGTTTATCGGCATGATTCGTTTTTCCAATCAATTAGAAGAGGGTGGAAGGCGAACGCGTTGTGCGCGGAATCCCTTAGAAAAGAGGTGGTTGCGAACGAGAGGGACGGGGACTTCACTGTATTTTGCTGGCACTCGAAATGGGCGGCTGCCAATCCTGCGTTCTTAGCACGGTTACCTATTCTGGTTCCTTATAAAATGAGCGCCACGGAGGATTCGCATGGAACGACAGAACATTGCAAGCGGCACGACCTGGGAGCCGATCGTAGGTTACTCTCGTGCGGTGAAGGTGGGTTTGTACGTGCACGTGTCGGGAACCACAGCCGCGGGGCCAGACGGGAAGATCGTTGGAGTGGGAGACGTGTATGCACAGGCGGTGCAGACATTGAAGAACATCGAGAGCGCACTCAAGAAGGCAGGCGCCCGCATGAAAGATGTAGTGCGGACTCGTATGTATGTCACCAACATCGCGGAGTGGGAGAAGGTCGGGAAAGCGCACGGAGAGTTCTTCCGTGATATTCGGCCGGCTACGTCGATGGTGCAGGTGAGCGCGCTTATCTCGCCGGAGATTCTGGTGGAGATTGAGGCCGATGCGGTGCTGCCGTAAATCCTCAGGTATGACTCAGGTCAGCGGTTTCGACATTTTCACGAAGTGACAGGGCAGCTTTGGACTCAGGCCGGGAGTGAAGGGCTCGGTGCCAGTTTCTATGTATCCGCGGCGATGGTAGAAGCTGGGCAGTTCCTTCCGCACATTCACAATCCGCAAATCCATGAAACGGCTGCCTGCCTTGGCGCAGTGATCTTCGGCGGCCTGCATCAGCTTGGAGCCCAGCCCAGCCTTCTGGCGCTGCGGATCGACTGACAGCAGGCCGAGGTAAGACCGATCGCCTCTCGGTTCCACGTAAACGCAACCGCAAAGAACGCCGAGGTCTTCGGCAACCAGGAAACTCCCCTTCTGGAGCAGGTCGCGCACCGTCTCCACGTCGATACGATCCTGATCGATGAGAAAGCTCTCGGCGTGGCGAAACGCGGCGTTGATCACAGCCACGATGGCTTCCGCATCCAGAATTTCCGCTACGCGTAGTTGCAAGGCTGCTCTCCTAGTGGGATTCTTGCCTCCGCAACCGGAGGCGCGTGTTGCAATGGTATAGAATCCTTCCCGCCAAATTATCTTACGAGACTGACCGAACCGGCCATCTGCGAATCTCTGCGGACGGCTCGAAGGAGACCGCATGAAGCACCTGTTCTTGATCTTGTTTCTTACGCTCACCACGTGCGTCGTCGCGCAACAGACTGCTTCTTCACCCGCGCAAGTTACTGTTATTCGCGCCGGCACGCTCATCGACGGCAAGTCCGATAAGCCGCGGCGCGATCAGGTGATCGTTGTTCGGGGCAACCGCATCGAGAGCGTCGGCGATGCGGCGAATGCGAAAATCCCGGACGGCGCGGCAGTGATTGACCTCTCGAAAGAGACCGTCCTCCCCGGCCTGATCGACTCGCACACCCATATTTTTCTGCAGGGAGAAGATCCCGTGCAGGGCGGATATGACGCCAACATCCTGACGGCGCCTTTGGCCATGCGAGCGGCGCGAGCTACAGTCGCGGCCCGGCGGGCGCTAGAGCAGGGCTTCACCACGCTGCGCGACGTGGAAACCGAAGGCGCGGGTTACGGCGATGTCGGGATCAAGCAGGCGATTGAAGGAGGATACATCGCCGGGCCGCGGCTGTTTGTGGTGACGCGAGCCATCTCGACGACGGGCGGCTACATGTTGGAAGGGTACGCGCCCGAGCTTGAGATGCCGAAAGGCGCGCAGATCGTCGATGGGCCGGTGGAGGCGCGCAAGGCCGCCCGCGAACAACTCGACCACGGAGCCGATTGGATCAAGGTATACATGACCCACCGCTCGTGGGTCGGGAAGAACGGGGAGCTGGTTTCGCAGCCGACGCTCACCGTCGAGGAACTGCGCGCGATCGTGGACGAGACCCATGGCTGGGGAAAGAAGGTGGCGTGTCACGCTTACAGCGGCATCGGCCTGCACCGCGCGCTTGACGGCGGATGCGATTCCATTGAGCACGGACTCGATCTGGATGACGCCGTGATCGCGCAGATGCTGAAGCAAGGCACCTGGTATGTGCCTACGCTCAGCGTGTATTACACCGATTGGGCGGCGGAGGATACGCCTGGTGGACGGCGCGACCGGTTGCGCGCCTCGGCACACGAAGTTTCTTTCAAGAAGGCGCTGAAGGCCGGGGTGAAGATCGTCTTCGGTACCGACATGGGCGGAATTCCGTGGACCGAGCCGATTGCCCAGGAATTCTCGCGGATGGTGGAATTTGGTATGCAGCCCATGGATGCGATACAGAGCGCCACGTCCCGTGCGGCCGTGATGCTCGATATGGAAGGCAAAATCGGTGTGGTGGCTCCGGGGGCGTTCGCTGACATCATCGCGGTAAATGGAGACCCGCTGCGCGATATCAAGGTGCTCGAGGGCGTGCAGTTTGTCATGAAGGACGGAGCAGTCTTTCGAGGGAAGTAAGAGTTTGCTCTTCGTGGGGCACAGGGGGGCATAAGGCTAACTTAAGAATTCCTTCCGGTTTGCCCGTGACTCGGGCGCAACCGAGGTTCCCCAGTCTCGCCCCTAGGTCCTTGCTTCTTTGTATTAACTGTGGTTAACTTCATAGAATAATCTCTGGTTAATAGCTGACATTGGGGCATATTGCCGCCTCAGGGCAGATGAGTGGGGTATTCATGGCGCGGGTAGTGCAATTTGCTTTTATTATGTTGTCGGTAGCGTGTCTCGCTCCAGTGAAAGCGCTGGCACAAGGAGAAACCACGAGTGCCATTGTTGGCCAGGTTCGGGACACATCCAACGCCGTCGTGCCCGGCGCCATTGTGACGATCACAAACTCGGAAACCGGACTTAGACGCAGCGCCAGGACCGATGACTCGGGCCGATTCAACTTCCCCCAACTAAAACCGGGGATCTATTTGGTCAAGGTGGAAGCGCCGGGCTTCGAGCCACGACAAAACAACAATGTCGTTTCGGCCCTGGGTCAAAAGCAAGCCGTGGATTTCACCCTTGGTGTGGCCCGATCCCGTGAGACGGTGGAGGTCAGCAGCGAGGCTCCTATCCTCAATCCGGAGAACGCCAACACATCCACGACCTTGAATGCCCCCAACCTGGAGGATCTGCCCAATCCCGGCGGTGATCTTACCTACCCCTTGCAGTTTGCTCCGGGCGCCCTCATCAACACGGCAGGCAGCGGCAATGATTTCGTTGGCGGCACAAACGGGTACGGCAACGTGGAATTCAACGGACTGCCTGCCCTCTCAAACGGCTATATCGTTGACGGACTGGAAACCAATGACCCGCTCACCAACCTTAATAGCGGCCTCTCCACCAATCTCGTGCTGGGGCTGAATTCGATCTCAGAGGTGACGGTCAATACTCTTTCCTATGCCGTGGATCAAGGACGGTATGGAGCATCCCAGGTCAACTACGTCACCAAGTCGGGCTCGAATCAGTTTCACGGGAATCTCTATGAACTGTGGAATGGTGCTCTGCTGAATGCAGCGGACTACTTTACCAATGCGACGCCGGGGAATCACAAGCCCGGAGCGACCGTCAATCATTTTGGGGGCAGTCTGGGCGGGCCGATTGCGCACGACAAGCTCTTCTTTTTCTTCGACAGCGAATGGGTGCGGATCGCGCTGCCCATCGTGACGCCCACGACAGTTCCCAGCGCGGCATTCCAGCAGTATGTGCTGCAGCAACTCCCACTGGGCGGAACAGATTCCGTAACCGGATCAACCTATTCGCCGTCGCCGCAATCAGTCTCGTTCTACCAAAAGATGTTTGCCCTGTACGGGAACACCAACGGCACGCCTCTCGCGGTGCTCGGGTGTCCTTTGAACTCGGACGGCGCGACGCCGTCGGGCAGTCCACCGAATGGAAACGGTTGCGCGAACCGGCAGAGCGTATCGCATTCCAGCGATGATCACGAACAGGTACAGACGGTCCGCATCGACTACAACATCAATCAGAGGGACACTGCTTGGTTTCGTTTTCAGGCGGACACGGGCGGACAAGCTGCCTACACAGATCCCATCAACTCTTTGTTTGATGCGGTGTCTCCTCAGCCTCTCTACTCGTTCGCAGCGGGCTACACCCACGTCTTCTCACAAAATCTGGTGAACTATTTCAATCCAGCGTTTTCGTGGTACGAAAGCCTGTTTGGGCCTGCCAACTTGCAGAAGACGCTCGCAGCATTTCCGATTGTGTTGCAGGGCAGTGGTGCCAATGCACCCTTCACCACAATTGGAGGGCTCGACAATACGTGGGTGCAAGGCAGGCGAGCTTCTCGCTTCTTCATCAATGACAACCTCGCTTGGAGC
>JGI12635J15846_10004677_pt1 | contig 11810 bp, 8 predicted proteins | sample BlaSpr_A8_OM2_M2_FD_15846 | JGI IMG/M metagenome (IMG submission 15846) | reverse complement strand
CCGAATCATCCACGCCACGTCCCAGCGCCTGGCGCTTCAACGCTTTGATAAGTTCCACGCCTTCGGCGCGGTCTTCAACGCTGCGAACCGTTTCGCGCAGCGAGGCAATCTCGCGATCCACATCAAATTCCGGATCGCCCGAAGGGTTGTAATTTGGTTTCAATTCCTCGGTCACACGCCCGTCGCGCATACCCACCACGTAGCACGTGGAAAGGTGCATCAACCCTGCGTGATCGCACCTGCGGATAAATTCAAGCAGGTGCACAGCGGAGTCCACGTTCGATGACAGCGCTTCCCGCAAGTCGGGATTAAAATCCGTCAGCCCGGCACTATTCACAATCAAATCCAGCGATTTCGCCAACCGCGCCTGCGTGGCTGCGTCCAGACCGAGTCCCGGTTCGCTAACATCGCCTTCCACCACCTCAACTTTTTCTTTTAAAAATGCGCCAAGACTCCGTCCGTAGCGCTCCTGCAGCGTGTCGAATGTTGGGGACTCCTCGACAATTTTCTCAAAGCGCCGTTGCGAAGAAGTGGTGCGGTTTCGCCGGATGAGCAGCGTGATCTTGCCAATCTCCGGAATATTCTCGAGCAAGTTCACCAGCCAGACTTTGCCGATGAAGCCGGTCACGCCGATCAGCATGATGTGGCGGTTCGCCAGCGTGTGGCGCACCGAAAGCTTTTCGACGCGCGGGCTTTCTCCGAACAACGCCACCGACGTGTCCGTAATAATTCGCGGCCGCGCGCTACTTTGCACCGCAGCTTCCGGCAGGCCAACCTTTCGGGTCCAGCCAAGTTGCCGCAGCAATTTCTCACGCGTGATGCGCCCATCGGTGGACCCACTGGCCACCCAGGCCAGCGGCCCGCGCGGACGAACTACCGGATCAAGCAGTCGCCCCGTAGCGATGCCGTCACGAAAATCCAGTCGATTCGCGATGATCGACTCGACGCCAAAGTGTTTCGCCAGCGGCTTTAATATGTGGTCCAGCAGTTGGCTGACCAGCACCACTCGCTCGCCGGAACGAATAGCTTCCACCAGCTTATCAACCGCGTCGCGCCGCATCTGCGGTTTCAAAATATACTGAAAATATTCCTCGCCCAGCAGGTCCAGCCGGTCGCGGCTCACCCCACGCAGCAGCGTATGCAAAACCCGCGTCGCAAACGTGCGGTTGGCCGCATACATAAATGGACGCACCAGCGCCATGCCCGCCATGCCCGCTCGCCGCGCCCAGCGCTCCGCATAGCTGCGCGAATTCCACGTAAAAAACAGCACTGGACGGAGCGCCCCGAGCTCGAGCAAGGAGCCCTCCACGCGCCAGTAAGTTACGCCTCTGGACTCACCCGCAACAACGCCGGGGCTGCCGGCACCGTTCAGAGGGCAAGGCGCACTATTCGAATTGTCGTGTGAACTCGACATGCAGGTGTGTACTTAGCTTGTCAAACGCAGCCAACAGTTGCAATCAGCAGTTACATTTAACCAGCGATCCACACTTGATCGCCTGGCCAAAACTATCTTGTAGTTTCACTAATAGATAATCGGTCTGGACCGGTCGTCAGCCGCATCCAAACCCGCTAGCCGACTTCGCCAGCGCCCCAAAATACCGCCTAAAAGTAGCACTCCGAGTCGGCTTCCCGCAAGACGGGAGAATTGCGGGTAGTCGGTGAGTCACCGATTACAGTGGAGAGCTCAATGGGTCGGCGCAATACTCGCTCGAAGTCTCTACCGTAGCGTGCTAAAGCAGGAGCGGCGACGGGGATGTAAGTGCCATCCCCTTCGCCACGGCATGGAGCGCGCATTTTTTCGGGTTGAGAGTTGGTCAATCGACCGTGATGCGGGTAGCGGCCGTTGTTCCTGAGATCTCCTGTATGGGTGTTCCAATGCCGACGGCAGCGAAGCTGGGAGGCCAGAGTCTGAAATCGAAGGTACCGGTGTAGGCGTTGCCGTGGGCGGAAACCGTATCTTTCTCGTCCACGGTAAAGATGAATGCGAGGTTGCCATGTGAGTCAAACATTAGACCGATATGGTGCAGCTTGACGCTGTCGTGACCGATGTCCTTCCAGACTCCATAGCAGATGCCGCCCGCGGGTGGCACAATCGCGTTCTCGAATTCAATTCCATCCGCGTGCCACATCTTGAAGGTTTCCACGTACTGGAAGGAAGGTGGTGCTGGAGGGACAGGAATCGGACCCGGAGTATCGCTCGTTGCAGTGTAAATCACATGCCACAAACCCACGATGCTAGCATGCTTGTTCGATTCGTCGCCTTCTTGATGGTTCAACGATTCGTTCCCTTGAGGGCTCAGAAAGGGAATTGAGGGAGCGGCAGCCGTTTTGAATGCAAGGCCGCAACCAGCAGCTTTGGCGCCGGAAGCGGTGAACAAGAGCCCCAATCCTACCAATGCGACAAGAGCGGAGAACCGCCCGCGCCGAAATGCTCGGAAGATGCTCATTCGATTCATTATCTTTCTCCTTAGAGTTTGGCCTGAGCATCTGTCCGCGTAATGCTTAGATTGAACGGGAACCGCCAAGTGGAAATGCTGACGCACTATATGAAAGCGGGGGCCGTTATACTTTGGGGGTTTCCACTTTCGACTCTCAGGGCCGACTCGTGTGCGCACCCAATACAATTATTAGATTTACTTGTCAAGCGATTTATCACGATTGAACTGGCTGGAGCTCTGATTGTGAGTTTTAGTATCCCAGGCAGTACATGTACCGTAGGCGCCCCCTTGCGAGGAACATAGAGAAAAAAAGCAACAGGTGACGCTCCAGTTGTTCGGACCGCCTGCTTGCAAGAGTTAGTGGTTGGAGATTACGGCGGTCGTCCCGTCGAACTTGGTCAGCTGGACTGTGAACTTCTCGTTGTATGTCTGCGCCCTGTCTTGAAGGATCCGGAGCGCCACGGCCTCTCCGAGCTTCAATGAAACGTCGGTGTCGGTGCGCCAATGGATGCCGGCGTGGATTCCATGACCGAAGCTAACATTGTGTCCGAGCTTGTTCAGCTCGCCATTGACCGTGAGCTGGCCGGCGTCAGGGCCGGTATAGGAATCGAGCGAGAGGCCATCGTCCGCAGGCACCACAGGATTTGGGATCACGAAGTTGCCATCGAAGAAAAACTTCAGAACAGTAATGCAAGCGCCGCCAACCACTCCGTGCCCCGTAGGATAGGCCGGGTGCGTCGGCGAGCCTTCGGGAAATGCCTGCGAAAGCAGCCAAGTCTTATACTTGTTGAAGCTTTGCTGAAGTCCCTGCGAGTTCAGGATGACGTTGCTCAGTTTGGCCGTGGTGTTCGCGCCTTGCCCGGTCTTGATCAAGTGGACGAGTCCACCGGTGTGCTCTGGACGAGGACGCAGGTGAACCTGCCATTTCTGGTACCACACGGCCTTCAAGGCGCGAGTAGACACTTCCGCCAGCGTAGCCGCGAAGTCCGGCCCACCAAATGTGCCGAAGCCATTCTCCGTTCTCGAGCCAATATAGGGGTTACCTGGGTTCAAGGGTGCCTTAATGGTGTTGAGCACCAGGAACGCCACGAAATACGCCTGATACAGCACGTCATTGTGAGTCCAGGCGGCGAGGTCCCTGCCACTATGCACATAGCGCAATTGCGGATCAATCTGGTTAGTGAGGCCGGTGACATTGCCATTCTGGACGGTCAGCCAATCGCTGAAGCTGGTCATGTAGTCGAAGTCCGCCAGATAGGTGGTCTGCTGCTGGCTGATGGGCTGTTGGCCCAAGAACGTCGGCTTAATGAAGAACTGGGAAATATACGGACCCAGTGTTTCACCCGGGAAAGCACCGCGGAACAGCAAGTCCGGGGTAACTATGCCGCTGCCGTTCCTCGGACCTTGGTAGACTTGCAGCCCCGAGGTTTCCTGGGCCGCCTGAATGGCGGTGGTATTCGAAGCATACTGGGTAAACGGAACGTCGCGCAGCAGGGAAGCCCAGTAGTGTTCAAGTAGTTCCGCTGCACTGAGATCGCTGGCTGCCGCCGGGGCTGCGGGCACGAGGGGTGCGCCAAACTGGTAGGCATCGGTGCCCTCTAAGTCGAAGGCGAAACCACCTTGCGGGCAGTTAAGAGTACGCGTCCCGCCCACAATGATCTTCTCAAAGTCTTCATGATCGCCGCTGTTCAGCGCGGTAACGAGGGTTGCGAAGGCATTCAAATCCACCCGCCCAAACGTGTCGTGCGGAAGACCCTTAGTGTAGGTGCCGGATTGATCGGCATAGCGGTTTTCGTCGCCGCTCGTCGGGTGGTGCGGGATAGGGACCGCTCGTTCGCGGTTTGCGGCTTTGACCCGGATCTCACGCGCCTCGTCGGCGCGGGCGGCTCCGGTCAGACCTTTCTCTTCCGCTCTCGCTGCGGAGTGATCGATGCCTAGCAAGGGTTCCAAAGCGATCGCACCGGAGGTCATAGCGACAACGGTTGCTGTGCTTACGTTTCCGAGGAACTTGCGACGGCTGCCTGAGGGTGGCGCGTCAGAGCAGCCCGGCAAATCGCTTCGACTGGCCTCTTTACTTTCGGGGAACTCATGGTTATTGACACCGTGGAAGCGTTTTTCGTCCATGTCACGGTCCTTTTTTCGATCGATTCAACCTGGGCAGTTGTACCAACCGACCGCGGGGAAAGAAGGCAGGTGTTGTGGCCGTTCTTAGATAGAGCTGGGTTGCTGTGCGCAATAAATTATAGTTGTGAGGAGTGCAAGTCAATGTGTTTGAGGAACAGGTTTGGTACAGGTTCGAGGCAAGGACGGCCGGCTCACGAGAGTTCTATTACTAGCTAGGTGATTGATACCGAACGGAAGCCAGTGCCTGGCTAATCGCGCAATCGGAAAATGAGTGACCACTAAGTGCTTGTTGGTGGGCTAGTTCCGATCAGCTGTTAAAGGGCGTCGTTGCCTTTGGTTTTTGCCCAGCGCATCATCGGAGCCCATGCACACGAACAGCCTTGGTAAGTCTCGCGCCGCGCGTGTCATCGTCATCCGGCTCGTTTTTATCGTTCTAATCTTGACGTTGGCTCTGGGCGTTATTGTGTGGCGTGCGCCGTTATGGGTGGGGGCGGAAATCACCCTATTTCGACTGTTGGCCGCCGGATTTCACAAACGCTCGATGGTCATTAATGGCTATCAAGTATTTTACCTCGAGGGTGGCCCTGCGAGCGGACCTCCAATCGTGCTCATCCACGGACTAGGCTCCAAAGCTCAACAGGATTGGGTCGCGCTGGCGCCGTCTCTGGTACGCGCCGGATATCACGTGTACGCGATGGATTTGCTGGGTTACGGACGGTCGGACAAGCCCTCAGAGTTCACCTATTCGATTTCCGAGGAGGCGAAATTTGTCGAAGCATTTCTGGACGCCAACCATTTAACCTCAGTGGCATTGGGTGGCGCATCGATGGGCGGATGGATCGCAGCCAAGGTCGCTCTGGACAGGCCTGATCTGGTTGCTCGCCTCATGTTGTTTGATAGTGCCGGGATGAAGTTCCAGCTGAGTTTCGATAAGGCAATTTTCACGCCGCAGACTGAGCAGCAAGTGGATCAATTGATGGCTGTCGTCACGCCGGGTGCTCCACGCTTGCCGCAATTTGTGAAGGCCGACTTCGTTCGGAAAACAAAACGAGATGGCTGGGTGGTGCAGCGCGCCTTGGCCTCCATGACCTCTGGGGCTGATGATCTGGACGCAAAATTTTCCAAACTGAAAATGCCTTTGTTGATTGTGTGGGGCAAAGACGATGCGATGACGCCACTTTCGCTTGGCGAGTCCATGCATCGCGCCGCGCCGCAATCGGTGCTGGTGATCTACGACGGCTGTGGCCATATTGCGGTGGTGACCTGCATAAATGAAATCGTGCCGACCGTGCTCAGTTTCCTCTCGGGCACAGTCCCCGAACCAGGTAAAACCATCGAAGTACCTGCGCAGAAACGTTTCTTGATGCCTTGAAGCGGAGAAGGAAACTTTGCATTCGCATAAATCCACTCTTGTTGCGCACCTGCTAGCCGGCCTATTTGCGCTGTTGCCTGTCGTGGGCCGGGCGCAGAATCCTCCTCAGCAATCTCCTGAGCAAAAAGACATGGAGTTGGTCGGCCGCAGCGATTTGAATGGCAATGGCGACGGCGGCGAGGGCATGGCCATCCAGCAATGGCCGGATGGCCGTCGTATCCTTTATATAGCCCATGAAGGTGAAAAAACCTGCCTCAGCATCGTTGATGTTAGCCATCCTGAGAAACCGATGATGGTCAACCAACTGCCGTCGCCGCAGCCGGGCGTGACGCGCTGCAATTCTCTGGGGCTCTCCGGAAATGTTCTGGTGGTCGCGAATCAAGCGAAAAAGGTGGGCCAGAATTCAGCGGGCTTGTGGGTGCTGGATGTTTCGGATTTCAGCCGCCTGCAAACCGCGCGCAAATTGCAGGATTTGTCGTTCTCTTTCTTCGACACTTCCGGGCCAGCGTCCCCCGGCGTTCACTACGTGTGGTTTGTCGACGGCCAGTTCGCGCATCTCACCACCGGCACGAAGGACTCGCGTCCGACGAATCCCAAGGACAATCAGTTCTACATCATCGTGGACCTTCGCGATCCTCGGAAGCCCCGTGAAGTTTCGCGGTGGTGGCTCCCCGGCACGCAACAGGGTGACGTGTGCCTGCCCAATTGCCTTCCAGAGCGCCACAAAATCGATGACGGCTATCGCAGTCACACTATAGAAGTGCTGCCAGAGCGACCCGACCGCGCCTACGTTGGCTACATCGACGGTGGCCAGCTGATCCTGGATATTTCCGGGTTGAATGACGTGCGCGCCGGAGGCGCAACCAACTTCACGCCCAAGCTGGTAAACCGCCTTAAGTTTTCGCCGCCCTACCCCGCCTGGACTCACACCGTCCAGCCGATATTCGACCGTGGCTTGGCGTTCGTCTCTGATGAATCGGTGCAGGATGCTTGTGCCGATGCGCCCAAGCTCGTGTGGCTGGTGGATATTCGCGCCGAATCCAATCCCGTGATCATCGGCACCGCTCCACTCGCCGCCAATGCCGGCGAACTGTGTAAGCGCGGCGGGCGTTACGGCTCGCACAATCTAAGTCCAAACTTCCCCAGCCCCACCTCCGCAAAGTTGAAGAACACAGCAGTGGCAACGTTTTTCAACGGCGGAGTTCGCATCTTTCGCCTGATCGACGTTCCCGGAGTTGCAAACACTCCGCCACGTATCGAAGAAGTCGGCTACTTCATTCCACCAGCGCCACCCAACAACCCAACCCACGCCATCGCCATCAATCACGTCATCGTGGATGAGCACGGCCTGATTTACGCCGTTGACCGCGAAACCGGCGGCCTGTACATCCTGAAGTACACCGGAAGTGAGCAGCTAAACTAAGCGCCGCTATTTGTTATCGGCGGAATCCGTAATTCCTGGCTCGTTTGAAAAATCGTGATCGAGCAATTCGACGGCTTGAGGTACATCCTCTTCTCTGATCCACAGGCGGACTCCACCAAGTGCGTTGGACCACATCCAATGCATTCTCACTGTGTTTTCGTCGGACAAAAAGCATTTGATGCCAGCGGAATCGAGCAGACCTTTTGCCAGTAGCGCTTCCGGCAAATCCCTAAAGCGGCGCAGAATTACGAGCTTCACATCTTCCTGGTCGGCAATCGCCGCTAAATTTTGTCTTTCGAATTGCAAGCCTCTGCGCGAGAACTCCGATGCAAGCATGTGCAGCGCGTCTTCGGTAAGCAATCTTTGGTCTTGTGCCAGCTGTGTGAGCTCTGTTTCACTCATGGAAGAGTACAGGGTGGTTAAGCGCTGTTGTTCCTTTTGACGATCTATTTGCGCCATAAAGGCGAATCATACGCAACAGCGTAGCGGGTACCAAGAGAAGGTTTTCGATTTCACGGCTGAAGCTTGAAAGTCATATTCAAGCAACCGCAAGAACCGGCAGGAACAAAAATTAATTCGGCGGAAGCAAACGGAAAGCAGCGCAGCAATTCGTTCTAAACGCCCCAGCCGTAGCGTTCGGCGTGTTCCAGGGAGCGCAACATTTCTTCACGCAGCAATTCTGTGAAGACCGAGCCGCCGATGGCGCGTTGGCCGGGCTCGGCGATGTCTTGCGTGCGATAGCCGCCGCCCAGTACGCGCAGTAGTGATTGCTCCACCCACTCGGCTTCCAGCGAGAGCCCGAAGGCGTCGCGCAGCATCATGGTGGCGCTCAGAATCGAGCCAATAGGATTGGCGGCGTCCTTGCCAACCAACTGTGGCGCGGACCCGTGAATAGGCTCGAACAATGGCGCGCTGGATCCAAAGCTGGCGGAAGGCACGAGGCCGATCGAGCCCACCAGCGCCGCGGCGGCATCACTCAAAATGTCGCCAAACATGTTGGAACTAAGAATCACATCGAATTGCGTGGGACGCAGGGTCAGCTGCATCGCGGCGTTGTCCACGTACATGTGTTCGAGCTTTACGTAGCGATACACCGTGCTCATGGCCGCGACCGTGCGGCGCCACAGTTGCGAGCTGCTCAGCACATTGGCTTTGTCCACCGAGCACAATCGCCGCGAGCGACTTTCCGCGCGCGAAAACGCAAACGTGGCGATGCGCTCGATTTCCCGCGTTGAATACGACTCCGTATCCCACGCGCGCTCCTCGCCCTTTTCCGTAACGCTGCCGCGTTCACCGAAGTACATGCCTCCGGCCAATTCGCGGACAATTTCAATATCCAGATCGCCGAGGCGCTCCGGTTTCAAAGGCGAAATTCCGCGCAGCGGCTCCAGAACTTTGACGGGCCGCACGTTCACGTACAGGCCCATTCCTTTGCGCAATTCCAACAGCCCGCTCTCCGGCCGCTTCCCTACTGGAAGCGCATCCCATTTCGCTCCGCCCACCGCGCCCAGAAAAACTGCGTCGGCTTTGCGGCAAGCATCCAGTGTTTCGGCCGGCAGCGGCGTACCGGTAGCATCAATCGCGGCGCCACCGATCGGAAATTCGTGCATGTCGAATTGGTGCGAGAATTCGTGCGCGCACTCGCGCAAAACCGCCGCCGCGGCCCTGGTTACTTCCGGACCGATGCCGTCACCCGGTAAAAGTACGATGTTTTTCTTCATCGAAAATTCCGGTCCAGCTGCTTTCTCATGTGGTGCCAAGCGAAGTGCCAAAGTCTATATCCTCAGGCCGTGCTCGATGCTTCCGCGGCCACTGCGGCGGGGCGTCGCCGCAAAACTTCATGCGCAATGGCTACCAGGTCGCGCGGCCGGACTTCCTTGGATTTGTCCGCAAGCGCATTCACGCGCTGATAAACTTCCGCCAGCTCCACTTCGCTCGGCTCATATCCTAAGTCGCGCAGGCTCATGCGCAAAGCGTTTCGCCCCGAATGCTTCCCAAGCACCATCAGACGCGAAGGAACGCCAACCGTTTCAGGCGAAATGATTTCGTACGTCAGCGGATTCTTGATGATGCCATCCTGATGAATGCCCGCTTCATGTGCGAAAGCGTTCGCGCCCACGACCGCTTTGTTGGGCGCCACCAGCGCGCCGGTAATTTCCGTGAGCATGCGGCTCGACGGAAATAAATGTTCCAAGCGAATGTTAGTCGTCACGCCAAAACTTTCCTTGCGCACTGCCAGCGCCACCGCGATTTCTTCCAGCGCCGCATTCCCCGCACGTTCGCCGATGCCATTGATGGTGCATTCGATTTGCCGCACTCCAGCGCGTACCGCCGCCAGCGAATTCGCCACCGCCATTCCCAAATCATCGTGGCAATGCGCGCTCAGCGTAATGCCGTCTACATCGCCAAGGGATGCGCGCACCTTGCGAAACATCTCGCCATATTCTTCCGGCACCGCGTATCCCACGGTGTCCGGCAGATTTAAGACGGTCGCGCCGGCTTCCACCGCTACGCGGCAAACCTGGCACAAGAAGTCGATGTCCGTGCGCCCCGCGTCTTCCGCGGAAAACTCCACTTCTCCAACGCTATTGCGTCCCAGCTTGACCATTGCGCCAATGGCCTCGAGGGCCTGGTCGCGCGTCATGTGCAGCTTCACGCGCAGGTGCAAATCCGAAGTAGCCAGAAAAATATGCAGCCGAGGAGCGGCCGCGGGTTCCAGCGCCTCAATCGCGGCATTCACGTCGTCTTTACGCGCGCGGGCCAGAGCCGCAATCGGCACGGTGCGAACTTCCTGCGCCACTTTGCGGACAGCCTCCAGATCGCCGCGTGAAGAAATGGGAAATCCGGCCTCAATTACGTCCACGCCCAACGCCGCCAGCTGGTGCGCCATGCGAATTTTCTCCGCCGTATTCATTGAGAAACCCGGCGACTGCTCGCCATCGCGCAGGGTGGTATCGAATATGCGCACTACGTCCATAGACAATCCCATGCATAAGTAACGCATTAGGCCAGCCGCTAGTCAAATTTATCTTTATTCTGCTTTTGATAATCAGGGCTTATACTGTTTTCCGGGGTTTTCACGTGGATCTGGGCGAACTGCAGGTCTTTCTCACCGTTGCTAAAGAAGGCAGCTTCTCGCGTGCCGCCGAGCGGCTGTACCGCACGCAACCCGCCGTCAGCCTAGCCATTCGCAAGCTGGAAGACGGCTTAGGCCAGCCTCTGTTCGTGCGCGGCTCCCGCCCGGTGCGCATGACCGACGCTGGCACCTTATTAAAGGACTACGCCGAGCGCCTGATCAATCTGCGCGACGAAGTCAAAAAAGGTCTCACCGAACTCGAAGGCCTGGAGCGCGGCGAACTCTCCCTGGGCGTTAACGAAAGCTCCATCCATGCCCTGCTGCCGGCTCTGGCGATCTTTCGCGAAAAGCATCCTGGCGTGCAGGTCCGCGTGCATCGCATGTTTTCACGCGACATTCCTCATGAAGTCCTGAACTATCGCCTGGACCTCGGCGCCGTCTCCTACGTTCCGCGCGATCCGCAATTGCAAGCCACGGAAATTCTGAAGGATGAGCTCAGCCTGGTCGTTCCTCCCAAACATCCGCTGGCCCGCAAGCGCGAAGTCGACATTGCCGACCTGGGCAGCGAAGTGTTCATCGCGCACATCGTCGAATCGCCATTCCGCCGCCGTGTCATCGAACTTTTCGCGCGCAATCACACCGAGCTCAACATGCCCATCGAGATGCCCACCATCGAAAGCATCAAGCGCTTCGTGCAAATGGGCATGGGCGTAGCCATCGTGCCACGCATGTGCGTGCAATGGGAAATCGAACACGGCTGGATGAAAGAAGTAAAAGTGAAACAGCTCAACATTCCACGCCACGTCTATCTCGTGGGCCGCCGTGGCGCACGCCTTCCTCACGCCGCCGCCGAGCTCGTGCGCATCCTCCGCGACGGCCACCATCTCGACCAGTAGCCCGTTTTCTCCTCGTTAGCGCATCTAAGCTATGCTTAAATACGGGCGCATCCAAAAGCCATATCGGGCGTCGGCACATTAAGGGCCCCCCAAAGCAACCATGACCAGCGGCCTCGCCATTCTGACTATCGGGTTCCTGCTTGGCATGCGCCATGCAACCGATCCCGATCATGTGATCGCGGTATCCACCATCGTCAGCCGCGAGCGCTCTATTTTGAAGGCCGCGCTCATCGGCATTCTCTGGGGCTGCGGCCACACCATCACCATCGTCGCCGTAGGCGCAGGCATAATTTTATTCGGAATGGCGCTTCCGGCTCGCGTAGGTCTGACCATGGAATTTTCCGTGGGTTTGATGCTGATCCTGCTGGGATTATTGAACCTTACCGGTGCCATGCACTGGCTCACGCAAAAATTTTCACCTTCACATCCCAAAGTCACTGGTGACCACGCGCATCTTCACGAACACAATTCCCGCCTGCAC
>JGI12635J15846_10004676_pt1 | contig 11811 bp, 8 predicted proteins | sample BlaSpr_A8_OM2_M2_FD_15846 | JGI IMG/M metagenome (IMG submission 15846) | reverse complement strand
TGCTCGACCTCATGCTGCCCGGAATGGACGGCATCGATGTCTGCCGCCAGATCCGGGCCGAGTCGGGCGTCCCGATCGTGATGCTCACCGCCAAGAGCGACACGGTCGACGTGGTGCTCGGGCTTGAGTCGGGCGCGGACGACTACATCGTGAAGCCGTTTCAGTCAAAGGTGCTGGTGGCGCGCGTACGGGCCAGGCTGCGCCGGACCGAAGACCCCGCTCCGGAGACGCTGCAGATCGGCGACGTCAGCATCGACGTTGCCGGGCACGCGGTGACCCGGGCTGGGGAGCCGCTCAACCTCACGCCGCTGGAGTTCGACCTGCTGGTAGCGCTGGCAAGGAAGCCACGGCAGGTGTTCACCAGGGAGGTGCTGCTGGAGCAGGTCTGGGGCTACCGGCACGCCGCCGACACGCGGCTCGTCAACGTGCACGTCCAGCGGCTGCGAGCCAAGATCGAGAAGGATCCGGAGCGCCCGGAGATCGTGGTCACGGTCCGCGGCGTCGGTTACAAGGCGGGACCGGGCTGATCCGCCTGCGCGGAGGAAGGACATGAAGGGGGCGGCGACCAGCAGCGGCGCGGCACCCTCGCGCGACAGGCTGAGTGCGTTGAGAACGCGAGGTGCGCTGCGAAACCTCCGCGCGCCGGTCGCGGTCCCGGAATCGGTCGTCCGGCTGCGCCGGCTGGCTCGCCGCCGGCTGGGCGCGCTGCGCCGCCGGCTCACCGCCACCCAAAGGTTCCTGCGCTCACGCTGGCTCCGGTCGCTGCAGCTGCGCGTGGTCACCACCACGCTGGTCATCTCGGCGATGGTGGTCACGGTGCTCGGCTTCTTCCTGATGCAGCAGATCACCTCGGACCAGCTGCAGGCCAAGGAACTGCAGGCGGGCAACGTGGTGGTCACCGACGGAGTGCCTACCGCGCACACGGAGCCTGGCTGGGACTCGCGGCCTAACGGCACCACCACCCAGAATCTGATGGACACGATCGTCAGCAAGCTGCAGGCCCCTGCCGAGGCGGAGAGCTCCTACGGTGTCGCCATCATGCTCGCAGCCCCCTACTCGGGCGCGCCGGTGTTCCGGGCGGGCGACACGGCCGGCGTCGTAATCAGCGAGATTCCGGCCAAGCTGGTCAGCAAGGTGAACGCGCTGCAGAAGGAGGGCAAGTCGGCGGCGAGCTTCACGTTCGCCAAGATGGGCTCCCCCTCCGCGCTCGGAACCCTGGTGCCCGGTCTCGTCTACGGTGTCCCCGTCGGCCCCTACTACCAGCTGTATTACTTCTTCCCGCTGACGCAGGTACAGCAGAGCCTGGACCAGATNCAGCGGACCCTNCTGGTGGCGGGCGTCGTGCTGGTGTTCCTGTTCGCGGCCATCGCCGCGCTGGTTACGCGNTGGGTGGTGACCCCGGTCCGGCACGCTGCCCGCGGCGCNCAGCGNCTTTCCACCGGCAACCTCGACGAGCGCATGCCGGTGCGCGGCGTTGACGAGCTTGCCGCGCTCGCGACGTCGTTCAACGAGATGGCGGCCAGCCTGCAGGAAAAGATGACCGCGCTGGAGGATCTGTCGCAGGTGCAACGCGTGTTTGTGTCCGACGTCTCGCACGAGCTGCGCACGCCGTTGACCACGATCAAGATCGCCGCGGATGTGCTGTTTGCGAACCGGGAGCAGCTGGCAGGCCCGGTGTCCCGGTCGGCGGAACTGCTGCAGAGCCAGCTGGAGCGGTTCGAGTCGCTGCTCACCGACCTCCTGGAGATCAGCAGGTACGACGCGAACGTGGCGGTGCTCGACGCAGAACCCGTCGATATCTGCGACCTCGCCAGGCTGTCTGCCGACGTGGCTCAGCAGCTTGCCGAGCGCCGCGGCGCCAAGATCGAGTTCCGGCTGCCCGCCGAGCCGTGCATCGCCGAGGTGGAGCGGGTCAGGGTGGAGCGGATCCTGCGGAACCTTCTGGTCAACGCCGTGGAACATGGCGAAGGCAAGGACGCCGTGGTGACCGTGGCCGGGGACTCCGCCGCGGTGGCTGTCGCCGTCAGGGACTACGGCATCGGGCTCGCCGTCGGCGAGGAGCACCTGGTTTTCGATCGCTTCTGGCGCGCGGACCCGGCCCGGGCCCGGACCACCGGCGGCACCGGCCTGGGGCTCGCGATCGCGCTCGAGGACGCCAGGCTGCATGGCGGGTGGCTGGAAGCCTGGGGCGAGGTCGGCCGGGGGTCGGTGTTCCGGCTCACGCTGCCCAGGACGATCGGTGCCGAGCTGGCCGGGTCGCCGCTGCCTCTGGCACCGGCCGAGGCTGATGGGTCGACGGCCACCCTGGCGGACACGGACACGGCCGCCGCGCTTACGGTCGGGGTCAGTGCCAACGGGGGCGCTCCGCCGGGTGCCTCCGGTGCTGACGGGCTGGCCGCTGGGCAGCCGGACGCGGGCAGCCCTGCCGCTCCCGGGGCCGCGGACGGCGACGGAGTCGGCACGGTCGGGACACCGGCAGGTGCACCGGGCCAGCCGCGTGCGGGCAGCCGCGTCCGATGATCTCGGTACGCGGCCGGTCATGGGTCATTACGAAGCGGGTCCCGATGGCCGTGGGCGGCCGGACCGCTGCCGCGGCGCTCACTATGGCGGTCGTTGCCGCGGGGTGCGCCACGGTCCCCACGAACGGGCCAGTGCAGCAGGTCGGCTCCGCCCAGAACGGGCTAAGCCAGGAGCAGGAATACTCGCAGCCGATCGCGGTCGGGCCCGAGTCAGGCTGGAAGCCCACGCAGATCGTGGACGGCTTTCTCGCGGCCAGCGCCAGCTTCGCGGGGGACCATCAGGTGGCCAAGAAGTACCTCGATCCGGCGGCGCAGGCTGCGTGGCACCCAGGGTGGGCGGTCACCGTGGTGAGAGGCCAGCCGAAGACGACCTCCATCGGTCCATTTCCCAAGTCGGTGCCGAACCAGTCTGACCTGCGTGCCCAGGTCAGGGTGACCGGGCTGCCAGTGGCGACGATCACGGGCTCCGGCCAGTATCAGGTCTACTCGGGGTCGTCGACGAAGTCTTACGTTTTCTCGCTGGTCAGCGTCAACGGTCAGTGGCGGATCGATGGCCTGCCCACGTCGCAGGGACTGCTGCTGACCGATGCCGACTTCCAGCACGTATACCAGCCGCGCGACCTCTACTTCCTGTCCCAGTCGGGGAACACGCTGGTGCCCGATCCCGTGTTCGTGCCGCAGCAGGCCACCAACACCCAACTCGCCACCGGTCTGGTGAAGGCGCTGCTGCAGGATCCGTCCGGGTGGCTGACCGGAGCGGCGGTGACCGGGTTCCCCGCGCACGCCCAGCCGCTCGGGCAGGTGCGGATCGGCGGCCAGAACGCCACGGTCGATCTCGGCGGCGAGCACGGAAAGCCCCTCAAGGTCAATCAGCGGCAGCTCGAGCAGATGGCCGCCCAGCTGGCCTGGACGCTCGCCAGCGGGACGGCGGCGGTCCAGTCCGTCGAGCTCGAGCTCAACAACAGCCCGGAACACGTCATGAGCAGCCTGTACCAGGACCCGCAGGCCTACCGGGGCTGGATGCCCGCCCAGCCCGCCGGGTCCAGCCTCTACTTCCTCGGAAGCAACGGAACGGTGCAGACCCTGTCCGGCGTCGGCCAGTCAGGCGGCCCGCAGGATGAACGGAACGCCACGGTGCCCGGCCAGGCCGGCTCCGGAAGCGCCCCGCCGCTCACCTCGATCGCGATCTCCCCGAAGGGTCCTTCGGTGGCCGGGATCGCCGCGGGCGGCGCCGCCGTCTACTTCGGCGCGCTCGGCCGCGGCGCCGTGCTGAAGGAGTGGCGGCCGACGAGCGGCAGCTGCACGTCGGTGAGCTGGGACGCGCGGGGTGATCTCTGGATCACCGCCGGCGGCATCGTGTGGATGCTGCCGCCGAACGGCGGCTCGGCGGCGACGGTCAACGTGCCCGTGCCTGCCGGGGCCGACGTGACCGACTTCAGGGTTGCGCCGGACGGTGTCAGGGTCGTGATGATCGTCCGCGACGGATCGAGCAGTCACGTGGAAGTCGGCGCCGTCACGCACAGCGGCCAGGCCGTCATGATGCAGGGGGGGCCGGTGACCATCGGCGCTGGCATCCCCCAGCCCGACGCTCTCTCTTGGTACGGCACGGACGACGTCATCGTCCTGGCCGACAGCGGCAGCTCGTCCAGCGCGCAGCTCTATGAGGTCCCGCTGAACGGCGGCCCGCCGACCATCATCGCGACGCCGGGCGCCCCCGTGTCGGTGACCGCCACGAGTCCCGAAGGCTCCGTCGCTGACATAGCCATCGGCCTGCCCGGCGGGAAGATGATGGTCTCGACGGACCTCGGCGCCTTCCAGCCCACGCGGGCCGGGGGCGAGTCCCCGGCCTATCCGGGCTGAGCGGGATCGCCGCCGGGCCAGCTGGGCCCGCCGGGTCGGCCGGGCCCGCCAGGACCGGGCGGGCGGCGCAGGTTACCGAACAGTGTCGTGGCCGTCTAGGTCTCGATATGCGGAAATGTGGTCACGCTCGGTCGCGTCGCCGAATACTGCAGGCGTCCCCCCTCCTGACATTCGCCCCGCGCCGGACTAGCGTCGTGTCATGGCACCCGCCCGGGTCCGTGGTTGCACCACGCTGGCTTCCCCACCAGCGGGAAGCCCGGTGTGGCAAGCCGATGCCAGCCGCAGGCGAAACGGCCCACGTAAGGCGACTTATCGTCGACTGATCACGGTGCGGCTTAGAAGTAAGTCCTGCCCCGCCGGGAGACCCGACGTCTCGCGGACCGGGAGAAGGGCAGTAGTGGCACAAGTGGCTGCGAACCCCTCAGCAGGCGGATGTGGGGTCGAAGACCAGGTCGGCCGGGCGGGTGCCGCGTTCAAGTCCGGGCAGAAGGGGGTTCCGCAGTGAACATCATCTTCAAGGGTCGGCACACGGACGTGCTGGATCGGTTCCGCAGGCACGCGACAGCAAAGCTCGCCAAGATCGGGAAGCTGGACTCCAAGGTCATGCGGATCGACGTGGAGGTCTGCGCCGAGCGCAATCCGCGCCAGTCGCAGCGGCGAGAGCGAGTCGAGCTGACCATCTCCTCGCGCGGGCCGGCCATCAGGGCCGAGGCCGCGGCCGAGGATCGCTACGCCGCTCTGGACATGGCGGTCTCGAAGCTGGAGTCGAGGCTGCGCAGAGCAGCCGACCGCCGCAAGTGCCGGCACGGTGCCCACGCCGCAGTCCGGGTCATCGATCTGCCCGCAGCGAACGCCGAGGAGCGGGGAGCCTGGTGCGCAGCCGGAAATCCCCGCGCAGCGGGATGAGCCGGAGATGGCAGAATCCGTCGCGGGAGACGGCCTCTCCGCGGACGATGTCGTCCCGATCCAGGCGGAGGGAAACGGGCCGCTGGTTGTCCGGGAGAAATACCACGTCGCCAGGCCAATGGCCATCGACCAGGCCTTGCTCGAGATGGAACTGGTCGGCCACGACTTCTTCCTGTTCCGCGACACGCACGATGGCCGCCCGAGCGTCGTGTACCGGCGCCGTGGGTACCAGTACGGGCTCATCCGCCTGGTTGAAGAGGACGCCACGCCGAGCCTGGCCAACGGGCAGGCCGAACGGGCCGAGCACCTGGCCGCGCGGTAGCGTCGCTTGCGTTGTGGGCGCACGTCGGCAAGAGTTTGATCACATGGCATCGCGGATCGCAGTATCCATGCCTGCGTGGCGGTGGGGTCAGGAACCATCGCAGGACCGGTCAGGAAGGGAGGCGTAATGAGCGGCAGCCCCGGCACCAGCGCGGCACCGCGGGATTCGTCGCTGCACGCAGAGCCGATTCGCACGATGATCGTTGACGACCACGCCCTGTTCCGCCGTGGCCTGCAGATGGTGCTGGACGAGGAGCCGGACATCGATCTGGTCGGCCAGGCGAGCGACGGCACCGAGGCGGTCGAGAAGGCGGCCGAGTCGCTGCCCGATGTCGTGCTGATGGACATCCGCATGCCCCGCAGCAACGGGATCGAGGCGTGCCGGGCCATGAAGGAGGCCGCCCCGAGCGCGAAGATCGTCATCCTTACGATCAGCGACGAGGAGGAGGACCTCTTCGAGGCGATCAGGGCCGGTGCGAGCGGTTACCTGCTCAAGGACATCCCGCTGGACGAGGTCGCCGACACGGTGCGCGCCGTGCACGGCGGTCAGTCGCTGATCAACCCGTCCATGGCCGGCAAGCTGCTCACCGAGTTCGCCACACTAGCCCGGCGAGATGGCGAGGAACGTGCCCAGGAGCTGCCCGCGCCCCGGCTGACCGAGCGAGAGATGCAGGTGCTCAAGCTCGTAGCCAGGGGGATGAACAACCGCGACATCGCGAAGGAGCTGTTCATCTCCGAGAACACGGTCAAGAACCACGTCCGCAACATCCTGGAGAAATTGCAGATCCACTCCAGGATGGAGGCGGTCATGGTCGCGGTGCGGGAGAAGCTGATCGAGTTCAGCTGAGAGCTCAGGCCAGGTCGGAGAGCGCCTTGCGCAGCCGTGGCTCCAGGGTGGCCGGTGTCACCTGGCCGAGTTCGACGTTGTCGCAGCCAACCCACGCCGCCGCCTCGGCAAGCGCGCGGGCCATCGGCTCGGTGGCCGACGCTTTGTCCAGCGAGAGCTTGCGCGCGACCAGGGTGCGGCCGCTGCGCGCCGGGTCTACCCGGCCCAGCAGCCTTCCCTTGGCCAGCAGCGGCATCGTGAAGTACCCGTGCACGCGCTTGGCCCGCGGCACGTAGGCCTCCAGGCTGTGCTCGAAGCCGAACATCCGCAGCGTGCGCTTCCGGTCCCAGATCAGCGAGTCGAACGGCGACAGCAGCGTGACCCGGTGCCTGCCGCGGACGGTCCCCGACTGATGCTCGGCCAGGGCGGACGGATCGGCCCAGGCCTGGACCGCGGGGTCGTGCCGCGAGCCGGCGATCTCGACCGGGATCAGCCCGGCGGCGGCCGCGGCGTCGCCCGGCGTGATCGCATCGCCGTCCTTCAGCTGGCCGGTGCCGCCCCACCGCAGTCTCTGGTAGTCGGCCAGGTCGGCGCGGGTAACCACGCCCAGGGCGCGGGCGGCCACCGCGGCCAGGTGGGTCACGCACTCGCCGTCCGGGGGCTCGGCGTCAAGCAGCCCCGCTGGGAGCACCCGTTCGGGCAGGTCGTACACCCGGCGCCAGCCGGTTCGCCGGGCGCAGATGACCTGTCCGGTGTCGAGCAGCCACTCGGCGGCGATCTTCGTCGCCGACCAGTCCCACCACTCCCCCCCGCCACGCGCCCCGCCGAGCTGGGTTGCGTTCAGCGGGCCCTCGGCCCGGAGCCGGACCAGGACCTCTTGGCAGACGTTCTCCGGCACCTCGTGCCAGCGCATGCCCCGGGCCAAGAGCGCCCGCCGCCGGAACCCGTAGTAGGGCCATTCCTCGATCGGCAGGATGCAGGCCGCGTGAGACCAGTACTCAAACGCGGTGGCCTGGCGCGGCTGCCAGTAGGCCCGCTCGATCCGGGCCCGGGGCACGGCCCCCAGCCGGGCGTAAGCGACCAGTTCGTGCGAGCGCGCCAGCACGCTGATCGTGTCCAGCTGGACCGCGCCGATCCGGCGGAGCATTCCGGGCACGCCGCCCCGCCGCCCCTCGGTGCCGACGAATCCCTGTGCCCGGAGGGTCATCAGCCGGGCGTCATCCGGTGACAGGGTGAACTCGGGTGCTGGTTGGGGGTGGCTCGCCACGACCGAGAGCCTAACCGGGGGTACTGACAGTCTGCCCCAGCCATCAGCGCCAGGGGCTCATCCCAGGTTGCAGGGGAGTCATTCCCCCGGTTTAGTACCAGTCCTCGAAGATGTTGGTGGCGACCGCGAGCAGCAAACCGACCGCCGACAGGCCCAGGCCGAGCCAGAACGCCCACCACGTCGGCCCGAAGACCAGCCCGAGGCCGCCGCAGAGGAAACCGGCCATGATGGTCGAGACCGCGACCCAGGACACCCTGCGGCCGTGGTAGGCCTGCGGATACTGCACCGGGGTACCGGGGGTCTGCGGCACGAACGCCGTCTGCTCTGCCAGGCCCGCGGGCCCGGGCCCGGCGGCAGCGCTGCCGATGGTGCCCGGCTCCACCTGGTTCGACATGCGCACTGCTCCTCTCGTCCCGCCGAGTAGCGCATCCCTGCCTGCTCGCCCGTGCCTATCATTGTGGCCAGGGCCTTCAGCCGGGAGGCACCCGGCCCCCCAGGGTACCGGCCCGATGGCGAGGACTCGGCTTCACCCTGCGTCTCGCCTACCATGAAAGTAGGCACGGCGCCAGGAGCCCGCCGTGCTGTCATGCACCTGCCCGCCGAGCGTGGCTGACGGCGGAGCGCGGCACACCACGCCACAGAGCCCAGACGATCCGCAAGGAGCGCGACCTAAGTGCCAGCCATCATCGATAGCGTCCTTCGCGCAGGCGAGGGCAAGATCCTGCGCAAGCTCAAGCGGACTGCTGATCAGGTCAACTCGATCGAAGAGGACTTCGCAGCGCTCAGCGACGCCGAGCTGAGGGCGATGACCGACGAGTTCCGGCAGCGGCACGCGGATGGTGAGTCGCTCGATGAACTGCTGCCCGAGGCGTTCGCGGCCGTCCGCGAAGCCGCCAGGCGCACCCTGGGCCAGCGGCCCTTCGACGTGCAGCTGATGGGCGGCGCAGCCCTGCACATGGGCAACATCGCCGAGATGAGGACCGGCGAGGGCAAGACGATCACCGGGGTGCTGCCTGCCTACCTGAACGCGCTGACCGGCAAGGGTGTGCACCTGGTCACGGTCAACGACTACCTGGCCAAGCGCGACTCGGAGTGGATGGGGCGCATCCACAGGTTCCTGGGCCTCGAAGTCGGCGTGATCCTGGCCCAGATGGAGCCGGACGAGCGGCGCAAGCAGTACGCGGCCGACATCACCTACGGCACGAACAACGAGTTCGGCTTCGACTACCTCCGGGACAACATGGCCTGGGGCCTGGAGGAGTGCGTCCAGCGGGGGCACCACTACGCGATCGTGGACGAGGTCGACTCGATCCTCATCGACGAGGCGCGCACCCCGCTGATCATCAGCGGGCCCGCCGACCAGAACAGTCGCTGGTACCTCGAGTTCGCCAAGATCGCGCCGCGGCTGCGGCGGGGCGAGGACGGCGAGGGCGACTACGAGGTCGACGAGAAGAAGCGAACGGTCGGCATCCTGGAGAGCGGCGTCGAGAAGGTGGAGGACTGGCTCGGCATCGACAACCTGTACGACTCCGTCAACACCCCGCTGGTCAGCTTCCTGAACAACGCGATCAAGGCCAAGGAGCTCTACAAGAAGGACAAGGACTACGTCGTGATGAACGGCGAGGTCCTGATCGTGGATGAGTTCACCGGCCGCATGCTGCACGGCCGCCGGTACAGCGAGGGCATGCACCAGTCCATCGAGGCCAAGGAGGGCGTGCAGATCAAGGACGAGAACCAGACGCTCGCCACGATCACGCTGCAGAACTACTTCCGGCTCTACGACAAGCTCGCCGGCATGACCGGTACCGCCATGACTGAGGCCAACGAGTTCCACCAGACCTACAAGCTCGGCGTGGTCCCGATCCCAACGAACATGCCGATGATCCGCGCCGACCAGTCCGACGTGGTGTACCAGACGGTCCAGGCGAAGTTCGAGGCCCTGGTGGACGACATCTTCGGGCGGCACGAGGCGGGTCAGCCGGTGCTCGTCGGCACCACCAGCGTGGAGAAGTCAGAGCTCGTTTCCACGATGCTCAAGCGGCGCGGCGTTGCGCACGAGGTCCTGAACGCTAAGTACCACGAGCGTGAGGCCGCCATCATCGCCCAGGCTGGCCGCAAGGGCGCGGTGACGGTGGCCACGAACATGGCGGGCCGCGGCACGGACATCATGCTCGGCGGCAACCCCGAGTTCATCGCGGACCTCGAACTGCACCAGCGCGGCCTGTCTCCGGTGGAGACGCCGGAAGACTTCGAGGCCGCCTGGCCGGAAGCGGTGGACAAGGCCAAGCGGGCGGTGGCGGAGGAGCACGCGCAGGTCGTGGCCGCTGGCGGTCTCTACGTCCTCGGCACCGAGCGGCATGAGTCCCGGCGGATCGACAACCAGCTGCGCGGCCGGTCCGGCCGTCAGGGCGACCCGGGCGAGTCGCGGTTCTACCTGTCGCTCGAGGACGACCTGATGCGGATGTTCAACGCCGACAAGGTCGCGCACATCATGGAGTGGCTCAAGACGCCGCCGGACGTCCCGATCGAGTCCAAGACGGTCAGCCGCTCGATCAGGTCCGCCCAGACACAGGTTGAGCAGCAGAACTTCGAGATCCGCAAGGACCTGCTCAAGTACGACGACGTGATGAACCGGCAGCGCCAGGTCGTGTACGGCGAGCGGCGCGAGGTCCTGGAGGGTGCCGACCTGAAGGACCAGATCCGCGGCATGATCGATGAAGTCGTCGCCGGCTATGTGACGGGCGCGACCGCCGAGGGATTCCCCGAGGAATGGGACCTCGATCAGCTGTGGCGGGCCTTCCGCCAGCTCTACTCGGGCGGGATCTCGATCGACGGGATGATCGAGGAGGCCGGGGGAGACCGGGCCCACCTTTCGGCCGACCTGATCACCGAAGTGATACAGCAGGACGCCCTGGCCGCCTACGAGCGCCGGGAAGAGGAACTGACCCCGGAGGTGATGCGCGAGCTCGAGCGGCGCGTCGTCCTTTCGGTGCTCGACCGCAAGTGGCGTGAGCACCTTTACGAGATGGATTACCTGCGCGAGGGCATCTCGCTGCGCGGCTACGGGCAGCGCGACCCGCTGGTGGAATACCAGCGCGAGGGCTACGACATGTTCAGCGCGATGATGGAGGGCATCAAGGAGGAGTCGGTCGGCAACCTGTTCAATCTGCAGGTGCAGCGGCAGGACAGCCCGATTGTCGAAGAGGCAGTGCAGATGAATGGGGAGGTGCCCGGCGGGCCGTTCCTCGGCGTGGTGCCCGATGGTGCCGCACCCGGTCGCGCCGCTCCGGCGGGGGCTATCCCGGCGGGAGCGGGCGTCGTGCCCGCCCCGGGCGGCGGGGAGGCCGACGGTGGCCAGCCCGCTCAGCCGAGCCGGCCGGGACGCCACTCCCGGTCAACCGCCTCGGGTGGCCGGCCGGGCGCCCGGCAACGGGGTGGCGGCCAGGCTCAGCCCGGCGCGCAGCCCGCGCCCGGCCAGGAAGGCCCGGCGGTACCCGCTGCCCTCGCCCGCGGCCTGGACCGCCCGCAGCGGCCGAGCCGCCTGCAGTACAGCGCGCCCAGCGAAGACGGCAGCGGCAACGTGCAGCAGCGGGGCGCTTCGGCCGACGGCGCCGACTACTCCAAAGTGGGACGGAACGCGCCGTGCCCGTGCGGTTCGGGCCGGAAGTTCAAGCAGTGCCACGGCGACCCGCGTAATCGGTAGCCGGGGAGCCCGCGGCTAGCGGCCGGATTCAGGCGGCCTCGATGGCCGTGCAGACCCACCCCGCCGTGCTGGTGTCGCGCCCGCGACCGGCACGGTGCGGCCGGTCCTGCTCCAGCCGCACGGCGAGGGCGCGGATTCTCGGCCCGCACCCCACGACCACGGTCATCTCGACGACCCCCTCGGCCGGCTGAGAGGCCAGGACGCGCCGGACGCGAGGCACGGGCCCGGCCGCGAGCATCGGCCCGAGCTGGCGGATGAGCCGGCGGGCCTGGTCGGTGGTCCACGGCGTGATCTGTCCCTGCGGCCGGGAGCCCGCGAGTGTCTCCGCGAGAACCTGGGCGAACTGGCTCGGCCATCCGGCGGCCGCTGCCTTTCGGTCGCGGTCGCGGTCGCGGCCCGGCTCGGGTGT
>JGI12635J15846_10004675_pt1 | contig 11811 bp, 7 predicted proteins | sample BlaSpr_A8_OM2_M2_FD_15846 | JGI IMG/M metagenome (IMG submission 15846) | reverse complement strand
GTCGGCGGCGTGTTGCTCGGTGTTATGGTCGGCGTGATGGACGGCGTCGCCGTGTTGGTCACCGTGTTGGTGACCGTTATGGTCGGCGTGGGCGTACACGTACCAAGAGCACCAAAGCAGAACGATTGTATTGCGGTATTTGTCGGGGTAAAGGTCGGCGTGTTGGTCGGCGTGTTGGTCGGTGTGTTGGTCAGCGTGGGCGTACAGGTACCAAGAGCACTAAAGCAGAACGACGGCGTGCAGGCTGGGACGACGACGAATGCCCCGGCGTTAGCAGTAACGGTGACACCCGTGTCGTCACCAGAGCCGAAGACTCGATCTGTGAAGTTACAGCTAGCCGCAGGGCAGGCGGGTGCGGTCTCGTCTAGGGTGCCACCGCAGGTATCCCCCGCGGTGCCGGCAGGCTGGAGCGTGGTCACAGGGGTGCCGGCGGGAAATTCGCAGGGGACGAGTGTACTCGAGGATAGTGTGGGGCACGATGGATTGAGCGGATCAGGAATGTCGTTATGAACGGTGAGGCCGGTGACGGGAGAGGTTGGGTCCAGGTTCTGAACCGAGAAATCGCATTGGAACGCGGTGCCGGGCGTCACAAGGGCGGGACAGGTCTTGGTTACCCCCAGACCCCTGCCCGTTTTCGCATTGCTCCTGTTGACCACAGTGGTCGGAGAATTGTTCGGCGTATTGCTCGGTGTGGGCGTCGTGGCTTTTGGCGCGGCCGCCGCCTGTCTTGCCGTCGAGCTTGCAAGTGAGCTGATCAGCGTTCCGCCCATCCCAAGTCCCAGGAACGCTTGAGAGAGCAGCATCCCCGAAAGAACAACGAAACAGCTGGCCAAGAAGAAACTCCTGATCCTTCGCGAGTTTCTCATCTCTCACTCCTTCGGAGCTGCACCGGATCAGGCCTTACAGAGAGGCCAAGACAAGGCTACCCCAGGCCGGAGCAGACCTCGTACGGGCGCCATTCGGCGAGGATTCGACCACCATCCGGAGATCGTCACTTTCGGGATACCTGAGATCGACGATACATCTGTCGGCTCGGGCCGTCAAGGGAAGCCCCACAGGTCCGAAGGACCGTGAATTCAGGTCGGTTTGAAACCGAAAACGGCATCTGGGAAGGCCCTTGACGAACCTGGAGCAGGTATCGGCTCACGCGAACCCGCTGTCGCGCCTCATCATCGCGCTGACGGCCGACGTTGGCCTGGAAAGGCTCGAGGTCGCCTACACGCAGTTCACTCACCCCAACTGCTTGAACGTTACTCTCCATGGCGACCATACGGCGCCGTTCACCTGCGTGGATGTCTGGTCTTCCGTGGGATCGGCGCGCGAGAAGCGTCGTTACGCGCCGGGTCCTTGGAGATCAGGGCGCATCGCGATGGCTCAATCCGAGGCGCGCCCTCGGATTGGATAGGCCTGACGCACCAGGAGATCATGGAGCGCACTTCGATCCCGCTCGGCCCGGCCAAGACGCGCTTGCGCCTGGGACTGAAGAAACCCCACGGGCACATTCGACCGTATCAAGAGAGTGAAGGCCATGGCCCATGACGAGCGGTTCGAAGAGCTGGCCGCTCTGCAGGCTCTCGGCTTGCCGCCGGGGGAGGAATCGATCCTCTTCGCGCGGCACCTCGAGGAAGGCTGCCCCGTCTGCGAAGAGCTGCTCGCGGACTTCCGCATCTCGGCGAGCGCCCTCTCCACGGCCGCCCCCTCCCGGCGTCCCCGTCCGGGGCTTCGCGAGGAAATCCTCGAGGCTTTGTCGGGCGCCCGTTTCGTGGTTTTCCGGCCCGCTCCGTCCGGCGTCGGTTGGTGGCTGACGGCCGCGGCGGCGCTCCTCTTGGTCCTGGTCGTCTGGGACGACGCGCGGCTACGCCGGCAGAGAGAGGACCTGCGCAGTCAGACCGCTCAACTCTCCGAGCAGCTTTCCAGCACGCGAGCGGAGGTGGCCCGCCGCGACCTGCGTGTGCGCGTTCTGGAGAGCGAGGACGTGAAGATCCTCTTCCTGGGCGGGAGGGACCCGCAGCCCTCCGCGCGCGCGAAGGTCTTCTGGAGCGAGAGGGCAAAGAGGGGCGTGATTCTCACCGGCAACCTCGCTCCGCTGCCGTCGGACAAGCAGTACGAGCTCTGGGTCTTCGCGCGAGGAAGGCCTGTCGCCGCCGGGGTCTTCGACGCGGACGCCTCGGGCCGCGCCTTCCTCGAGTCGAAGAATCTTCCCGACCTCCCCGCCGCTCAGAATTTCGCGGTGACGATCGAGCCGCGCGGCGGCGTCGCGCAACCGACGGGTCCCATTGTCCTCGTCGGTACGCCTGCCACCAGTTAGGGACCATATCCGCCGTGGCCAACGGGAGCCGTTTCGAAATCCAGGTTGCATGGAGAGTGCCTTCTCAGGGGACCAGTGGAACGGGAACAGCTCTTCCCCTGGCTTCGGACACGGGCGCCTTCTGGTTCTTTTCTTCCAACAACATCGAGCTCGTGGTGAAGGTCGTGGACGGCCGGGCGGTCAACAACCGCTTCTGGGTTTTCTATGGCGCCCTCTCCAACGTGGAATACACGATCACCATCAGAGATACCCTGACCGGCGTCGCTAGGACTTACTTCAACTCGAGCGGCACTCTCGCGAGCGTCGCAGACACAGTCGGCTTCAGCCCCACCGGGCTATCGTCGTTGGAGGAGGGCGAGGCCATGGTTCCGGCGGACCCGGCGGCCGGTTTCGGGAACGCAGACCAGCCCACGGTGACGATGTCCCTGGAGTCTCCTTTTGCGTGTACTCCCGGCGCAACCACTCTGTGTCTGAACAATAGCCGCTTCCAGGTTCAGGTCGCCTGGCGGGTGCCTTCGCAGGGNACCACGGGAGTGGGAACAGCTGTTCCCGTAGCCTCGGACACAGGCGCCTTTTGGTTCTTCACCTCCAACAATCTCGAGCTCGTCCTGAAGGTCGTGGACGGCCGGTCGTTTAACAACCACTTCTGGGTCTTCTACGGTGCCCTCTCCGACGTCGAGTACAGGATTACGATCACGGACACCTCGACGGGAGCCGTAAGGACCTACTCCAATCCGAGCGGGAACCTGGCAAGCGTCGCAGACACGGCGGCCTCTAGGACCTGGCCGCCTCCTCTAAGGGGCGGGGGTCGCCAGACCGATGGTCTCGACTTTCCGGGATACCTCTCTGAGCCGGTTCCCTTGAAAGCCTTGCAGGCGGCGGACAACGCTAGTGACCCTGAGGCGAACCGCCACGGGATTGCCGTTCAGCATCGCCGGGCGAAAGTGCCAGTTCGAGACGGCGTAGATGGCCGGCCGGTCGAGTACGAGATACTGGACCTTGGGGACCTTCGCATCGCGGACGTCCCCCCGTTCGGTCACCACCGCCTCGACGACGATCACGATCTCATCCGGCCCGGGAAGCAGGGTATCCAGCATCGGGTAGTTGGGTCTGACTTCTCGGAGCAGGACCGGAGCCTGCAAGGCGATCGGAGGGGCCGTCGGCATCCGCGCAGGTTCGGCTTGAGCGGGCGCGGCGGCCAGCACGGGCCCGATCGGCGTCAGGTTCGGCGAGGATAGCCGGCGCTTTGCGGACTGCGTTTCCCGCTTCCCTTGAGCCGAGGACTCTTGCGCCTTCCGAAAGAGCTGCTCGGCTGCAGCGAAAGCTGTCTCCGCGAAAGAATACTCCTGCCGCTCGAACAGAGTTTGGGCTTCGGTTTCTTTCTGCCTGCCCCGCCGATAGGTGTTCGGAGCGCGCGCGGGGGCTTCCTCTTTCTCCGCTGCCGAGCGGGCGGCCGAAACACGCGACCGTGCCTCTTCGGCCGTAGGCATCGAAGAATCAGAAGCCGGCGCAGGACTCGCGGCAGTCGAGTGGCTCGGCTCGCTTGGGGCCGGTGGCGCGGTGGATCGCGTGGTCGATGACACTGTGACAACAGGAGGTGTCGATTCCGCTGTGACAACCACCGCTGTCGGTGCCGGTACAGCGGCCTGCGGCCGCAATTCCGGCTTCGATCGACGAAGAAGAAAGAGAAGAAGGACGGCAACGACAATCCCGGCGGCAACCGCGACGCCCGGGACGGGTGGGAGCCGCCGTCGCCTCCAGACGGGCGGTGGCGGCGGAATGGTCGGCGTCTCCGCAGGAGATTCAACGATGGGGGTGGGAATGGGGGCAGGTTGCTTGACGGCCAGCGTCAAATCGTCCGGAACCGGTGGCGTTGGCGCGGGGACAGGCGGCTGCGGGACGACCGCCTGCGTCGTCCGGGGGCTGGATTCCGGGTTCGATCGCTCCAGAGCGGCTGAAACCGCCCGGACGGAGGATTTGAAGGGGGTTCGCCACGCTTCTCCGATAGTGAGGGGCCGTGTAATCTCGGATTGTTCCAGCGTTGCGAAGCGATTCTTCAAGGACACCACCTGCTCATCGAACTCCTCGGCGCTGCTGAAGCGCTTTTCCCGCCTTTTCTCCAGCGCCTTCAGCACGATCTCGCTAACCTCCTGCGGAACCTTTCCTTCCGGGTCGCTCTTGAAGAACGGGATCGGAGGCAAGAAGAGATGGCCGACGAGAATCTCGCGGGGCTGTTCGCCGCGGATGGGCAAAGCGCCCGTAAGCGTCTCGTAGAGAACGACCCCGAGCGAATACAGGTCGCTCCTGCCATCGAGCTTTTCTCCTTCGTCGAGCGCGCCGAGTTGCTCGGGTGAGCTGTATTTCATCTTGCCGACAAACTCGCCGCTGGATGTCAGCTCAACCGTCCCGCCGAGCATTTTGGCGACGCCGAGACCGATCAGCTTGACGTGGGGCTCGTGCTCCTCGTCCATCGTCAGCATGATGTTGTCCGGCGCGATGTCGCGATGGATGATGTTCCGCCGGTGCAGACAGCCGAGCGCGAGCAGCGTCTGATGCGCGATTTCCAGGGCAAGCGGGAGGCTCGGAAGACCGGAGAGCTTCAGGAGCTCGGACATATTGACGCCGTCGATGAACTCCAGAACGATATACGTCGTCCCTTCTGCATCCTGGAAAAAATCAAGGATCGAGCAGACGTTGGGGTGCTTGAGCAGCGTCAGTGTCTTCGCTTCCTGCAGAAAGCGGCGAGCCTGCTCGTCGCTCGCTCCGCGCTGAGTGTGCATGACCTTGATGACGCGGACTTCGTCCAGGTGCAGGTGGCGGACCTTGTAGATAGCAGTGGTCTCGCTCTCCTGGATCGTGTCGAGGATCTCGTACTTTCCTTCAATGAGCGAGCGCGGCTCAGGCAAGGGAGGGTCTCCTTCGAAGGGTTGGAAGATTCTACCCCCGCGACGAACGCGCGACATCGGCGCCGCGCCCTCGCCCATTCGGCTCATCCCCAGCAGTTCGGATGGAGTTCGGTTCCGAGGACGCTCGGCAATTGGCGTTCCGGCCAATTCTCGCCACCAACTCGCAGTCTTTGCGATGGGTTGTGTCTGCGCCCTGGTCGCTTCGCTGACTTCCTCTCTCGGCGGTCTCGGGACGCAACGCTGAAGATTGGCGCGCGCTCTTCGAGGTTGCGTTCACAGCTTCTCGACTCCGTCATCCTCGCTTCCCAGAAGCGCTCAGCAAGCCTTGACACCCTTGGGGTCTTGCCATAAATGCAGCCGGCTCAGATAGTTGACGGCATCGATCGAAACGCTGGCGGGAGCACCCACGCCCGCGGTCCGGCCGGCTTGCCCGCGAATCTGTTCAAGATATACTGCGGCCCCTCTCGGGCGCGAAAAATGGCATTTCTGAGATTGGCTGAGACGATGAGGAACACGGCTTCCGTGCCTGTCGCGCGAAACCGCTCGGGCGCCGTCCTGCTTCGCTTCTCCTCCGAAGAGCGGAAAGGAGCCTAGAATGCCCTTCCATTTCCGCCGGCCAGTTTCTCTTCTTTCGCTTTTCCTTCCGGCACTCACCGCGGGAACGCTGATCGCGCAGAGCAACTCCGAGATCAACGCCGGCATCCAGTTCAACTTCTCTCCGCCGGGCGCTCGCAGTCTCGCGTTGGGCGGGGCATTTCTGGCGCTTGCCGACGATGCGACCGCGGCCTACACGAATCCCGCCGGCCTGACCAACCTGTTGAGGCCGGAGCTGGCGATGGAGGGCCGCGCGTCGCAGTTCACCAACACCTATCCCTGGGGCGGCCGAATCGGCGGCACGCGCACGAACAAGGGGGTTGATACGGTCGATGGCGAAATCGACCACAGCGACAAGAACACGACTCGAGGGCTCTCATTTCTCTCGCTTGTCTATCCCGGCAAGACCTGGGCAATCGCCGTTTACCGTCACGAGCTCGCGAATTTCAAGGCGTCGATTACGACCCAGGGCCCCTTCTTCGGAGGCAAGGACAACCAGGGGCTTGTGTTCGAGCGCCGATTCTTTCCGGAGAAGACGACCCTCGACCTGAAAATCGTGAACTACGGCCTGGCGGTCGCCTACCGTTTCGGCGAATCTTTTTCCCTCGGTTTCGGCGTGCCGCGCTTCGACTATCACCAGAATGGGAAACTGAACCGCTACGACTTCAATTCGACGGAAGCACCGAACTTTTCCTCATCGAACGCCATTCAGACCCAAGGAGACCGTGGCGACGATCACGCCGTGGCCGTCAACGCCGGTCTGCTCTGGAAAGTCAGCCAGCGGGTAGCGGTCGGGGCCGTCTATCGCCAGGGGCCCCGCTTCCACGCCGACGCCTTCGATCAGGAAGACCTTACGAAGCTGGCCGTCTTCCTTCCGACGACCCTCCGCGTGCCGGACGTCTATGACGCCGGCGTAAGCATTCAGCCAGCTAAGTCGCTGACCGTTTCCGTCGATTACGACCGGGTCCGCTACTCCCTCTTGGGGTCCAACACTGTCGATGTGTTCCAGCAGGGTTCAACATATGCGATTAGTGACGGCAACGAGTACCACGCCGGGGGCGCAATACCTCATCCAATTCGGAACCAGCGTGTTTGCGCTGCGGGCGGGCGCATGGCATGAGCCGGCTCATAGCCTGGTCGCCACTTCGACAGACATTACGCCTTCGGACACGGGAGATACGGTCATCCGAAAGACTTCGGACGAGATTCTCTTTCACGAGGGCTCGAGCAGGACTCATTACACGGGCGGCTTCGGCATTGCCATCGGCGAGCACTTTCAAGTGGACGTCGGCGGCGACTACGCTAAGGACACCTCGAAAATCGGCAGCCTCTCGCTCGTTGTGCGGCTCTGAGCGAGACCACTTCGTTAAGTTTACAGAACAGCGCCTCGCGATTAATTGCACTACCCGCGTCGAGGTGAAAAAGCAATGAAGCCTTCACACTTCCTACCGGCCACTGCTTCCACTTCGCGACTCTATTCCTTGGCGCTGCGACAGCTCCCGGGTTTGCTGAGATCAGCGGCGCTTCTCTTTTTCTTGATTCTTCTGCCAGCGGCCTATGCTTCCGGCGCTCCTACTCTGCAACTGCTAGCACCGGCCGCTCACCAACAGGTCGGAACGAATCGCCCGTACACTCCTGACCACCTCGACACTGGCTCTCTAACCGTCCCATTTCCGAATACTGCCGTCGGGTTTACCAGCATACAGCGAGACTATTCTGCCTGCTTTACAAAGGTTGGTTCACCTGCTGGTTCCTGCGACGGCACCGGAACTTTGAGTCTGTCGAAAGCCCTGGGTGCACCGTTTGCGGCCACCAATTTTCGTAAGGCACCTGCTGGAAACTGCTCGGCCGGATCGCCGGTGACTCTCCCTGTAACCCTAGCGGGAGGCGAGCAACTCTGTATTGACTTTCAGTTCGCCCCCGCGGCTCCGGGATCGTTCAGCGACTCGTTCGTTCTCGACGGCGGCAGCGGAGGCACGGTGACCTTCAACTGTACGGGTACCGGCGTTTCGAGCTGCGGGCCCGCGCCGACGGCTAGCCTCGCGATCTATCGGCGGTGCGCAGGAACTAACGCTGTGCCGGCGTTCCTTTGCCCCGGTGGGGGCGGCTGGCGGTTGAGTCGGTACACCTTTGACTACGGTGATGGAACTCCGCCGGTGACGCGGGACTTAACGGGTCAGAATCCTCCATATGAGGATACCAACCAGTGTTATGGATTCAACCACGCCTACGCGTCGCCGGGAAATTATACGATAACAATGAGCAGCATCCTGGTCGCGTGTCCCGCTGACGATCCGTCGACCCCCGTGGCCCCATCGAATCCGACCTTTAGCGCTACCGAAGCGGTTTTGCCGGCGGGTTTTAATCCGACGATCACGTTGACGACGAGCCCGCCTTCGCCCCAGACGGGTCAGCTGGTCTCGGCGCAGGTCTGTGTGACGACGCTTCTGACGCAGGACGTCACAAGCGGTACAGTCAATTTCGGTGACGGGTCAGGCAGCATTCCAACGGGTCCGATAACCGGTGACGGTTGTGTCACGGTGGGGCACACCTTCACGCAGCCGGGCTCCTTTACCATAAGTGCAACCTGGAATAACCTGAAAGACTGCGGCGAGAATGCGGTCACGCGGAGCGCTTCGCAACAGGTAACGCTGGTCACGACCCCGACGCCGACACCGACAGCGACCGCCACATCGACGCTGACGCCGACGCCTACCGTCACGCCGACGCCGACAGCGACCGCCACGTTGACACCGACGCCGACACCCTCGAGGACCGCCACGCCCATTTTCACTAGCACGGCGACATTCACGGCGACGCCGACGCCGACGCCGACTCCGACTCCAACGCCGACGCCGATTCCTGTGTTTTCCGTGTCGATTCCTGTAATTGCGCACAGGGTGGGGGCCAACGACGCGCTTTTCCTGACTGATCTCGACATCCAGAATCCGAACGACGTCACGGTGGTAGCGGCGCTGACCTTCAGCCCCAATGGCGGCGCACGGCCGATTCAGGCGTCGTTGACGTTCGCTCCGTCGGAGACGCGTACCATCCCGGACGCGGCGCGTGCGCTCTTTGGCGTCACCAACTCGTTCGGCGGGCTGCGAGTGGAAACCACGGCGGCCGCCGGACAGGTTCCGCCGGTCCTTGTGGTGACGTCGCGGACGTACGACCAGTCCACGGGTTTCGGGCTTTCGATTTCGGGAGACGCTGACGTCGTCGCGCAGACCTCCCCGAGCTACGTCACCGGGGTTCAGAACAACGAGAATTTCCGCACACAGCTCGGCGCGTTCAACATCACGGATACGGCTGAGACTTTCGTCATCGCGCTACGAGGGCCGGACGGGTCGCTGCTGGGAACGAGCTCGCCCATATTCCTTGGCCCGTTCGATCAATATCAGAACGGAGTCAAGGACCTGTTTCCAGGAGTATTCCCCTCGGCCACGGACGGGAGGCGGACAGTGACTTCTTCGGCAGCCTCGGGTGACGGGCTGACGGCGGAGTTTCGGCCGCTCGGCAGCTCGACGGTTCCCGTCGGCTACGGAAACGTCGCCGACAACCATTCGAGTGACTTGACCTATTACAAGGCGTCCCAGCCCGGTAGTGTCTGGTATCTACCGATCTTCTCTCGGGTAACCGGCCGCGGCGGAACAGTCTTCAAAACCGAGCTGAATCTCAAGAACACATTGAATATCTCGTCTCAGCTGACACTGACATTCTTCGAGCGGGACCGCGACAATACCTCGGCACCGAAGGCCAGTGTCCAGCTCAACGCGAACGAGACGAAGAAGATTGACGATGCCATGCTGCAACTGTTCGGCCTGTCGAACACTCTCGGGTCGATTAAGATTGAATCGGATCAGAGTCAGTCGCTGGTTGTCGGCGGGCGTATTTTTGCGGACTCTGCGGGCCCTCAGGGAGGGACAGTCGGTCAACAGGTGGATCCCGCCGCTCCGAACGAGTTCTACAAGGGCCTGGCGCTTACGGGACTGAAGCAGAATGCTGGCTTCCGTTCCGTCGTCGGCCTCTTCAATCCCAATGCCGTGACGGTATCGGTAAACCTGGCTTTGAAGCGCCTCAGTGGCGCTCAGATGGGGAGCAGCACCGTTTTCCTCAGCCCTCTGAACATGACTTACGTATATCTCACGGACCTCTTCCCCGCAGTCGTCCTGCCGTCCGACGAGTCAATGAGCCTGAAACTGGACGGGTCGGATAAGATCGCGGCTTTCGGGATCATCGTCGACAACGCATCCCTGGACTTGACGTATTCGAAGGCACAGTCCACCAGAGACCCGCGCTCCAAGGAGCTTTCTATCTCCGCCTCGCAACTGCCGTGGAGAGTTCTAGCAAGCGTATTGGCCGCCGGCCTGTGGCTCCTACGACAAATCGTGTAGTGGTCGCAAATGAGTTCTACCGAGATGGCCGCGGCCCGGTTTCCGCGGACGCCGTGAAGAATTCGACGAATCGAGGCGAGAAGACCCTGGGGCTCGGAGAAACCTGGGGGTCGAGCCGGCGGCAGTCGCTCGCATCCTGCAGCGCCGATCGCTCCAGGTTGCTGTCCTTCGCTCCACCTATGACGTACAGGGCATAGCGCGCGGCCGAGCGAAACAGTTTGGCCTCGGCGGCCGCGCGCCGGTCTGGAAAATCGGGGGCGGCTGCCAGTATCTGAGCGGCACTGGCGTAGTCCCCCGCGAAATACGCGGAGGCGCCTTCCCTTAGCGGTGGGGGAACGACGTCGAATGTTTGAGGGGGCTTCGGCTTTAGCGCACTGGCGAGGCTCGAGATCGCGATCTTGAGGCGCTCATCGAAGGCTTTGATTTCGGAAGGCGCGGCGGACGGCAGCTTTTGAGCGTCTCGAAGCAGACGCACCAGGTTGGCCTTCGGTACCGCGGCCTCTGCGGGAAGAGGCTTGCGGCTGGTCTCGGCGAGAAGCTTCCGGGCGCCGTTGATTCTGATGTTGACGTCCCTGGGAAGTGGAGGCAGGGCGGCAGTCATCTGCTGGGCTATCGCGTTTTCCGTCGGGCTCGGCCGTGGTAACTGAGTCGGAATCGCGACGACCGCCACTGGTGTCGGCGGAACCCTCAGGACGGCGACCGCGGTCGGCGTGAGCGCGGGCGCGACGGGCCTGGAAGGCACGACCCGGGCGACCCTGTCCTGACAATTCGCACGAAGGTTCTGCAGGTCCTTGAGTTTGCCGGCCTTCTGAACGAAACCCTGCTTCTCCGATTCGTCCAGCTGCTCCAGCGCCGCGACACAGTTTCCCGAATTGGCGTAGGCCTCGCCGAGGTAATAGTGTGGAAGATAAGGGTAGCCAATCACTCCCGCGGAAGCGATTCGTTCGGTTCCTTCTTGAGGCCTGGCTTCAGCGGCTCTCTTGAAATACGTGATCGCTTCCTTCCAACTCCCATGATCCCTCGCCCTCAGCCCATTCTTGAAATCGGTCTCGTAGTCCTGCGAGAGCGCGCGGGACGCGGCGAACCCGAAGAGCAGAACGAAGCTCCAACCGGGCCGCCGAAACCGCAAGGGCAGTCTCACTTGCGCCACCCTTCCATCTCGAAATAGGCGGCCGGATCCACCTGCTGGAACTGGCCGGTGCAGCTCGTGCTCGTCCCCTCACGCACTTCCGCACTGACCGACACGGTTCGGTCCTGAAAGTTGCCGTTCTTGAACACAACGGAATACTTTCCAGGCGGCAAAGGAATCATCATCGGTGTGTAGGACTGCTTGCCGTCGAGCCAGTTCTTCCCGGAGGAGTCGTCCACGCGGACGACCTCCGCCCAGGGCAACGCGTCGATGATCAGGGAGCCGCTGGCGAGTACTCGCGGTTCCNGCGGACGTTCCTCCGGGGCAACTGCCGTCGCAGGGATCGGCGCTGCTGTCGGCTCAATCGGGACGGCAGTGGTCGGAACCTCTTTTTCCAACTTCGAATCGCCCGTTCGGTGACTCACTACCCACACTCCGGCGGCGGCGATGAGGACCGCCGCCGCTGCCAGTCCGACGTAG
>JGI12635J15846_10004673_pt1 | contig 11811 bp, 11 predicted proteins | sample BlaSpr_A8_OM2_M2_FD_15846 | JGI IMG/M metagenome (IMG submission 15846) | reverse complement strand
AGGGCGCGCGCCCTGGTCGAAATAAAGGCAGGTCCGACAATTGAGCATGCCGCGACTTGAACGTATCAGTCGAAAGGGATAACCAGCTTCAAGCTTCTTCTCCACCCTCCTGCTTGACGTTCAAAGGACAGATTTCCCATGGCGCGCAACAAGATTGGATTGATTGGCTCCGGTCAGATCGGCGGAACGCTGGCACACCTCATCGGTCTGAAGGAACTGGGCGATGTCGTGCTGTTCGACATCGCCGAGGGCGTGCCGCAAGGCAAGGCGCTCGATATCGCGCAATCCTCGCCGGTCGACGGCTTCGACGCGCATTTTACCGGCGCCAATTCCTATGAGGCCCTCGACGGCGCCGATGTCTGCATCGTCACCGCCGGCGTGCCGCGCAAGCCCGGCATGAGCCGCGACGATTTGCTCAGCATCAATCTCAAGGTCATGGAACAGGTCGGCGCCGGCATCAAGAAATATGCCCCCGACGCCTTCGTCATCTGCATCACCAATCCGCTCGACGCCATGGTGTGGGCGCTGCAGAAGGCATCTAACATGCCGCACAAGAAGGTGGTGGGCATGGCGGGCGTGCTGGATTCTTCCCGCTTCCGCTATTTCCTCGCCGACGAGTTCAACGTCTCGGTCGAAGACGTCACCGCCTTCGTGCTGGGCGGCCATGGCGACACCATGGTGCCGCTGGTGCGGTATTCCACGGTGGCCGGCATTCCCTTGCCGGATCTGGTCAAGATGGGCTGGACCTCGCAGACGCGGATCGACGAGATCGTCGACCGCACCCGCAATGGCGGCGCCGAGATCGTCAACCTCTTGAAGACCGGCTCGGCGTTCTATGCGCCGGCGGCTTCCGCGATCGCGATGGCCGAGAGCTACCTCAGGGACAAGAAGCGCGTGCTGCCTTGCGCCGCCTACCTCAACGGCGAATATGGCGTGAAGGACATGTATGTCGGCGTGCCCGTCGTGATCGGATCAAAGGGCGTCGAGCGCATCGTCGAGATCGAGCTGGCCGGCAAGGATCGCGAGGCCTTCGACAAGTCGGTCGGCGCGGTGCAAGGGCTGGTCGAAGCCTGCAAAAAGATCGCGCCGGACCTGCTTGGCCGCTGATGACCGTCAGTCGGTAGGTCGAGCCATTGATCTTGCACGCAAATTTTTCGAATTTGCAGTTTCTCTGGTATATGGTATGCCAGAGGAAAGGCTGACGTGAATTCTTGAAGTCGCCGCACGAGGGTCCGGAGCGTCCACATGAACATCCACGAATATCAGGCCAAGGCGTTGCTGCATGAATTCGGGGTGCCGATCTCGCGCGGCGTGCCGGTGCTGCGGGCGGCCGATTCCGATGCCGCCGCGAAAACGCTTCCCGGCCCGATCTGGGTGGTGAAGAGCCAGATCCATGCCGGCGGCCGCGGCAAGGGCAAGTTCAAGGAGGCCTCCGCCGGCGACAAGGGCGGGGTGCGCATCGCCAAATCGGTCACTGAGGTCAATGAGTTCGCCAAGGAGATGCTGGGCGCAACTCTGGTCACGGTGCAGACCGGGCCGCACGGCAAGCAGGTCAACCGGCTCTACATCGAGGAAGGCTCCGACATCGACAAGGAGTTTTATCTCTCGATCCTGGTCAACCGCGAAACCAGCGAAGTCTCGTTCGTGGTCTCCACCGAAGGCGGCGTCAACATCGAGGACGTCGCGCACTCGACGCCGGAGAAGATCGTGACCTTCTCGGTCGATCCGGCGACCGGCATCATGAGCCATCACGGCCGCACCGTTGCGAAGGCGCTGAAATTGACCGGCGACCTGGCAAAACAGGCGGAAAGACTGGTGAGCCAGCTCTATAACGCCTTCGTCGCCAAGGACATGGCGATGCTGGAGATCAACCCGCTGGTGGTGACAAAACAGGGGGATCTGCGCGTGCTCGACGCCAAGGTGTCGTTCGACGACAACGCGCTGTTTCGTCATCCCGAAGTGGCGGCGCTGCGCGACGAGACCGAAGAAGACGCCAAGGAAATCGAGGCGTCAAAATACGATCTCAACTACGTCACGCTTGACGGCAACATCGGCTGCATGGTCAACGGGGCTGGTTTGGCGATGGCGACGATGGACATCATCAAGCTCTATGGCCTGGCGCCGGCGAACTTCCTCGACGTCGGCGGGGGGGCCGACAAGACCAAGGTCACCGCCGCCTTCAAGATCATCACCGCCGATCCCAATGTGAAGGGCATCCTGGTCAACATCTTCGGCGGCATCATGAAATGCGATATCATCGCCGAGGGCGTGGTCGCCGCGGTCAAGGAAGTCGGCCTCAAAGTGCCGCTGGTGGTGCGCCTCGAGGGCACCAATGTCGATGCCGGCAAGAAGATTCTGACCGACAGTGGCCTCAACGTGGTGCCGGCTGATAACCTCGACGACGCCGCGCAGAAAATCGTCAAGGCCGTGAACGGAGGGTAAGCCCATGCCCGAGGACCATCTCGTCGCACCGTCGCCGCAGGAGGCCCATCGCAAGCTCGCGGTGTTCGCGGGCGAATGGAATGGCGAAGAGGTGGTGTTTCCGTCGCGCTGGAACGCTGGCGGCCCGGCCACCTCGCATGTCGTGGCGCGCATCGNCCTCAACGGATTTTATCTGATCCAGGATACCCGCCAGATGCGCGACGGCAAGGAAACCTTCGCCACCCATGGCGTCTTCACCTACGACCGCGAGGACCGGCTCTACAAATTGTACTGGCACGATTCGCTCGGCTACTTCCCGCCGTCGCCGGCCTCCGGCGGCTGGACCGGCACGACGCTGACGCTCGTCCGTGGCTCGCTGCGCGGCAACGCGCGCCATCTCTATGAAGTCATCGACGACAACAGCTACAACATGAAAATCCAGTTTTCGCCTGATGCCGAAGGATGGTCCGACGTGCTCACCGGCGTTTACCGGCGCATCAACTGACCCCTTAGACCTAGCGTTTCGCGAAAGCAGTCCCAGACATGTCCATCCTGATCGGCAAAAACACAAAAGTCATCTGCCAGGGTTTTACCGGCAAGAACGGCACGTTCCATTCGGAAGCCGCGATCGCTTACGGCACCAAGATGGTCGGTGGGACATCGCCAGGCAAAGGTGGGGCGACGCATCTCGGGCTGCCGGTGTTCGACACCGTGCAGGAGGCCAAGGAAAAAACCGGCGCCGATGCGTCCGTGATCTATGTGCCGCCGCCGGGCGCGGCGGACGCGATCTGCGAAGCCATCGATGCCGAAATTCCGCTGATCGTCTGCATCACCGAGGGAATTCCTGTCCTCGACATGGTGCGCGTAAAACGCTCGCTGTCGGGGTCGAAGTCGCGGCTGATCGGGCCCAATTGCCCGGGCGTGATGACGGCCGGTGAATGCAAGATCGGCATCATGCCGGCGAACATCTTCAAGCCCGGCAATGTCGGCATCGTCTCCCGCTCGGGGACGCTGACCTATGAGGCGGTGTTCCAGACCACCCAGGAGGGCCTCGGCCAGACCACGGCGGTCGGGATCGGGGGCGACCCGGTCAAGGGCACTGAATTCATCGATGTGCTGGAGATGTTTTTGGCCGACCCAAAAACCACGTCGATTGTCATGATCGGCGAGATCGGCGGTTCGGCCGAGGAAGACGCCGCCCAGTTCCTCAAGGACGAAGCCAAGCGCGGTCGCAAGAAGCCGATGGTCGGCTTTATCGCCGGCGTCACCGCCCCTCCCGGCCGCCGCATGGGCCATGCCGGCGCGATCATCTCCGGCGGCAAGGGCGATGCCGGCTCCAAGACCGCGGCCATGGAATCGGCCGGAATCACCGTCTCGCCGTCGCCCGCGCGGCTTGGGCATACCCTTGCCGAAAAATTGAAACGCTGATTCAATCTTTGGTTCTTTTCGGGGCGAACATTTGCCCTATATAGGCTAAAAGGCCTCTATAACGCTGATCCGTTAGCCGGATCGGCCGTTGCGCCGTTTTCCATGCGCGAACTAAAAATCACCAGGATGCAATCATGTCTCGCCAAGACGCGAACGCCGCCTTCGCCCTCTCCTCGTTTTTGCAGGGCACCAACGCCACCTACATCGACGAGATCTACGCCCGCTACGAGCAAGACCCCGCTTCCCTCGATCCCGAATGGCAGGAGTTTTTCAAGAGCCTGAAAGACACCCCGGCCGAAATCCGCAAAAACGCCGAGGGCCCGTCGTGGGGCCGGCAGAGTTGGCCGCTGACGCCGCGCGACGAGTTGACCTCGGCGCTCGATGGCAACTGGGCGGAAGTCGAAAAATCCGTCGGCACCAAGATCGCGGCCAAGGCGCAGGCCAAGGGCGGCGAGCTGACCGCGGCCGACGTTCATCGGGCGACGCGCGATTCGGTGCGCGCCTTGATGCTGATCCGGGCCTACCGCATGCGCGGGCATTTCCACGCCAAGCTCGACCCGCTCGGGATCGAGGCGCCGCGCGACCGCGAGGAGCTCGATCCGCGCTCCTACGGCTTTGTCGAAGCCGATTTTGACCGCAAGATCTTCCTCGATCACGTGCTCGGCATGGAATATGCGAGCTTGAAGGAAATCGTCGCGATCTGTGAGCGCACCTACTGCCAGACGCTCGGCGTCGAGTTCATGCACATCTCCAATGCCGCGCAAAAATCCTGGATCCAGGAGCGCATCGAGGGTCCGGACAAGGAAATCAGTTTTACCCGCGAGGGCCGCCGCGCCATCCTGATGAAGCTGATCGAAGCCGAAGGCTTTGAGAAATTCTGCGACCTGAAGTTCACCGGCACCAAGCGGTTCGGTCTCGACGGTGCTGAATCGCTGATTCCGGCGCTGGAGCAGATCATCAAGCGCGGCGGCAATCTGGGCGTCAAGGAAATCGTGCTGGGCATGCCGCATCGCGGCCGCCTCAACGTGCTCACGCAAGTGATGGGCAAGCCGCACCGCGCGTTGTTTCACGAATTCAAGGGCGGCTCGGTCAATCCCGACGCGGTCGAGGGCTCCGGCGACGTCAAATATCATCTCGGCGCCTCGTCGGACCGCGAGTTCGACAACAACCGCATCCATCTGTCGCTGACCGCCAATCCCTCGCATCTGGAGATCGTCGATCCCGTGGTGCTCGGCAAAGTGCGCGCCAAGCAGGATCAGCACGGCGATCCGCCGGACATGCGCATCTCGGTATTGCCGCTGTTGATGCACGGCGACGCCGCCTTCGCCGGCCAGGGCGTGGTGGCGGAATGCTTCAGCCTGTCGGATCTAAAAGGCTACCGCACCGGCGGTTCGCTGCATTTCATCGTCAACAACCAGATCGGCTTTACGACCTATCCGCGCTATTCGCGCTCCTCGCCGTACCCTTCCGACGTGGCGAAGATGATCGATGCGCCGATCTTCCATGTGAACGGCGACGATCCGGAAGCCGTGGTGTTCGCCGCAAAAGTCGCGATCGAATTCCGGCAGAAATTCCACAAGCCCGTCGTCATCGACATGTTCTGCTACCGCAGGCATGGCCATAACGAGGGCGACGAACCGGCCTTCACCCAGCCGGTGATGTACAAGAAGATCGCCTCGCATCCCTCGACGCTGGAGATTTATTCGAAGCGCCTGATCACTGAGGGCGTGATGACCGAGGGCGAAGTCGAAAAGGCCAAAGCCGATTGGCGCGCGCGGCTCGATGCTGAATTGGAGGCCGGCTCGGGCTATAAGCCCAACAAGGCGGACTGGCTCGACGGCAAATGGGCCGGCTTCAAGTCGGCGGACCAGGAAGAAGACGCCCGCCGTGGCGTCACCGGCGTCGACATCGCCGTGCTAAAAGATATCGGCCGCAAGATCACAAAAGTGCCCGATGGTTTCCGGATTCACCGCACCATCCAGCGCTTTCTGGAAAACCGCGCCAAGGCGATCGATAGCAATAACGGCATTGATTGGGCGACCGGCGAGGCGCTGGCGTTCTGTACGTTGTTGCAGGAGGGCCATCACGTCCGGCTGTCGGGACAGGACTCCGAGCGCGGCACCTTCTCGCAGCGGCACTCGGTCCTGATCGATCAGGAAGACGAGAGCCGTTATACGCCGTTCAACCATCTCGGCGGCGACCAGGGCCATTACGAAGTCATCAACTCGCTGCTCTCGGAAGAAGCGGTGCTCGGTTTCGAATATGGTTACTCGCTCGCCGAGCCGAATGCGCTGGCGATGTGGGAAGCGCAGTTCGGCGACTTCGCCAACGGCGCTCAGGTCGTGTTCGACCAGTTCATTTCTTCGGGCGAGCGCAAATGGCTGCGGATGTCCGGCCTCGTCTGCCTGCTGCCGCACGGCTATGAAGGCCAGGGGCCGGAGCATTCGTCCGCGCGGCTCGAGCGCTTCCTGCAGATGTGCGCCGAGGACAACATGCAGGTGGTCAATCCAACCACGCCCGCCAACTACTTCCATGTGCTGCGGCGCCAATTGCACCGCGAAATCCGCAAACCCTTGATCATGATGACGCCGAAGTCGCTGTTGCGGCACAAGCGCGCGGTCTCGGCGCTCGACGAACTCGGCAAGGACACAACCTTTCACCGCATCCTCTACGATGACGCGCAGATGCGGCCCGACGAAAGGACCAAGCTGCAGCCGGATGACAAAATCCGCCGCGTCGTGCTGTGCTCGGGCAAGGTCTATTACGACATCTATGACGAGCGCGAAAAGCGCGGCATCGACGACGTCTACATCATGCGCATGGAGCAGCTCTATCCGGTGCCGCTGAAAGCGCTGGTGCAGGAGCTCGGCCGCTTCAAGAATGCCGAACTGGTGTGGTGCCAGGAAGAGCCGCGCAACATGGGCTCCTGGCATTTCATCGAGCCCTATCTCGAATGGGTGCTGAACCAGATCCACGCGCCGAACCGGCGTCCGCGTTACGCCGGACGTGCCGCGGCCGCCGCGACCGCCACCGGTTTGATGTCGAAACATCTGGCGCAGCTCAAGGCGTTCTTGGACGAGGCGCTGAACTAAGAGAAACTTTCGATCCGTCATGCCCCGCGAAAGCGGGGCATCCAGTAACCCGCGCTGCCGGTCTTCGATCACAACCGTCACGGATTACTGGATCCCCCGCTTTCGCGGAGGATGACAGCACAGCATTGTGGCCGCACAGGTTATTGAGGATACAAGTCATGACTGAAATTCGCGTTCCGACACTCGGCGAATCCGTGACCGAGGCCACCATCGGCCGCTGGTTCAAGAAGGCCGGTGATGCCGTCGCGGTCGATGAGCCGCTGGTTGAACTCGAGACCGACAAGGTCACGATCGAGGTCCCGGCGCCCTCGGCCGGTACGCTCGGCGACATCGTCGCCAAGGATGGCGAAACCGTTGCGGTCGGGGCGTTGCTCGGACAGATCAATGAGGGCGCAGCGGGAGCCGCCGCCAAGCCGGCCACAGCACCTGCCAAACCTACCGCCTCCGCTGCCCCGCCGCCGCCCGCGGCAGCCGCGCCCGCACCCGCCGCGGCTCCGAAGACGCCGCCGGCCGACGCGCCGCTGGCACCATCGGTGCGCAAGCTCTCCGCTGAAACCGGCATCGGTGCGTCGACCGTTCCGGGTTCCGGCAAGGATGGCCGGGTGACCAAGGGCGACATGCTTGCCGCGATCGAAAAGGCGGCCTCGGCGCCAGTGCCGGTCAATCAGCCCGCAGCCTCGGTGCAGGTGCGCGCGCCGACGCCCGCCGATGATGCCGCGCGCGAGGAGCGCGTGAAGATGACGCGGTTGCGCCAGACCATCGCGCGGCGGCTGAAGGAAGTGCAGAACACCGCGGCGATGCTGACGACCTTCAACGAGGTCGACATGAGCCACATCATGGCGATGCGCGCCCAGTACAAGGACGTGTTCGAGAAGAAGCACGCCAGCAAACTGGGATTTATGGGTTTCTTCACCAAGGCCGTCGTGCAGGCGCTAAAGGACATTCCGGCGGCCAATGCCGAGATCGACGGCACCGATCTGATTTACAAGAATTATTATCACATCGGCGTCGCGGTCGGCACCGACAAGGGCCTCGTCGTTCCCGTGGTGCGCGACTGCGACCAGAAATCGATTGCCGAGATCGAAAAGGCGATCGCCGATTATGGCCGCCGCGCCCGCGACGGCCAGCTCAAGATCGACGAGATGCAGGGCGGCACCTTCACCATCACCAATGGCGGCATCTATGGTTCGCTGATGTCGACGCCGATCCTGAACGCGCCGCAGTCCGGCATTCTGGGCATGCACAAGATCCAGGAGCGTCCGATGGCGATCGGCGGCAAGGTCGAGATTCGCCCGATGATGTATCTGGCGCTGTCCTACGATCACCGCGTCATCGACGGCAAGGAAGCCGTGACGTTTTTAGTGCGGGTCAAGGAGAGCCTCGAGGATCCGGCGCGGCTGGTGCTGGATCTCTGAGGTGCCGGTCGTCGCCATCGTTGATGGGGTAAAGATCATGTTCTACGCCAACGAGCATCCGCCAGCGCATTTTCACGCAAAAATTGCGGAGTTTCAGGCTGTCGTTGACATTGACAGTGTTACGATTGTGGCCGGCCGGCTGCCTCCTGCGCAAACGCGGTCCGTGCTCGCTTGGGCCGCGTCGAGGCAAGATCGCTTGCGGCAGACGTTTGTGTCGGCCATGGCGCACGAAAGAGTCGGACCAATCGAATGAGTGATTTGCCACGAATCAAAACTGCTGAGCCCATCATTCCCGGCGTTCTGAAAATCGAATTTCAGGATGGGTATCAGGGCGTCGTCGATCTGCGGCCATTACTGTCGAAGGGCGGCGTGTTTACTCCTCTTCAGGACCCCGCGCATTTTGCCCTAGTCAAGGTTGACGACTTTGGCCATTCAGTTAGTTGGGTCGGTGACGACGGCTATGAGGTCGATTTGAGTGCCGACGGACTGCGTCGGGACTGCGAACGTCAGGCTGAAATCCATAAGCTCATGGTGGTGTAAGTGAGGGTGTCTACTGCCGAGCGGATTTTCCTGTGACCGACAAAGTCGTCATCATCACCGGCGGAAGCCGTGGCATTGGCCGCGCCACCGCAATTGCCGCCGCTTCCCGCGGATTTCGGGTTTGCGTCGGCTACGCCAACAACGAAACCGCCGCCCGCAACGTCGTCTCTACTATCGAAGCCAGCAACGGCAAGGCGATCGCGGTGAAATGCGATGTCGGCAGCGAGGGCGACATTCTCGCGCTGTTCGAGGCCGCCGACGCGTTCGGCACGCTCGGCGCGCTGGTCAACAATGCCGGCATTGTCGGGCCGAGCCTGCGCGTCGACGAGATGTCGGCCGAGCGCATTTCGCGGATGATGGCCGTCAACGTCACCGGCAGCATTTGTGCGCGCGCGAGGCCGTGAAGCGGATGTCGACGCGGCATGGCGGCCAGGGCGGCGTCATCGTCAACCTGTCTTCAGTCGCCGCAAAACTCGGATCGCCCAACACCTATGTCGATTACGCGGCCTCCAAAGGCGCGATCGATTCCTTCACCCTCGGACTGGGATACGAAGTCGCAGGCGAAGGTATCCGCGTCGCCGCGATCCGGCCCGGGCTGATCGATACCGAAATTCATGCCTCCGGCGGCGAGCCCGACCGCGCGCATCGGCTCAGCCACATGGTGCCGATGAAGCGCGTCGGCACCGCCGAAGAAATCGCCAACGCCATCGTCTGGCTGATGTCGGACGATGCCTCCTACGTGACCAGCGCCATTCTTGACGTATCGGGTGGGCGCTAATACCTGTCACAGTCTTCAGCTACAGGACTTATCTCATGGCCACTTACGATCTCGTTGTCATCGGCACCGGTCCGGGCGGATATGTCTGCGCGATTCGCGCAGCCCAGCTCGGCATGAAGGTTGCGGTGGTGGAAAAGAACGAAACGCTCGGCGGCACCTGCCTCAATATCGGCTGCATGCCGTCGAAGGCGCTGTTGCATGCGTCCGAAATGTTCGAAGAGGCCGCGCACTCGTTTGCCAAGATGGGCGTCAGCGTGCCGCCGCCGAAACTCGATCTGCCCTCGATGATGAATTTCAAGCAGCAGGGCATCGACGGCAACGTCAAGGGCGTCGAGTTCCTGATGAAGAAGAACAAGATCGACGTCATCCACGGCACCGGAAAAATCCTCGGCACCGGCAAGCTCGAAGTGTCCAACAGTGACGGCAGGGCGCAGGCGGTAGAGACGAAAAACATCGTCATCGCCACCGGCTCCGATGTCGCGAAATTAAACGGCATCGATATCGACGAGAAACGCATCGTGTCGTCGACTGGCGCGCTGTCGCTCGACCGGGTGCCGGAGAGATTGTTGATCGTCGGCGCCGGCGTGATCGGGCTCGAGCTCGGCTCGGTATGGCAGCGGCTCGGCGCGAAGGTCGCGGTGGTGGAATTCCTCGACCGCATCTTGCCGGGCATGGACGGCGAGGTCGCAAAGCAGTTTCAGCGCATCCTCGAAAAACAGGGTTTTGCGTTCAAGCTCTCGACCAAGGTCGTCGGCATCGACACCTCGGGCAACAATCTGGTCGCCAAGGTCGAGCCGGCCGCGGGCGGCGCGTCGGAGACGCTGGATGCCGATGTGGTGCTGGTCTGTATCGGGCGCGTGCCCTACACCGATGGCCTCGGGCTCAAGGAAGCCGGCGTCGCTCTCGACAATCGCGGCCGGGTCCAGATCGACCCGCATTTTGCCACCAGCCTGAAGGGCGTCTACGCCATCGGCGACGTGGTCGCGGGGCCGATGCTCGCGCACAAGGCCGAGGACGAGGGTGTTGCGGTCGCGGAAATTCTCGCCGGCCAAGCGGGACACGTGAACTACGACGTTATCCCAGGTGTCGTGTATACCACGCCCGAAGTGTCGGCGGTCGGCAAGACCGAGGAAGAGCTGAAACAGGCTGGCGTCGCCTATACCGCCGGCAAATTCCCGTTTACCGCCAATGGCCGTTCCAAGGTCAATCAGACCACGGAAGGATTCGTCAAGGTTCTCGCGGATGCGAAGACCGATCGGGTGCTCGGCGTGCACATTGTCGGCCGCGAGGCCGGCGAAATGATCCACGAAGCGGCCGTTTTGATGGAGTTTGGCGGTTCTGCGGAGGATCTGGCGCGCACCTGCCACGCCCACCCGACCCGCTCGGAAGCCGTCAAGGAAGCCGCGCTTGCGGTTGGCAAGCGCGCGATCCATATGTGATCGACGCCCGGCGCAGGCCGGACGGGGAACAATCTGGATGATGCGCCGCCTCCTTCAACCGTTCTGGATTCTGCTTGCGGTCATCTTCCTGATCGAAGCCTGGCTCTGGGATCACCTCGAGCCGATCGTGGCCTGGTTCGTGGCGCTGATTCCGCTGCGTTCCTTCAAGCAATGGCTGGCTGAGCGCGTCGACTCGCTGTCGCCGGCGATGACGCTGATCGTTTTCGTCGTCCCCGTGATTCCGCTGTTTCCGCTAAAGCTGGTAGGGCTGTACCTGCTCGCCCATGAATACTGGATGAGCGCCGTCGCCACCATCCTGTTCGCGAAATTCTTGGGCGTCGGTGTCATGGCTTTCGTGTTCGACGTGACGAAGGATAAATTGCTGGAGATGGATTGGTTCGAGAGGCTCTATGAGTATATCCTCGAGCTGCGCGCCAGGGCGACCGCGATGGTCGACCCCATCAAGCTTCGGATCATGGACATATTGCGCGGCGACGGCGACCGCTGGTCGGCGCGGATGCTGCGATTGATCCAGCGTTTCCGCAAAAGCGTGCGCGAAGCGCGCTGATTTCTTCCTTCTCCCTCGCCCCGCTCTTCGCGGGGTCGAGACGAGCGAAGCTCGCTCTGAGAGGGTTGGGGTGAGGGGCCGCCTCCGCAAATCCTGAAGCTGAGATGCCCGCCGTGAGTCCCCCTCACCC
>JGI12635J15846_10004671_pt1 | contig 11817 bp, 12 predicted proteins | sample BlaSpr_A8_OM2_M2_FD_15846 | JGI IMG/M metagenome (IMG submission 15846) | reverse complement strand
TCGACCGCCGACATTAACTGTTCGATTCTCCTTACGTTCATCTGCGCGGCGACCGTCGGATCTTCGGCATTAGACTGTTGGAGGGCGCGATCTGCGTAGATGCGGTTGTCGAAATCGCTGGGCGGCTGCGCGAGCAATCGGTGGAGGGTAAGGGAGGCCTCCGTATGACTGCGGGGAGCATGAAGCCAATTCTCGTAGGCCGCTACGGCGGTCCTGATCGGACGAAAAACCAGCGGCTCGGCGGCGCCGCTCCTCGAATACCTCTCGACCAAGGCAGTATCTGTCGGCCGGGACAAAACGTTCGCTTCAACGAGAAGGATCCTGGGAAGCCGCGGTTGGTTCGCCACGATCTCCAGCCCCGTGACGGGGGAGCCTCCGGCAAGCGCCAAGTTTCGCAGCTTGGGCGTCGCGAAGTAGTCCTCCTTAAGCCGGAAGGTCAGCGAACTGCCTACGAGAACAACGTCAGGAACGGGTTCCTTGGCATAGCGGTTCAACGTGATCAACGTGCCGTCGCGGGTTGTGGTCGATGGCAGTTGCAGCCCGTTGCCGAACCAAGCGGTAGCAAAGCCGCACGCAAGTAACAGTGTCACCGCGCTAAAACCGCATTTTACGAACCAGCGAACGACCGATATTCCTTGCATGCCTGCGCTCAGAACTGGAAGTAAATGAATGAGGTTTCGGGACCGGCCTCAAGATACATCAGCGCGGCCATCAAACCGTACAGATATGGTTCCGCGCCGCGCAGCGTTCGCTCGAACAACGAACGGGAAACAAGGTGCTGTATCATCACCGGCAGCGAGTAGAGCAATGCCAGATTGTAAAACAATTTCGGGGGGTTCGGGTTCGTGTTCGGCGTAAACATACCGGACAAATAGCTGATGGCGTGATCGAAGTTCGGCAGCTTGAAAAAAATCCATAGCATGGTGACGCACACAAAAACGACGCTTATTCGCGCCGCCCGGAAAACAGTCGAGTCGATCGACTGAAGACGCGGTATGAACGGTCGCTCGATCACGAGCAAGACCCCGTGCAACAGTCCCCACATGAGGTAGCTAAGCCCGGCTCCGTGCCAGAGACCGCCCAGCCCCATCACAATCATCAGATTCAGATAGGTTCTGAAGGCGCCACGGCGATTGCCGCCGAGCGGCACGTAAAGATAGGTCCGCAGCCAGCTTGATAGCGAGATGTGCCAGCGCGTCCAGAACTCGGAAAACGAGATCGAGGCGTATGGAAGATTGAAGTTAACCGGCAGACGATAGCCAAAGAGCAACGCAAGACCTATGGCGATCGCCGAATAGCCGAAGAAGTCGGCGTAGATTTGATAGCTGTAGAGGAAAACGAGCAGCCACCGGTCCTGCGTCTGGAGCGTCTCGTAGAGCGGGAAATCCATGTAGGATGTCATCTCGTTGAGATTGTTCGCGACGTAAAGTTTGAAAAAGAACCCCGTCAAAATCCATTTCGCGGCCTCGACGAACGGAACATCCCCAAAATATTTCGGCTTTATCTGCGGCATGAACATTTCGGCGCGCGTGATCGGCCCCGAAACAAGCTGTGGAAAGAATATGATGTAGAGGAAGACGCTCGTCAGATCCGGGGGCGCACTTTTCTGCCTGGTCAGATCGACCAGCAAGCTGATGTTGTGGAATACGAAGAACGAAATCCCGATCGGCAGCGGTAATTTCAAAAGGAAGTCGATTGGCGCAACGCCGACCACACTGGCCGATGTCGGCGCAATGAACAGGAATTTGTACTTGAAGAATGCTAACAGCGCGAGATTGAAGGCAATGCCAATCGGCAGCCATACTTGGCGATTTCGCAAAGCCAAGATCAAAAACAGATAGGTTCCGAAAACGGCGACGGCCAGAAGCGGCAGGAGTTCGGGCTGGCCGTAACCGTAAAAGAACAAGCTCGCGATAACCAGCAACTGGATCTGAAGCGTTCTAAACGGCGGAAGATAATAGGCCCCAAATACGATCGCAACGAATATGCCGAATTGCCACGATGTGAAAGTCATGCCGCCCCATGGGTGATCGGGCGAAATCTAACACTGCGACCTGATCGGGTACAGCCTGAACCATGGTTTCAGCCGGCGGAAACCTGACGCCGGAACTATTTGAGGCATCGCCGGGCTTTCTCGATTTCCTTGTCGGAAACGCCCTTGGACCGTGCCCAGGTCTCCACAGCCGCCTCGCCATATTGGGCGACGGCCTTCCTGACCATCCAGCAGGGAATGGCGTGCGCAGGGTCTGAAAACAGCAGTGCTGCAACCACCAAGCAGGCGCGGATCATTTACCGAGCATGACCTTGACGCCGAGCCACACCGCCCCGACAAACCCCGTGACGATAATCGTAATCACGGCCTTGAACGTATAGCTCTGCGCCTGCTCGACGCTCTTGCGCCAGCGCCGCAGATGCTGAAAGTCTGCCCGCAGCTCCTTGCGGTCCTCTTCCTCGATTCCGAATGAGGTCAGGATGGTCGCGATGGTTTTCAAAACCACGGCGTCGATATCGTTGCGGTGAAGTCTTTGCTGTTCGGCCAGTGTCTCGGCGACGACAGCCCTGATATCCTCGTCGCGCATGGCGTTCATCGCTTGATGATCCGCGCGACGTTCTCAAATCCGCGCTTGGCGAAATAAAACGACACCACGAGATTCGATGTAACGGACGCAAACCCCGCGAGAGGGTCAGTCGTTCCAAGCCCCAGCACCTTGTCCCACACCAGGAGCTTGCCCGAGCCGCGCCCTCCGTACACGCTCTTGTAGCGCGCTGCCGCAAGCAGCGGCTCGAATATTTTAGCTGTCGGGATTCTCAGGATGGACAATGACGCGCTCGATTCTGTGGATCAGTTCGAGAGCGCCGTCATCGCCAGTCTCGATCGGTTGTGTGGCCTTGCCCCAGCCGCGGTCCAGAATGGCGTTGGCCGCGGATACGCGCGCCGTGGCCGTTGCATCCTTGCTTCGCATGACGCCGACAAGGACATTGAGCGCCGTCCTGGTATGGCTTCGTGCCAGCGACCGGATTTCGGTGACGGTTTTGGGCATAGGGAATTTGCGCTTCGGGGTTTGTGATCGTCTTTGCGAGCGCAGCGATGCAATCCAGAGGATGGATATGGCAGTTACTGGATTGCTTCTTCGCTTTGCTCCTCGCAATGATCGTCGGAAAATCTGTTGGCTCGAGATGGTGATTTGGCCGCGGGATGAACTGAACGATCTCGGCGCTCACGAAAATCACCCCCACACCGCAATCGCGACGAGGCCGGCCAATGCGAGCGATATCAAATACGCGGTCATACTGGCCTCTCGTTATCATTCTTCTGTCATGCGAGGGAGCAAAGCGACGAAGAAATCCAGTCACAAGCCGGACTCTGGATTGACGCGGAGCCTGTCATCGGGCGGCGCGGGGCCTGTCATCGGGCGCGCAAATCGCGCGACTCGTTGGCTCGCGATGACGATTTAAAATATGCGGCATGATCGCGTATTAAGCGATCATTTCAGGCGCGAACCCTATCCCTCCAAGCGCGATCCGCATGGCGGATCGTCGCGGCGAGGCCGCGGGCGAGCGTGGACTTGGGCCACGCCGCGTGCCGGCACGTTCGCGCGTGCCAGCTAATAAAAAGCTCGGACGGCAACTCGCTTGAGACGCGTCTTGCGACAATGCGCCGACATGGGAGGATGTGGCGCCCCTGAATGCGGCTGCCGTCCGATTCAAAAAGCCCGCGACCGGTTTCCCGGCGCGGGCTCAATTCTTGCGATGTTGAACTTATGCCGGTGATTTGCCCGACGTGTCAATTTTTTTGCGTAACCCTCGCCAACGCGTTCTTATTCAAGTCCCTGAACCGGCGGGGCGGATTTGTTGCCGGCAACCGTTTCGGGAGTTGTGGCAGCTGGCGGCGCGGCCTTTATGCTGGCAACCGTTTCGGGAGCTTTGACAGCTGGTGCCGGACTTGCCCTGGCGGCCGCTTGTTGCTGGGTTCCGATGCCGGACTGAGTTACACGCCGAGCCCGCGATCGCGATGCCGACCGCCCCATTCCCCAGGAACGCGCGATCGAGGGCCCTGCCGTATATCCAATGAACGCACCTGCCACCGCGCCCACCGGTCCCAAGACCACCGCTCCCGATACTGCGCCCAAGGCAGCACTTCCAGCACGATCCTGAGCCCTTGCTTCGAACGAAATAAACGACCCTGCGATCAGGGCGCCAACAAGCAGTTTCTTCATCGCGGTTTCCTCGAGTGCATCGCAGCCGCACGGGACTCCGAAATTGCGGCGGCACGAAGGTGATGCGGTCAACGGGTTGCGCGAATGCGCGCCCGATGAGAGGTTCCGCGCCGCCCGATGGCAGGCTCCGACTATCGCCGGATTCAAAAAGCCCGCGACCGGTTTCCCGGCGCGGGCTTAATTCTTGCGATGTTGGCGGTATGCCGGTGATTTGCCCGACGTGTCAAGTTTTTTTCGATCGTGTTTGCGAGCCAGCGGGTCGGGGCCAGCGGGTCGCGCAAATGCGCGCCCGATGAGAAGCTTCGCAAAGCAATCTCGAGAATCGATATAGTGGTTCGCGAGTCGCGGCTACATATTAACTCCCGCCAACGGCAGCACCCGTTGAAGGATCGACGCCAGGCAAATCAGCACCACAAGCAGTTTGAGAAGATTTGCCAAGCGAGCTTCGTTAACAAATTTATCGATGGCCCAAAAGCAAATTGCACCGACGACGCAAATAATCAAAANCCCGATCAAGACTGAAAGCATGGCAACCCCCTGTGTTGGTGCGGCAAACGCCCATGCGCCATCCCGGACACATAGAAAGTTCGGCTTTGGTTTTACACGCCCAAGCTTCGTTTGCCGGGATGGACAAATGTGAGATCATCTTAATGGTTATTCACCTCCCCCACCAGCGTGCGCGTGGAAACAATGTAAGGCAGTGGGGAACTCGCAGAGAAGCATTGCGTTGCTATGGTCGCAGGAGCCTTTTCGAGCTTATGCGATGATTATCGCCAAGGTTTACTGATTCAATTGATCTCGAACTTCAAAGATTTTCATGGCCAAAACCAATCGCTCAGAAACCAAAAAACCCAGGAATATGGTGCTTCGGTTGCTCGGTCCGGGATTGGTGACCGGCGCTGCTGATGACGACCCATCGGGCATTGCCACCTATTCGCAAGCCGGAGCGCAGTTCGGTTACGGCTTGCTTTGGACGGTGTTTCTCACAACGCCGTTCATGATCGCAATCCAGCTGGTGAGTGCGCAGATCGGCAGAGTAACCGGCAAGGGTCTGGCCGCCAATGTCATGGAGCTGGCACCGCGTTGGCTGGTACTGGCACTGGTTTTTCTTCTTGTCGTTGCAAACACATTCAACATCGCGGCCGATATCGCCGCGATGGGAGAATCTCTTTCGCTGGTTATTGGTGGCCTCAATCACGAACATGCGCTGATTTTCGCGTCGACGTCGACCTTGCTGCAGGTCTTTGTGCCATATCGCCGATATGCGCCGGTGCTTAAATTTCTGACGCTTACACTGTTCGCTTATGTTGCAACCGCCCTGACCGTGAACATTCCCTGGAGCACCGCCCTGTTGGCGGCAATCTGGCCCAAGCCCACAATCAATGCGGACTATTTCCTGATGGTTGTGGCTGTTCTGGGGACCACGATAAGCCCCTATCTGTTTTTCTGGCAGGCTTCGCAGGAAGTCGAGGAAATGAATCAGGGCAAGGTGCGCCGCCCGCTTCGAGAGCTGACCAGGGGCGGCTATCCGGAACTCGACCGCATTAAAATCGATACCATCGTTGGCATGATCTTCTCCAACGCGATTGCCTTTTTCATTATCCTGACCACCGCCACTGTTTTGAATACCCACGGTATCACCAATATCAATTCGGCAACCCAGGCGGCCGAAGCGTTGAGGCCGTTGGCAGGGGATTTTACTTTTCTGCTTTTCGCGCTCGGTATTATCGGGACAGGCATGCTGGCGATACCGGTGCTGGCCGGCTCGGCTGCCTATGGGGTGTCCGAAGCATTTGGATGGCACGCGACGCTTGAAGCAAAGGCACCGGACGCTGTCGGATTCTACACGATCATCGCAGCCGCTACCGTTATCGGCTTCGGACTTGGCTTTACCGGAATAGACGCCATTCACATGCTGGTGTGGAGTGCCGTGCTCAACGGCATTGTCGCGGTTCCAATCATGGCGATGATGATGGTGATCGTCGCACATTCCGGACTTATGGGAAGGTTCAGAGCCAGGTNCTGGCTGATCGCTCTGGGTTGGGTCGGCACCGGGCTGATGGCGTTGGCTGTGATTGCCTTGATTGGGTCGTCCTTGGCCGGCTAAGCGGTTTTGCTCGCGGAAAGCAGTTGCTGCTACTTCACGCGCGGAGCCTAAATCGCAACCTGCCGCCCGATCTCGACGACCTGATCGGTGGGGAGGCTGAAGAAGTCGCTGACATGGACAGCGTTGCGCTCCATCACAGCGAACAACCGCTCCTGCCAGGCCGGCAAGCCCAGGCCGTCCTCGCGGCGGACGACCGTTTCGCGGCCGACATAATAGGTGACGTCGTCGAGGTCGACCGTGCACCCCAGCGATCTGCTGGTGGTGAGAAGTTCCGGAATATGCGGACGTTCCATGAAGCCGAAACGCGCTTCCGCGCGCCAGAAATTTGGCGCGACTTTCTCGATTGTCATCCGGTTGCGCGGGGCGACCCACGGCACCGACAGGATTTCCACCCGCAGCACGAATACATGCTCATGCAATGCCCGGTTATGCTTGACATGCCAGACCATCACCGGCGGGGTATCCCGCTCGGCCCGCGTCAGGAACACGGCCGTGCCGGGAACCCGCGGCACTTTCTTTTCGGCAATCCGGGCCATGAATTCCGGGACCGGGATCAGCGCTTCGTGCATCCGCACCGAGACGGCGGCGGCGCCACGATGCCAGATCCACATCACGCCGTAGACGGAGATCGCGAGCATCAGTGGGACATATCCGCCCTCGGCGATCTTGGTGAGGTTGGCGAGGAAGAACGCGCTATCGATGATGAAAAAGAAGGCTGCGACGGAGCCGGCAGCCAACAGGCTCCAGCCCCAGATCTCGCGCATCGCAATGAAAAGAAGCGCCGACGTCATCAGCATCGTCAGCGAAACGGCGATGCCGTAGGCGGCCGCCAGATTGTCGGATTTGCCAAAGCCTATGGTGAGCCCGATGGTCACGATCATCAGCAGCCAATTGACGACGCCAACGTAAATCTGCCCGTAGCCCTCCGATGAGGTCTGCTTGATCCGCAACCTTGGTAACCAGCCAAGCTGGATCGCCTGGCGTGTCATCGAGAAAGCCCCGGTAATGATCGATTGACTGGCAATGATGGTTGCCACCGTCGCCAGCACGATGAGCGGCAGCAGCAGAACATCGGGACACAGCCGGAAGAAAATATTGCCGTCTGTGGGAGCGCCTTCCAGCACCAGCGCTGCCTGCCCGGCATAGTTCAGGATCAGGCTTGGAAAGACGATGGCGAACCAGGCAAATTTGATAGGCCCCCTGCCGAAATGGCCCATATCGGCATACAGCGCCTCGGCGCCGGTGACGCAGAGAAACACCGCGCCCAGCACCAGAAAGCCGGTGGCCCCATGTGTGAACAGGTAGGACAGGCCGTAGGCCGGATTGAGTGCGGCGAACACCGAAGGATGCCGCACAATGCCCGCAATCCCCATTGCCGCGATGGCAACGAACCAGGACAGCATCACCGGGCCAAACAAGTGACCGATCGCCGCCGTTCCCTGTGACTGGATTGCAAACAGCGCGAGCAGAATGGCAACGGCGGCGGGCACAACATAGGGCTGCAGCGCGGGTGTCGCCATGTTGAGCCCCTCCAACGCCGACAGCACCGAAATCGCCGGGGTAATCGCGCCGTCACCGTAGATCAGCGCCGCCCCGAACAGGCCGACAGCCACGATGGTCGGCCGCTGCCGCTTCTTCACTCCCAGCAAGGCCATCAAGGCCAGGATCCCGCCCTCGCCGTCATTGTCGACGCGCATGGCGAATGAGACATACTTTACCGTGGTGATAATGAAGAGCGTCCAGAGCACGAGCGCGAGCGCGCCCAAAACGGTGCCGGCATCTGACGGGGCTTCAGCGGTGCCAAGAATGGTTTTGAACGTATAAAGTGGGCTGGTCCCGATATCGCCGAACACGATGCCCAACGCAGACAGAGCCAGAATGGGCAACTTGCCCTGCGGCGATTGTNGCACAGCATCGCCGGCATCCAGTGTTGGATTTTCGCTCACTTTATGTGCCATCCAATGCGGAAAANTGAGAGGGCTTCCGTACAATCGTATTGACGGCGCCAGCGCCAAATAAACCGCACTGACAACAACAGGCAGCATCACTTTCGTCAAGACTATCGGCTTGGATTGGGACACCNAAACGACTGGCGGGCCGAGAACTGTGCCACGAGCCAACTACGTGTCATCTGATTGTTTCGGTGAAAGCCTACTGCACGCGCTTGTGATCGGGACTTAGGCCGGTCGTCGCGCGACGAGGTCGATTTCAATCGGCGCGTGGGATTGGATCGAGGCTACCCCTGAAAAATCGCCGGTCACGATATTCGTCAGTTAGGGAGATTTTTGCGCAATACCTCGGTCAACCGGTCGGGATTGGTCTGCGGCGGCATGAACCCGAGATACTCGCCATTGCGGCCCATCAAATAAATAACGCCGGCATGGTCGATTGAATAATCCCCGCTCCGCTCGTCCTGCACTTTCACGTAAAACGCCTTGTAGGCGTTGGCGACCTTTCGAATCTCGTCCGGCGAGCCGGTAAGGCCCACAAGGCTGTGATGGAAGGCCGAGACGTAGTCCGCCAGCACTTTGGTGTCCCGCTCCGGATCGATCGTGATGAAAACAGGCTGGACGCCCTCGGCGGCCGGACCCAGCGCGTCGAGCGCTTGCGTGATCGCCATCAGGTCGGTCGGGCACACATCGGGGCAATAGGTATAGCCGAAATACACGATCATCAGCTTGCCGCGAAATTCGGTGTCGCTGCGTTGCTTGCCGGTCTGGTCGGTCAGCGTGAAGGGTCCGCCGACCGGCCCGCGGCCATACATCAGATCATCCATCATCTGCGCGGCCGACGGCTGCTCCGCCGCACCAGTCGGGTCACTACAGAACAAGGACGCGACGACAACCAGCGCGCACGCCCTCGAACCGACCATGGCTGCGTCCTGGATCAGATACCGAAGCTAATTCGGGTGCCGGTGGTCGTCGTCAGAACTTTTCCCGGCATCTGCCGCTGCGCTTCCTGGGTGAAATTCAGGCCGCTGCAATGCATCGGAATGAGAACGTCCGGGTTCAGCTTGCCGATCTCGCTTACGACCTGCGCCAGGTAGTCCGCCGGTGCCGGCCCCAAATGAAAGCCGCCCATGATGGCGTGTATCTTCTCAACGCCCGATACTTCCATCGCCTGACGCACGGAATTCACGATGCCGACATGGCCGCAGGAGCTGATGACAATGAGGCCCTTGTCCTTCAGATTGAANCAGGTGGCGTGCTCATGGATGTGCTCGTCGGGCACGATCTTGCCCTCCATTTCGGCCGGCAAGTAGTGGCTCGCGTTACATCCGGCGCCGTCCTTGAGCTTGAACTCCACCATGGAGTTCGGGAGCACTTTTTCGATACTGTTGCGCTTGATCTTGCCTGTCGTGAACGCCTGGCTGCCGATCACGACCGGCGACTCGCACAGCACGACCTTCACGTTTTGCTTGGCGATATCGCGACGGTCGAGCATCCCGTAGTCGCTCAGTTCGGTCTGCCCGGCGCGAACATAGCGCTGGCAGAAATTGTCCTCGCCGCCGGCATACATCGTAAGATCGGCAGGCAGATCCTTGCGGTGCTTTTCCAAAAATCCAAGCAGACCGCCCCAATGGTCGAAATGGCCGTGGCTCATGATGAGCGTGTCGATCTTCGAGGCGTCGACCTTCAGCAAATCGATATTGCTGTTGATGACCTCGGGCGTCCAACCATAGTCAAGCAGGAAGGTGCGCTTTTCGTCGCCGCGCTGCGGCTCCAGCAGCAGCGACAGGCCCCATTCGCTGTGCAGCGGGCGTTTCGAATCCGCGGAGCGGCCGGGCTCCGTCTTCACGCCGTTAGCTTGCTGCGGCCGGAAGAAGATATCGCTCGCGCTGTCGACCAGAACGCGGACGCTAAGCTTGTCGATCGTCGGCACCTCGATGGGACCTGCCTTGGCCATCTCGATGCAGGAAAATCCACCGGCCGCAGCAGCCAGTGCTAAGCTGGCAGACATCTTCAAAGCGTCTCGTCGATTGAGATCAGGCATGATGTTCTTTTCGGGGTTCGGGTCAAAGGGACTGGTTAAAATTTGCAATCTCTGGGAGTACAGCGATTGACCGCTATGTCAACCGAAATGGCCTTACAGATCGGTTAAGCGCACGCGTTCGGACCGGTAGAACCGGGACAGGCAAATGAATTGCTATTTGCGCCGGGGGCCCGGCTTTGAGAAATCTGGCCGAATAATCGCGCGCCAGATCGGCGCCACAGAACGCCGCGAACGGGTGGTACATTGAGCCATCCTCGTTAGTGCTCCCATTCGGCGCGGCAAATCGTCTACTCGATCACCTTGTCGACGCTGGCCAAGAGTGCCGCCGGCACTGTGAGCCCAAGCGCCTTGGCGGTCTTGAGGTTGATCGACAATTCGAATTTGGAAACCTGATAGTACGGGATATCGCCGGGATTCGCGCCGCGCAGGATGGCGTCGATGTCGCTGGCCACCCGTTTGATCAGTTCCGTCAGGTCGAAGGAGTAAGCCATCAGGCCGCCGGCATCGACGGATTCGGAAAATGCATAAATAGCCGGAATGCGCGCCTCTGCGGTCAAGTCCGCGATCCGACCGCCGCGATCACGATCGGAATCGTCGAGGTGGCCTGCTTGGCTGCCGTGACCCCCGGCGTCCCATGGGTAACGATCAGGTCGACGTTGGGATTGATCAACTCCGCAAGCAGCGCCGGCAGCCGGTCATACTTGCTATCAGCCCAGCGGTATTCGATGACAATATCCCGTCCCTCCTGATAGCCGAGATCGCGCAGGCCCGCGCGAAACGCCTCGGTGCGTTTGGGCAGACTGTCGGCGGAGGGCGAACCCAGGAATCCGATGCGAAAGACCTTGGCCGATGACGNCTGCGCCCGGCTGGTAAGTGGCCAAATCGTCGCCGCCGCGGCGCCACCGAGAAGCCCAACAAATTCGCGCCGTCTNATATGCATTACCTCGAGCCCGGACGGGCTACATCCCCGTTCAATTGTTAGCCAGTNGGCAGCCCCGTGTACATGGGGCGCGTTATTCGATCGCCTCATCGGCGCGGGCGNGCAGCGTAGGCGGCAATTCGATGGTGCCGCCGGGCTTGACCAAATCCGCCGCGTGTCGTTTGCCGGCCGGGCAGTTCTGCCGTAAAGTTACCAGCAATAATAACAAGGGAGGACTTGCCGATGGACATCGTGCCGTTGGGTCCAGGATTCGCCGCCGAACTGCGCGGTGTGACGCTTGAGGATGTCGCCTCGGACGATGCTGCATATGCGGCGGCGCGCGCGGCCTTCGAGGAACATTCTGTCCTGATCTTGCGCGATCAGGAGGTGACCGACGAAATTCAGCTCGCCTTTTCGCGCCGCTTCGGGCCACCGGAAGTGACCAAGGTCGGCTCGCAGGGTACCGGTTCGCATTTTGTGATCCTGAGTACCATTGGCCCTGACGGAACGGTCGTACCGCCAGATCACCGGCTTTCCCTGCGCAGCAAGGCCAACCAGCTCTGGCATACCGATTCATCATT
>JGI12635J15846_10004669_pt1 | contig 11825 bp, 12 predicted proteins | sample BlaSpr_A8_OM2_M2_FD_15846 | JGI IMG/M metagenome (IMG submission 15846) | reverse complement strand
AAGCCAGACGTGCGGAGGGTGACCAACAATTGGCGAGGCGACGTGGGCGAGGCTGCGTTCGCTTATAAAGCGATGAGGCTCGGTTATGTGTTGTCGAAGCCACTGGGCAACATCCAGCGCTACGACTTTGTGCTCGAGGGTGGCGGAAAGCTGTGGCGGGTGCAGGTGAAAACCACCGCTCACATGGAGGCGGGACTTTATGCGCTGCATGCCCGGTGCTTTACGCAGCAGCGTCTGGGGGCTTATACAGCGGCGGATATTGATTTCCTGGTGGCTTATGTCATGCCTGAGGATTCCTGCTATATATTCCCCGTAAGCGTGGTGGCCGGGCGCACGGGCATTATGCTGCGTCCCAAGGAGTTCGTCCGCAAGAGGTATTTTCACCGCGATCCTTACGCGCGCTATTTGAATGCATGGCACGAATTTGGAGAGCCGAGCGGGCCGGAGTTTTGAGGTGGTTTCCGTTCTTGCGGGGGACGCAAGCGTGGGGCTCTGGTCGGCACGTAGTCGTCCGCGCTAGATCCTTCGCCCCGCCGGAGAAAACGCGGGGCTTCAGGATGACGCACTGAATCATTGGGCTTCGCGGTCCTGAATCATTGGGCTTTGTTCGGAATGACAACCGACCGGCACCACTTTCAACATAGTCCTTGACTTGTGGTCAGAACCTTGCAATAACTATGCAGTCCCATTGGACGGGTTTGGGGGTGTAGCTCCGTTGGCAGAAGTGAGATTGCAAGAGGGCGAGTCCCTCGAGAATGCACTGCGGCGCTTCAAGCGCAAGGTGCAGCAGGAAGACATCATCAAGGAGGTCAAGCGCCACTCCTTTTATTTAAAGCCCGGCGAGAAAAAGCGCGTGAAGGAAGCATTGGCGCGCAAGCGCAGCCGGAAAAAAGCTCGGAAAGAGCAAGACTGATCAAAATTGGGCCGCCTGTCTCGTGGTGGGCGGCTCCTTCCCTTTTTAGAGCGCATTCTTCAGTCCGGGATGCGTAATCACGGGTCTCCGCAGTTTATGCANTAGCAGTAATCCATGTCCAGCCAAGGGCATGGCGGGCCGAATCCAGGGGCAAGTTCAATTGAGGGGGATGAGTCAAAAATCCTGCGCACTCGTGTGCGTGGTGGGCGCGACTTGCTCATCCGCGTGAGAGTGGGGCGGGAATGGGCCGAAGGAGCATCCTCAATGGAATTCCAGGATAAGATGTTGAAGTGCGTTGACTGCGGCACGGATTTCGTCTTTACCTCCGGGGAGCAGTTGTTCTTCCATGATAAGCAGTTCAGGAACGAACCCAAACGGTGCAAGAACTGTAAGGCGAAGCGGGTTGCGGTTCTGGGCGCCGCAAACTCAGGGCATCAAGGTTCCTCTAGAACCGAGACGCGAGCGGTGTGCTCGCAGTGCGGCAAAGAGACCACGGTGCCGTTCAGACCGACGCAGGGACGTCCGGTGCTATGCCGGGAATGTTTCCAGCAGAGGCGGCCGGCGGCGTCGGCGTGATTGACGCGGCCTGCTTTTGCGATCTGTAAGACGGGAAACTGTCAGCGATGGGTGCTGAAGCGTCGGGCTAGCTAATTTCTTTCTGCCTTCACGATTCAACCCAGCGGAGTGTCTGCCCGGCGTGTGAAATGGGCGGCGAGTAGTGTCTCGTCTTCGTGTTGCACGTTTTCGCGAAGAATCAGGTTCACGAGGAATCAGAGAGTGCTTTAATTTGTAGCGGCAGCTCCCAGTGGTCGCCAGCCCGTCACAGAACATGAATTGCAGGCAAAGATGAATAAGCGCCATCCTCGCAGGACCGGTGTCATGATCAATGAAAATGTTCGTTCCCGGCAATCGCCGGGTCGTGTAACGATCCGCAAGAATCAAGAATGAAGAGCGGCCTTTTTCAGTGGGAGCGCGGGCTCTGAACCGACTAAGAGACGATAAGTTTGCGCTGATACTGCAAGTTGTTTCACCTTTCCTGAAGAATTTCATCCTGTCGCAATGTCTGCAAGAATCAGGCAAGAGTTTTGTAGAAACAGTGCCGCATTTCGCTTGACATTCCCGGTGATCAGGTTAGGATACGGTCTCCGCGGGCTCGGGTGCCTTTCGGTCACGCTAGATGGCAAAAGGCCCGAACACTGGAAAAAAACCTAGGAGGAGTATAGTGAAAAGAACTTGCTACGCAGCGCTGTGCGCAGCGCTTTTGCTTCTGACCGGCTTGGCTGTGGCACAAGATGTTCACAGTCAGAGTCTAACAGCACGCTCAGTCGGACCCGATGTAATAAAAACGCCTCCCGGCGCTCCGAAATATTGCAAGCCGTGTCTCTTCTACGGCGGTGATTTCGATACCAGTGACTCGAATGCGGGTGGCTTGGCAAACGAGACGGACCTAATCATCACCGGATCTCCCTACGGAGCGGCAACCTTTACTCCTGTCAAAGTTCCTGCAGGCAAGACTTGGACAGTGACGGGGTTGTTTACCAACAGCTTTAACAACATTGGCGAAACACCGCTGATTGACCCGGCAACTTCTTACTGGGAAATTCGCTCCGGGCTCAATCCCAAGAAAGATGGAACCGCAGGAAAGCTGGTCGCCAAGGGAACCACCAAAGCCACCTACAAGCCTACCGGTCGCGACAGCGGCTTTGAGGCCACGGATCTGGTGAAAGGCATCAAGTACAAGAAGAAGGCCATCACGCTGGCTGGCGGAAAAGAGTACTGGTTTACGGTAGTTTCAAACTGCACGAACTCCAGCGACTCAACCTGCTCGGCCGGAATCCGCTATTTCCTGTCCGATATCGAGGATGCGAAAGCCATCAACGCCTTCGGACCGAAAGAGCCGGTTGATCAGTCGGAATTCAATTCTCCGACTTTCGGCTTTGCTTACGTGAATACCGAAGAGGTCTGCAACGGTAGCGGCATCGGTTGCGACCGGTTCTCGGCTGGTATTTTGGGCACAGCAGCAGCGAAGTAACTGGATTCACTTATTCTTGGGGCCGATTCAGACAGAGTATCGCTGACATTGGCGCTATCTGGGATATGGGAGAAGGTCGGTGGAATCACTCCGGTCTTCTCCCAGTTTTTTGTACCAGTTTTTTGGGCTGGCGAGCTAGACGCGACTGCCGTCTCGATGACTTCATCCCACCGCTACAGCTTAGGGACCATTTGGCAATTCGTCCATCCCAATCAACGCCTTTGGCCCGGGCGTGGCTGCGTCAGTATTGGCTGTATACCAACATTGGCAGCGCCCAGCTGAGTTCTCATGGAGTGTACGCCGCGGCTGCAGACGCGCGAATTTGGTGTGTTACGATTTCAATTGATTTCCTTTGGGGGCCTGGTAACTATGGGTTGTCGTTGGTTGGCTTTAATCCTGTTTTCTTCGCTTGCCTTGGGGCAGTCGCCTGCCCCTGCACAGGGAGGGCAAGGCAGCAGTCAGACTTCGAACGGTGCCAAGTCCATGCCTTCTCCAGCAGCCGCCTCCAGCGTGCCCCAGGATGCTCCCGTAATCACAATTGATGGCCTCTGCAGTGCCGATTCAGCCGGGGATGCTAAATCGGACCCCGCGTCTCCAAAACAAGAGACCACGAAATCAGCGTCTGGCTGCAAGACCGTCGTCACCCGCGAACGCTTTGAGCGGATTACCGATGCACTCAATCCAAACATGAAGATTCGGATTAAGTACGCCATGGCGAAGGCCTTCCCCGACGCTCTGCTCTTTGCTCAAAAGGCCCAGGAGCTCGGACTCGACAAAGACCCAAATTTTGCAGAACTCATGAAATGGAAGTACTTGCAAGCCGAGTCCCAGCTCTTTACTAAGTACCTCCAGGACAAAAGCAAGAACATGTCGGACGGCGAAGTTGAAAAGTACTACAAGGACCATCCTGAAATGTTTGAGCAGCTAGAGCTGGTACGAATTTTCATTCCCAAGCGAAAGGGCGAAATCCCCAACCCGGGAACTCAGCCCAAAGTGAATCTGCCTGAGGAAGCGGAAATGAAGGCAGAAGCGGAGAAAATTCAAAAGAGAGCCGCGGCCGGCGGCGACTTTGGAAAGCTGGAGGACGAAGTTTACAAAGTAGTCGGGGTTCCCAACGATGCGCCCAGTGTCAATGTTGGCAAAATGACTCGTGACCAAGTTCCCGAACAATACCTGAAAGTCCTATTCGAGCTGCAACCCGGTCAAGTTTCGCAAGTGGTTCCGGGCCCTCAGGGATGGCACATTTTTAAGGTCGTTTCCAAGCAGATGTTGTCATTGAAAGACGCCAGGCCCATCGTCGAAAGGCTGCAACTGAAGGAGTGGAAAGACTCGCTGAAGGGTTCGATCAAAGCACAGTTCAGTGACGTCTACTTTGCGGGTGCGGACCAGCCCGAGCGGAATTCTGACATCGACGACGTGCAGTAAGGGCATTCGATTCATAGAGCAGCGCGGAAACTGTCGGGCCAAAGCCCAGAGGCTCTGCGTGGGATTCTTTCTCTCAGCTCCGTTTTCGACTCCAAATTCCCGTGGAGCCTTGGGGCCGTCGGTTTCGAGCCAAAATCTGACGCCCGCTAGCATCAACCATTCGAATGGATCGAAGACACACAGGTTCTACAAGTCTCCTTTGCTTATTGCTGGCTCTGATCACGTTGGCTGTTTATGCCCGGGTCGAGAGAAATTCTTTTGTCGAGTTCGACGATCAGTCCTACATCGTCCAGAACCAGCACGTGCGATCCGGAGTCAACTGGAAGACCATCCGATGGGCGCTCACTTCCATCGAGCAGGATAACTGGCACCCGCTCACTTGGCTTTCCCACGCGCTTGATTGGCAACTCTACGGAGCGAATCCCGTCGGCCATCATGCGACTAGTGTCCTACTTCATGTGCTTAATGTTGTATTGCTGTTCCTGTTGCTGCAGCGCGCGACGGGCCAGACCGGACGAAGCTTGCTGATTGCTCTGTTATTTGCCCTGCATCCCCTCAATGTGGAATCTGTTGCCTGGGCGGCGGAGCGCAAGAATGTCTTGAGCACATTGTTTTTCCTGCTCACGATCGGCGCCTACGGCTGGTACGCTCGAAAACCTAGCGTTAAACGTTATCTCGCCTTCGCCAGCTTCTTTGTGCTAGGACTGGCATCGAAGCCCATGGTCATCACGCTTCCGTTCGTATTGCTGCTCCTTGACTACTGGCCGCTGCAACGAATCAAGACGTGGAGCCATCCGCCAGCACTAAGGCCGACTGGGCGGAAGAATCGCAAACAACAATCAGACGCTAAAGATTCCAACCTCGCCTTCCCAACGCCTCAGGCATCGTTCCCCCAGCTTGTCCTGGAAAAACTGCCTTTGCTGATTCTCTGTATCGGCAGCGCCGTCATCACGATTGTGGCTCAGCAGTCCGCAGGAGCGGTACGCTCATTTGACAGATTTCCATTTGACGTACGTCTGGAAAATGCCATTTACGCCTATGCGATGTATCTGTGGAAAGCTATCTGGCCCCGGCTCGCCCTTTATTATCCCCATCCAGTGCACACACTTGGTGCGTGGCAGATTGCATTAGCGTTCTTGTTTCTTGTAAGCGTCAGCGCTCTCGCATGGAAGGAACGCAGGTCCCGCCCATATCTGGTAACCGGCTGGCTTTGGTACCTGGGCACGCTGGTACCCGTGATCGGAATCATGCAGGTCGGCGACCAAGCAATGGCAGACCGTTATACCTACATCCCGATGCTCGGGATCTTCGTCATGTTAGTTTGGCAGGCTGCCGATTGGGCGGACGACCGAGGAGTCGCTCTCAGATTTCGCGTAGCGGTGACGCTGCCCATTCTCGCGGTTCTGGCGGTCCTTACGTGGCGTCAGATTGGGTACTGGCGCAGCAACTACGATCTGTGGTCACACACCCTTGAAGTTACAAAAACGAATTTCCTTGCTGAGGCGAACCTCGCGCACGCCTTGCTGGTGCTTGACCGTCCCGAGGAAGCGCTGCTTCACTACCAAGCCGCCGTGAACCTGAGGCCATCGGATCCGATTCGGCGCGTGGATTTTGCAGTCGCTCTCGCAGAGTGCGGGCGTCTGCAAGACGCGATCGAGCAATACCAGACTGCCATTCAACTCTCTTCGGATGACAAAATGCGGGCCCGCACCTACGAGAGCCTCGGCGCGTTGTACGGCGCCCTTGGGGATTACTCGAAAGCACGAGAAAGTTATAAGCAGGCCTTGCAGGCCGATCCTGAATGGGCGGATGAAATGATCGCCCACCTCAATCAGAGTATTGCTACCCAAGCTTCAGCCGAAGATTACATGCAACTCGGTCTTCTGCTCGAGCAGACTGGTAAAGTCGCCCGGGCGCGCGATGCTTACGAGAATGCCCTAAAGCTTGACCCTCGACTGGAGGAAGCACGACAATCACTCGACGCCATGACGCAACGAGACAAGTAGGGCAGACGGCTGGCAGCATCACGTACCCGCCGCGAACAAGTTGTACAAGGTACTATAAAATACAGGTTCGCTTGGACGAGAAGCACCTCGCCCTTCGAGATAAGGAACTGTGACAAGCTTCTACGTGGAGAACTTTGGCTGCCGGGCTACGCAGGCGGATGGAGCCGCCATCGAGCGGCAGTTCGAGGAGCGCGGTTTGGCTCGAGCCGGCACACCTGCCCGATCGGAAATCGTGATCTTGAACACGTGTACCGTGACCGCGGCAGCGGATCAGGATGCGAGGGCGGCCATCCGCCGCATCCGTCGCGAAAACCCGGGCTGCCAAATCGTCGTGACCGGATGCTACGCACAGCGGGCGCCTGAGGAAGTCGCATCGATTCCAGGGGTGGCCCATGTTATCGGTAATTCTCACAAACATCAGTTGGCGGAAATCGTAGTCGCTTCCGGCCAGTACGATGATGCCGCAAGCGTTGCTGCACGCTGTGGCTTCGTGCCTCTTTCGAACTTGACGCCGCTCGCCCGAGGCGACATCTTCGTCTCCGACATCTTCGCCCACACCGAGTTGCTGGCCGCGCCGGTTTTTGACGGCGGCGGGCCCGGAACGAATAATGACCGTACGCGTCCCAACCTGAAGGTGCAGGATGGCTGCGACAACCGCTGCTCTTTTTGCGTGATTCCCTCGGTGCGCGGGCAGAGCCGGTCTTCGCCGTTAACCCAAATCGTTAGCGAAGTGAATGCCCTGGTCAAAGCGGGCTATCGCGAAGTCGTGATTTCTGGAATTAACTTGGGCCGGTGGGGGCGCGACCTCGAGAGGCCCTTGCGCTTTGAAGATGTGATCCATGAGATTCTGGATCGGACGAATCTCGAGAAGTTGCGCATTTCGTCGGTGGAACCGATGGACTGGAGTGATGAGCTGATCGGCTTGATCGCCAAATCTGCGCGCATCGCCAAGCATGCTCATGTGCCCATGCAATCAGGTAGCGACCGCGTGCTGCGGGCTATGCATCGCAAGTATCGTCCGTGGCATTATCGCGAGAAGCTCTACAAAATTCGGGCGGCCATACCCACAGCCGCGATTGGCGCGGACGTGATGGTAGGATTTCCTGGCGAAAGCAAAGCCGATTTCGAAGAAACCCGGCAGCTGATCGAAGAACTGCCTCTCACTTACCTGCACGTATTCACTTATTCCTCGCGTCCGGGGACGCCGGCGGCACTTATGCGAGATCAGGTGCCGGTACAAGTTGCTCGCGAACGCAATCGGATTCTGCGTGATCTGGCCGCGCGGAAAAAACTGGCGTTCATGCTGGCTTTTGTGGGGAAGACGGTGGAAGCGATCACGTTGAATGTATGCGATGGCGAATCCACCGAAGCGTTGACGGACAACTATCTGAAGCTGCGCCTGCAAGGACAGCACCAGTCGAATCAGTGGATGAAAGCGCGAGTCGAGCAAGTCGCAGCCGGCGCGCTGATCGCGACCTGTGCGGCTGCGTAGTTTTTTGAGCTGCGATTCCGATGTCTACCCATCTGGCAGGTCGTAGCAATCCAGTTCCGGCATGGGGAAGTCTTTACGATTGTCGGTCATTAGCGTGCATCGTTGTTCGATTGCAATGGCCGCGACGATGGTGTCCGCAAGAGTGAGGGTACGTCCTTTTCTTGCGTATTTGTATTTGAGACTTCCAGCTAGCCGTCCCGCGGTGGTGGTCAGCGCGTAGCAATCAAGCAGGCCCAGGAATTCCTCGGTCCGTGCCTTTTCTTCTGGACGCATGCCCGCATACAGTTCGGCGACGTTCCAAGCTGTAGTGGCCAGGCTGTGCCCGCCACGAGCGAGTTCGGCGAGCAGTTCGCGTCGTCCGCGACGCAACCGCAGCACGTCGATAAGTACCGATGTGTCGAGCAACAAGCGCATCAATCAGTGCTTCAGGTCGAACGTTGGGACCGCGTTGGCTTCTTTGCTTTGTGCTGTGCTGCTCTCCGCCCTTCACTCTCAGTTCGTAGTTTCCGCACCCAGGGGGCCGCGCCACCGGCCAGTTCAGGATGATCTTTGGCTTTCCATGCGGAGTGCTTGTTATCCAGAAAATGCAGCAGCTTTTGCCGGCGAACTTCCTCGCGCGCTGTTTCGACCAGGAAGGCGCTTCGTCCTCGCGGACCAACCAAGGCATCGATCTCCCGGAGCAAGTCTTCGGGTAACAAAACATGGGCGCGTTTGGTGTTCATATGTGCTTAGTTAGTGTGCCTATTCTATGTGCCTTTGTCAACATACGGCTTCTTGCAGCCCCCGTTAACACAGGCCCCACGAAGAGGAATCAGCAATCCCTACGCCGAGCGGAAGAACCAGGTCATTCCCCAGGAATAAAAAGCGATGATGATGAGAATGTTCAGGGGCATGCCGAAAACAATGTAGAGCACGGGCATGAAGAGAACGGTTTTTTGCAGAAACAAAGCTTGCAAGAGAATCTGCAAGGGCAGGAATAATGCCAGATGAGCCATGGTGACGGCGGTGAGGAAGGCCTTTTTCAGTAAACCGAAATCGAAAATGTAGTAAGTCAGTCCGAATAACAGAGGAACGGTGGAAATCAATGCAATCCCCGCTGTGACCAGCCCTTGCATATAGCTGTCGGGGGTGTGAGGAAAGCGGGCAGGGAGAAGCGCGAAATATGCAAGGGCTGTAACCGGAACGACCAGAACTCCGCGCAGCAGGTACATCAAAGGGATGAATTTGCCGGACAGAAAAAAGCTGACGGCGAAGAGCGCCAATGTAGCGGCCAAGGTTAGCCACCAGGCTTCAGCGCTTGGCAGCACCGGCTCCATGCGGAGGTAGGGAATGTCGAAGCGGAGGAAAGACGTGAGATGATGTTCGGCGAGACCGAGACTGGCACGCAAGGGCAGGACCCGAATCCCAAAGGTCAAAACACGATTCCATAAATGGCAGAGTTTCGGCAGAAACGCTAGCCAGATCGATGTAAAGAATACGAACAGAAATATAGCGGTGACCAGATTCATGGGGCCAAGACGGAAGTGGGTAAGCGCTCGGTGCATGGGAATGACGCCGCCTCGGTGCCCGCGGGTGGGGACGGGATCCGTCGCCTTCGAGGCATCAGCCGATTTCTCGCGCAGCTTAAAACTCTCGAAAGAATCCAAAGCTAGCTCCGCTTCTTTCGTAGTAGGGGCTGTGATAGTAGTCCCCCACTAGATTTACTCCCCAGCTTTCCCCCACCCACCGCCGCCACGTTACCGTTAAAGTCTGACTCTGAAAATCGTTGAGACTCGCGGTTGGTCCGACGAGTTGATAGGCCTCTACGCCAAAACCAGCGCGCACCGTAAGGTACTGTCGCTGGCTTCGTCCATGGGTCAAGGCCACAAAACCCGCCGGCGAGAAAACCGACCCCGGATTGCTGACGTTGAAGCGAATTCCCTCTTCAAGAATCCAAGGCGTCGTGAAGTAGTAAGTGCTGCCAATGAAGAAACTGTGATCGCGGTGGACGTCCTTCGCAGCGTAGTAACCGAAACCGAAAGTTGTGATCAACTGCTTGTGAGCCAACCATTTCTTATTGACGAATCCATCTCCACGAAAGCGCGGCCAGAAGAAGCCTCCGACACTGGACCCAACCGTCAGCGAGCCATACCAGTCCGGATTGAAGTTATAGGTATCGCCCGCAGCGAGGTATACCCCAGCGTCGCCAAATTCGTGCTGACCATTGACTTCGGCATTCCAGATATTCTTTCCCTGTGCGATCGCGCCGCGAGCGTATCCACCCGCCCAGTAACCGAAGCCGTTGGTCAGGCTCAGATAGTCGCCGCCGGCTTCAACATAGTTGGTCAACTGCTTCGGTCCAGGTTGCGGCGGGACATCCGCGCCCGGCTGCTGGGGCGAAGTTTGCTGGTCACTGGTTTGCTGATCACCGGATGAGGCAGCGCTGGCCAAAGCGGAGCTTGATGAAACTGAATTGATCGAAGTGGCGTCGGACACAGCGCTGTCCTGGGCTCGTGCGCCTGGAACCATGGCACAGCCCCAGAGCAAGAGGGTTGCCACGAATCGAAGCCGGCGATGGTGACTGATCGTCATTTCGCTAGCGCCTCGGTTTCAAAGCGGAGTTCTCTTCCTTCCCCGCCGATGACCATCCAAGCGTCGGTATCTCGAACCACCTTGGCTGAGCCCTCTATGATTTTCGGCTGAGCAAAACTGCTGGCAGGAATTTTCCAGGTCTCGTGTTCAAGAGTCTGAGGATGAGTTGCTTCAAACGTAATCAGCCCCCCGTTATCTGAGACTTTCCATTTCACCTGCTTGCGGGAATTCAGGAAGTTTGCGAGTTCGGTCATCGTGTACCAGCGAAATTGTCCGTCGGCCTTCAGCCGGCCGGTTTGTTCCATCCAGCGATCTACCACATTGTGGTATTGCAGAATTCCCGGAGGATGGAAATAGACCAGCCTCACCGTACGGTGGTCGACCGCAAAGTCCGTGACGGCCGCAAGCCAGCGATCGATTTCATCGCTGGAATATCCTTCCGTACTCATTTCCTCGAAGCCGGCGGCTCGGTCCAAATGCGAGATGGGAAAAGCCCAGACGTTGCGGGCTTCGCGTTCGCCATTGCGATACCCTTGCGTCGGCCCCATTCCGGTATCGCCGGTGAAGTAATAAGCGACAAAACCGTGAGCCTCCAGCCAGTGCGTAACCCATGGCGGCTGATTGCCGTTGGGAGCGGAATATTCTTCAACTGGTTTGCCGGTGGCCTTCTCTAAAGAATTCTGGTTTAGCGCAAGGAACTGTTCCAAGTCTTTCGGGTTGTCGGTTTCGACGTGAGCGGAAAAGTAGTCATGAATCCAACCGCCGTGGCTGCCAATTTCATAGCCCAGCTTCACGAATTGGTTGATCAGCCTTTGGCTGACAGGATTGTGATCAACATCAAAACCCTTTTTGTCACCAAACTTTCCAGCATCGGGCCCGGCGGTGATGTGAATTGAGTATGGTCCCTGTTGCAGCAGGGTCCACGAACTCATCTCCTGCAGCGGCTTGATGGCGGCGTTGGAGTCAACGTGCCAGTTCAGCACCAGCCCGCCGACTCCATCCGGCACGGGCATCAGGTAAGGCAAGGACAGCGCATGACTCGCGAAATACCTGAGAAAAGCGTGCAGCAGCAAGCCGTCAGTGCTGCCTTTTAGATATCCCAGAGGCAGATTCACAAACAGGACAGCGCCTTTTTGATAGGGCTGTCGACCGGCCACGAGTCCATCGTTGGAGCGGAATAAAACCTCGCCGCCGTAGTCGCCGGCAGTTACGAAGCTGGGATATTGGAGATCGCCGTATTTATAGCGCCTGAGCTCGACCTCGAAATTTCCGCCGGAGGTAATGGGTGGGCCATTCTTCCTTACGGAGGCACTGGTTTCCCCATGAAACGGATAGTATTTTCCCGGGGGTATTTCCAGCTGGCTGACAATCACGTTGGTGCTGCTG
>JGI12635J15846_10004667_pt1 | contig 11825 bp, 10 predicted proteins | sample BlaSpr_A8_OM2_M2_FD_15846 | JGI IMG/M metagenome (IMG submission 15846) | reverse complement strand
GCGGGCGAACCCGGGGAGAGGCCCGCCAGGCACACACCGGCCACGAGGCTCCCGCACAATATCGACAATTTCGAGGCGGAGTGATGCCGCGGCACCGGGGGTACCTTGAGTGATCCCATAAATGCGTCCCCTTGTTAAAATTGTTGAGGGGAACTAGCAAGGAACGTACCAGCGGCCCGCAAACGACCGGGAGCGACCGCCCGCCACCGGATCATCGGCGCGCTTGGCCGCTGCAGAAGGTCTTTCGGTGACACACACCCGACAGGAGGGACGCGGTTCGCACCCAGCGATGCCCCGGCGGTGAGCACGAAAACAAAGGCTCGCACCGAAATTGCGCGCGCGGGAGTTCGGCGCACCTCAGCTATGGTTTCGGGGGCCGCGGCGGCGGAAAACCAAGAATGTTGCCCGTGTAGGTTTCTATCACTTCGCTGAAGGGCGTGCCGTCCGGCAAGGTCAGCAGCGCCCGGTGCTCCAATAGAGCCGGCGGGATACCGAGGGCTGCCGCTCCATCGCCACCGGCCGCCGCCGTCATCTCCCACCCATCGGGCAACGGAAGCCAGAGCAGCTTCGACGAGAGTGTGCGGCGCCGGAAATGTAGTCCCTGCACCACCTTGCCGAACGGAGCGTCGGTAGTATCCAGGAGCTCATTCATCTCGGGGGTCAAACGAGCCGGTACGTACCAGTTATCCGCCTCCGACAAGACCACCGAGCCGCAGAGCAGCCTCACCCGCCGGTAGCGGACGGCGTCGCTCGGACCGACGCCCAACTCGCGACGCTGATCGGGCGACGGCGGCTTGTCCAAGGGGACCCGGTCCGCAACGACTCGCGGCGGCACGGCCAGCCGATGGACATCGCACCAATGCTCGAGAGTCGCCGTCGCGCTGTCGTGCGTCAGCAGCTCGGAATTGAAGGTCTCCAGCAGCGCCAACGCCTCCACGCGCGAGACGAACGTATCGGGCCAGATCGGCGTCCGCGGCGGGAGCGAGACATCCGCGTGGGCGGCCAGCGACCATGACAACGCGATAGCGCAGGTGCAAAGCGTCTTGTCCACAACGGCTAACCGATGATCACCTTCAACCGCTGTGATCGGGAGCCTGCGCTCACTTCCGCGACCCGCCGCAAGAGCTCGTGTGCATCCTGGACCGGCAGCGCTCTGCTCAATAGAAAGCCCTGCGCGTCCTGACAGTCTTGCTCCTGCAAAAACAGCAGCTGCGGGAAACTCTCCACGCCCTCCGCGGTCACATTGATGTGCAGAGCCCGCGACATGGTGATGATCGCGGCGGCGATCGCGCGATCGTCGCTTCGCTCGTTGATGCTCGTGACGAACGAGCGATCTATCTTGAGACGGTCGACGGCAAAGCGGCGCAGCCGGCTGAAGCTCGAGTAACCCGTACCAAAATCGTCGATGGCGAGCAGGACGCCGATCGCCTTGAGCCGCCCGATCGCTTTTTCAGCCCAATCCTCGTCCGCCATGACCACTGACTCGGTGATTTCGAGCTCCAATGTCGAAGGCTCCAGCCCCGTCTCGCGAATTATCGTCGCGACAAGATCGGGGAAATCCGCCTGCGCGAACTGCCGACCGGACACGTTGACCGCCATTCGGCCTACCGGAAGACCCTCGTCGTGCCACAGCTTGGCGTGGCGGCACGCCGTGCGCAATACCCATTCACCGATGCCGAGCATCAGTCCGGTCTCGTCGGCCACGGGAATGAATTCGGACGGCGGCACGATGCCCAGCTCGGCGCTCGTCCAACGTAGAAGCGCCTCCATGCCCGATATGCCGCCCGTGCGAACGTCGAACTGGGGTTGATACTCCAATGTGAATTCATTGCGTTCGAGCGCGCCCCGCAGCCGGTCTTCTATCGTAAATCGATGAAGCGCCGCGGCGTTCATCGGTGCGTCGAAGAACGCGAACGTTCCAGGACTCTTACGCTTGGCAAAATACATGGCAAGATCGGCGTTTCGGAGCAACGCCTCCGCGTCGGTGCCGTCGCGCGGAAATACCGCAATGCCGACGCTCGGCGTGACCACGAGAGTCGTGGTCGCGAGCTCAACCGGCTCGCGCAACGCCCGAATCAAGCGCTCGGCCACCACACCCGCATCATCGGCATCCCGTAGATTGGGCAAGAGCGCCATGAACTCATCCCCGCCCAACCGCGCGAGGTCGCCCGGCCGCGCATGCTCCAAGGGCTCGCTATCCGGGCGGCCGCCCGAGCGCATCGTATCGTGCAGGCGCTTCGCCACCACACACAGAAGCTCATCTCCCGCCGCATGGCCCAGGGTATCGTTTACGCGCTTGAAATTGTCCAGATCCAGGTACAGTACAGCCATCGATTGGTTGCGCTCTCCGGCCGACGCGATCGCCCCGACCAGCCGATTGCGGATCTGTTCTCGATTGGGCAGGCCGGTCAGCGTGTCGAAGTAAGCGAGCCTCACGATTCGCCGCTCGGCCCGCCACTTGCTTGCGAGCGCGATCGTCATCTGACGCACTTCGTGAGCGTGAAACGGCTTTTGTAGATAGGAAAGCTTTTCTTCGGGCGGCACGATGCCGCCGATATCGGTCGGATCAACGTCCGAATAAGCCGTGCAGATCACGATTTCTATGGCCGGATCGAGCTCGCGGATGCGGGCGGCCGCCCACACTCCGTCCTTGCCCGGGGGCATGCGCACGTCGAGAAAAGCCACCGAAAACGGTTGATTCTGAGCAAGCGCCTGCTGAACCGCGGCGACTGCCGCCTCGGCCTGATCGCAAAAGACCGGGTCGAAAGTTATGCTTGCGCCGGCAGCAGCAGCCGGGGACGATGCTCCCTCCGCCTTGTGGAACAGACGATTCTGAAGGTCGCGAAGACCGGCCTTGCTCGCTCGCGTTCCGAGTGCCCGCAGGCTGTATCGATAGGAGTCGCGTATTTCCGGCTCATCGTCGGCGATGAGCACGCGGATGGGAGAACGTGGGTCGTTCGTCATGGGATCCTCACGCCACTTTGGCGGCCTGCACGGTCATGGTCAAGGGAATCGTGAAGTGCACCGAGGCACCCCGTCCGGCACCTTCGCTGCTGGCCCAGATACGCCCTCCCAGCGCGCCGAGGGAGTTGGCGCACCAATGCAGTCCGATGCCGTAGTTGGTCTCGTTGGACTTCGTCGAGAATCCCTTCTCGAAGATGCGCTCGAGATTGGCCCGCGCGATGCCCACGCCGTTGTCCGTGCAATACAAGTGCAATCGTCCGCCGTCGGAATCGCAGAGTACCTCCGCCGCAACACGCAGCGATCCGGAGGCTTTACCGGAATCCCGGACCGCATCGGCCGCATTGATGATCAGATTTTGCAGGACGAGCCGCAGCACGGTCCGTGGCACTCTGACCGCGCCCACGTCGGCGAGCGATCTGTCCGCATCGATGACGAGCACCCGCCGGGCGGCGTCCGGTACGACGTCCAGCGTCTGTGCCAAAAGTTCGGTGAGATGCACGGATTCGACCACGTGCTCATTGCGAGTGGCCCGCATCTGCTCCGACAGGGCGGACTGGACGATGGAGGTTTGCCGGCTCATGACCTCGGCGTCCTCCGCGACGTCCCTGAGGGCCGACGCCAGCTCCTCACATGCCAGGCGTATGAATTCCTGCAAATCGCGGCGGCGGCCCGGATCGACGTCCTCGCGCGCAAGTTCGACCGCAGCCGATTCGGCGTCTTCGATCGGTGCCGAGCGTACTCGCTCGCGAATGCTGGCGAGGCGTACGCCGATCGGCGTCATCGCGTTACCCAAATTGTGCAGGACGCCTTTCGCAAGCTCTGCAAACCCCGCTTGAAACGATTGGTCGATCAACTTGCTGCGCGACTCGGCGACGCGCGCCACCATCCGGTCGAACTCATGTGCAAGGACGCCTATCTCGTCCGCCGCCTTGAAATCGAGGCGCGTGCTCAGATCCTTGCCCTCCCCGATTGCGACCGCATGGCGGGTGACGCGATCCAGCGGGTTCAAGACTACGCGATCCAGAATGAGTACCAGCAAGGTCAGGACGATGACGGCTGCCGCGGCGAGATACGCGGAAGCGTAGTGGACCGCCAAGTGGCCGCGCTGGGTGATGCTGCGCGGAACATCGACGCGAAGGCTAACGGCCGGTCGGCCATAAATATCCGCAATGGACTTGGAAACGCGAGTGACGCTGTCGTTTTCGACCAGGCCATCCGGTGTCGCCGCGACGGACGGGCGCATCGAGAGGTCGACTTGGGCCTGAGCCCCCAGCCGTTTGATTTCGGCGCCGGTAAGCAGGCGGCCCATCATCACCATTCCGCGGATCGGTCCGCGCCCGTAGCCGTCGAGCACCGGCGCGGCGGCGACCAGAAGCACGCCCCGATTGGTTTGCAGCAAGCCCCTCGCGGCGCTTCCGTCGCGCAAATTGTCGCGCCAGGGGAAGTTCGCGGGAAGCGTGGGACCCTTCATGAAGTCCAGATCGAGCGGTCGGGACGAGTTGAAGTCGTGCTGGATCGACGTCACGAATCTGCCCTCGGGATCGAAGAACATGAGGGCGTTGATGTTGAGCTGCTTCAATCCCTCGACCGTGATTTGCTCCTCGATGAAGGAATGGTTGCGATCCCCCATGAATCGATAGGCATCCGTCCAATTGCCCCACCCTCCGGCGGATAGCCGCAGCTGATCGAGCGTCGAATCCAACGCATACTGGACGCGCCGCATCGCGATATACGCGTCCTGGTGCTCGAGGTCGACGAAGCTCGGCATGAGAATGGTCCTGGCGACAAAAATCCCGGAAACCACGAGCACTACGAATAGAGCCGCGATGAGCGCCGTCACTTTCCAGCGGATTTTCATCGGCTTAACCTAACGTCATTCGCAGGCCCGCGGCCGATGCATATCGCAAATTTTCACGCGGAGCAGATCCGCGCAGTTCCGATCGTGAATACCGTCACAGTTTGAGCGGGTGAGAAAAGTTGCATGTCGCACGACTCTTTCTCGTGTGACATCTTGCCGATGGCGCATATTATGGAATGCGGGTTCCCATGGAGGGCCTGAGCATGAATCGTACACCCGCCAAACACTACCTTCTGGCGTCGGACTTCGACCAAACGTTGAGCTTCAAGGACTCGGGCATCGTACTTGCCGAGCTNCTCGGCATATCCGGATTCGAGCAGCGTGTTGCGGGACTTGCCCGCAGCAACCTGGTGCAGCAGGGNGGCGAGCTCGCCTATNTGATCCGGCANGATCCCGAGTTCCGCAGCGTCCGCCGCGAACATCTTCAGGAAACGGGCCGCCGCATCCGCTTGAAGNATGCGATCCCCGCTCTGGTGGATTTCATGGCGCAAGGCGCCGAGGGCTGTCGATTCGATTTCTTCGTGATCTCGGCCGCGCCCCGCGAGATCGTAATCTCGGCGCTCGACGGCATTCTGCCCGCCGAGCACATTTACGGCACCGAGCTGGAATTCGATGCCCATTCGGGCGAAGTCCGTGCGATCAAACGCGTTCCCGCCGGCTACGGCAAGGTCGCCGTGATCGAGGAGCTGGAGCATCGCTTGGGGATTACTTCCGACCGGATGATCTACGTGGGCGACGGAAGCTCCGATGTACACGTGATGCTGCATGTGAATAACCACGGCGGCTTCACGATTGCCGTGTCCGAAAACCGACAGCTCGCCCAGATCGCGCAGAGTACGGTGCTCAGCGACAACGCATTCAGCATCCTGGTGCCGATTCTCGACCAGGTCTTGAACTGGGAGACGCGCCGGATTCGGGATCTGTTCGAGTCGTATGGCCTGACCTTGAGCGGCTGGGAGCGGGAGCGCACGGATCGCGTGAGCATCAGCGAGTTGCTGACCTACCCGGCGCATCCGCGGGCACTCGCCGGATGAGTCACTCATCGGTCGACGTTCTGGGGTGGACCGCTACTGCCGTTTTCGTGGGCTCGTATTTCTTCTCGCGGCCCTCGCTCTTGCGTGCCGTACAGATGCTCGGCGCCGTCCTGTGGATCACGTACGGATTGCTCATCGGTGCCTCGCCGGTCATCGTGGCGAACGCGCTGGTCTTTTCCGCGGCCGCCTGGACGGTATTTCGCAAAGCACCGCCGCCGAGCCGTCCGTAGGATCGGACGCCCGAGGACGGGCTCCGGGAAGCTAGCCAACGGTGCCCCGACGAGCGCGCATCTCATACGTTATATCATTGCAATGAATATCGATTGCGTTTAGATTGTTGCCCGAGGAGCGGCCGGGGGGAGACCGTCAACAGTCATGGGGAGATCAAGAATGCGCACGAGCGCCGCACTTCTGGCTTTGTCGATCGCCGCGGCGGCGGCGCATGCCCAGCAGAACCCGAGCCCCGGTTCCCCGTCGTCGGCGGCCACCTTGGAGGACATCGTCGTCACCGCGGAGAAGCGCAGCGAAAGCCTGGAAAAAGTGCCGCTGAGCATCGTGGCTTACAACGCCCAGACGCTGGCGGAGACCGGCGTCGAGGACTTCTCCGAATTGGCGGCTCGAATTCCCGGCGTGACGTTGAACTCCGCGGGGCCCGGCCAGAGCAGCTATTCGATTCGCGGCATCGCCTCGGTCGGCGGCAACTCCCCTACCACCGGACTGTACATCGACGACACGCCCATTCTGCCCTCGGGCGGCGACGGCGCCACTGCGAGCATCGACCCCGACCTGTTCGACCTCGCGCGGGTGGAGGTGCTGCGCGGACCTCAAGGCACCCTTTACGGTGCGAGCTCGATGGGCGGCAGCGGTCGTCCACGGCGGCGAGCTCGAGATCGACGGCATCGTCGCGGGCCATCTGCAGCTCGGCGGCGGTGTCGGCTACACTCACGCGGTGCTCGATGCGAATGCGCCGAATTTGGGCGGCCTCGAGGGACAGCAACTCGAGAACGTTCCGCTCTGGAACGCCAACGCGAGCGCCAAGTACCTGTTCGTCCCGATGCCCGGCTACGATGCATTTGTTCGCGCGGACGGCCAGTACGTAGGAGAATCGTATCCGGACTTCGATCGAACCGATCCGGCAACCTTCCAGCGCGCCTATGCGCTCATGGACCTGAGGAGCGGCCTGCTTCACGATGCCTGGGAAGTCGACCTCTTCATGACCAACGTCTTCGACAAGCAGGCGGCGCTTTCCGAATTCCTCTCGGACAACTACTCGGCGACGACTCGGGTGCGGATGTTCACCAACCAGCCGCGCACCACGGGACTCTCGCTGCGCTGGAAATTCTAGTACGGCCGCCGTGAGCGGTTTTCGGAGCTGGTCGATCACTGCATGTGCTGTCCCCCATTGATCGCGATATTCGCGCCGGTCAAGAACGCCGCCTCGTCGCTGGCGAGATACGCGACGAGTCCCGCCACTTCCTCGGGCTTGCCCAGCCGGCCGACGGGGATTTGAGGAATGATCTTGGTGTCGAGCACATCTTTCGGAATCGCCGTCACCATTTTCGTTCCGATGTAGCCGGGGGAAATGGTGTTCACCGTGACACCCTTGCGTGCCACCTCGAGCGCCAACGCTTTGGTGAACCCATGCATGCCGGCCTTGGCGGCCGAATAGTTGGTCTGGCCGAAGGCGCCCTTCTGGCCGTTCACCGACGAAACGTTGATGACCCGTCCCCAGCCGCGCTCGACCATCCCCTCGCACACCTGCTTGGTCATGTTGAAACAGGAGTCGAGGTTCGCGTGCATGACCGCGTCCCAGTTGACCTTGTCCATTTTTTTGAACGTCATGTCGCGCGTGATACCCGCGTTGTTCACGAGCACGTCCACCGGCCCGAGTTCTCGAGTGAGGCGCGCGATGCAATCGTCGCAGGATCCCCAGTCGACCACATCGCAGGGATAGGCGTAAAACTCCAGGCCCTCCTCCTTCATTGCCGCCAACCATTGCGGCGCTTTGGTGTTTTCCGGGGAGTACGTCGTCACGACCGTGTAGCCGAGGGCGGCGAGCTTGCGGCAAATGGCCTCCCCGAGGCCGCCCATTCCGCCAGTCACCAGTGCAATTCTTTTTGTCGTTGTCATCAGAGTCCCCTCCTCCGTTAGATCTCGTCCAGCGTTCCTTTCACTGTTGCAGCCCCGTGTGGATGCGCGCGCTCAACGGTAAGCCGTCGGTCCGGGAGGGTCAATAGAGGGCCCAGCGCAGGCCCCACCCTCCGCTCAGGAAAAGCGGGAGAAATCCGGAGCCCGCTTTTCGAGAAACGCGCTCATCGCCTCGCGCGCCTCGGGCGAACTCAGCTGACGCTCGAATCGCACACGTTCTTCTTCCATCTGCGCCGCAACTTCTGAGCGGTATTTCTCCCCCTTGAGCAGCTCCTTGGTCAGACGCAGTGCCTGCGGCGGTTTGTCCGCCAACGCGCCGGCTTTTTCCGTGACCACCTGGTCGAGCCGGTCCGGCGGATGGATGGTGTTGACCAGCCCGAGCTGCAACGCAGCGTGCACATCGAATCGGTTACCGAGGAAGAGCAGCTCAGCCGCGCGATGATGGCCCACGCTGCGCGGGAGCAGCAGGCTCGAGGCGGCCTCCGGGACGACGCCGAGATTCACGAACGGCAGTTGGAAGATCGCTCCCTCCGCTGCGTATACCAGATCACAATGCAACAACAGGGTGACGCCTATGCCGACCGCGAGGCCATTGACGCCCGCAATCAGCGGTTTGCGCGCAGTGGCGATCGCGGACAGGAAGCGCATGACGGGCGTGTTCGGCCCCCTCTCCTGGGATTCGAGGAAATCCTTCAAGTCGTTGCCGCTGGTGAAGACATCGCCGACTCCCGTGATGGTGATCACTCGAACGGTCGAGTCCGCGTCCGCCGTCTCGATGGCCTCGGCCAGGGCCGTATACATGGCCCCGGTGAGCGCGTTCTTCTTCTCGGGGCGGTTCATCTGAATGCGCAGCACTCGCGCGGCTCGCGAAACAACGACGAGGTCTGTCACAAGGCGTCTCCCTTCCCGATGGGGTCTTGGGATACATTATCCTCCATGAAACACGCTCTTGGCGCATCGCTCCTGATATTTGCATGGATGGCGGCGCCCCTGTCGCACGCCGCCCCCGGTTCCACCGTCTTGCACGACGTTCGCCTCATCGACGGCAACGGCGGCAAGCCGCTCGAGCATGTCGATGTGGTGATTCGGGGCGAACGGATCGCCGCCGTAACGCCCGCCGCGAGCAATGCCGCGGCCGCCCGGGACGCCTCGGCCGACGTTGTAAATCTTTCAGGCAAGACGCTCCTCCCCGGACTCACTTCCGATCACTCGCATCTGGGCATGACGAACGGCACGAGGTCGGGCGGCGTGAACCAGACTCCCGAGAACATCCTCCGACAACTGAGGCAGTACGAGGCTTATGGGATCACGACCGTGACCTCGCTCGGTCTCAATCAGCAGTCATTCTATGATTTGGCGCCGCAACTGCACGCCGGCGCGCTGCCAGGCGCGGATCTGTTCGGCGCGGACCGTGGCTTCGGTGTACCCGATGGAGCGCCGCCCGGATCCATGGGACTCCTGGATACCCAGGTCTATCGTCCGCGGACCGAGGAGGAAGCGCGTCAAGAAGTCCGCGAGACTGCCACCCGGCATCCCGCGCTGGTCAAGATCTGGGTCGACGATTTTCACGGCCAGATGCCGGACAAGCTCTCACCGCCCATGTACAAGGCCATCATCGACGAGGCGCACCGCCAAGGACTGCGCGTGGCCGCCCACATCTTCTATCTGCAGGACGCCAAGCAGCTGGTCGCCGATGGGGTGGACGTGCTGGCCCACGGGGTCCGCGATGTTCCCGTGGACCGGGACTTCATCGCCGCGATGAAGTCGCACCACGTGTGGTACATACCGACTCTGGGTTTGGATGAGGGGTTTTACCTTTTCGCGGAGCATCCCGAGCTCGTTTCGGATCCCTTGCTCGCCCATGCTCTGCAGCCCGAGCTCGCGGGCCAATTCGCCGATCCCGCCTGGCGGCAGAAAATCTTGAGCGATACCAAGAAGCTTGCGACGGACAAAAGCGCGGCGGCGATGAATCTGCGCAACGTCAAGACCCTGTACGACGCCGGCATCCGCGTCGGCTTCGGCACGGACTCCGGTGCGACGCCGCTGCGGATCGCCGGCTTCGCCGAGCACCACGAATTGGCGCTGCTGGTGAAGGCCGGCCTCACACCCTTGCAGGCCATCGGTACGGCGACCAAGAATGCCGCCGCGCTGCTGCATCTCGACGATCGCGGCGTGATCGAGACCGGCAAGCTGGCGGATCTCATCGTCGTGGACGGCGATCCGGCCCGCGACATCGCGGACGTGGACAAGATCGAGGCGGTTTGGCATCGGGGCCGGAAAGTCGCGGGCGATCTGAATTCCTTTTCTCCCTGATGAGCCCCCTATCCCCGGATCTGCCGCCCGCCGGCGCGGCGCTCGTTCCCGCCGTCGATTCGCCGCACGGCCGCATAAAGCAAACAGCCCAGCGGGCGGAAAAAAGCAAAGAACTGCCGTTTCGCACCCGGCTCCTGGGGGGCGTCGCGCAAGGACTGATGTCGGCCGCCGCCGCCATCATCGCGTACTTGCCGACCAAACCGCTCGGCTTGCGCGAGGGATTCTGGGCGTCGATGACCGCGATCGCCGTCGTGCAGATCGAGCTCAGCGCCGTCCAAACGTCGGCTCGTGATCAATTCGCGGGAGCGGCCATCGGCGGCATCATCAGCGCCCTGATCGTCGCCGCGGCCGGGCAACAGCTGCCGGCCTACGCGTTCTCCTTGGTCCTCTCGCTGCTCGCCTGCTGGCTGCTCAACGTACCGACGGCTGCTCGCCTCGCAGGGTCGACCGCCACAATCATCATGCTCGTGCCGCATACGGGTTCCGCCGCCCGGATGGTGCTTTACCGGGTCGCCGAGGTCGGCTGGGGAGTGGCGGTCGCCATTAGCGTCGTTTGGGTGGTGAATTGGACCGAGCAGAAAATCAGCCGGGCGCGACAGGCGGCCTCGCAGCGCTGAGACTCTCGGGCTGCCAACGCCCGGTAAATATTATTTGGTCGAGATAGTCATCTCAATGAATTGATTTTTATAGATATATAACCTTAGAATTCGATCACCTGACCGACGCCTGCGGCGCAGGCCCGCTCGAACACGTGGTGTGCCGCCGCGAGATCTTGCGCAGCCAGCCCCAAGGACTTGTAGATCGTGAGGTCGTCCCTCGTGCGCCGGCCGGGCGTGATCCCCGCCGCCACTTCGCCAATCTCGCCCAGAATGTGCGCGGACGAAATCGCACCCTGCTTCAATGCTCGCAAGTACTCGCCGCCTTCGTGGATGGTCGATTGGCGGCAATCGACGAAGAAGCGCGCTCGCACGACTGCCGGGGTGTCGATCTCTGCGGCCGTCGCGACGCTGGAACCGACGACGTTCACGTGAGCGCCCGGCGCGAGCCATGCGCCCTCGAGTATCGGGTCGCTCGCCTTGGTAAGGGTACACACGAGATCCGCTCCCCTGACCGCCGCCTCGACGCTATCCGACGCCTCGATCTCGATGCCGTGCTTAATGCCCTCGGCCTGGGCGAACGATCGCGCCCTGCGAGGATTCCGCGCCCAGACGCGGACCCGGCGCAGCGTGCGCACCTGGAGCATGGCCTCCAGGTGACTCTGCGCCTGCTCGCCCGCGCCAAGCAGGGCCAGATCGCCGGCATCCGTGCGCGCCAACCAGCGCGTGGCAAGCGCGCTCGCCGCGGCGGTCCGGATGGCGGTGATTTCCGCACCATCGAGCAGCGCGACCGGGCACCCATGCTCGGGCTCGAAGAGCAAGACGAGTCCGAGGTGCGAGGAATGCAGCGGCGGCTCGTTGCGTGGAATGAGGCTGATGAGCTTGACTCCGAAGCATTCGGGTTCCGCCAGA
>JGI12635J15846_10004666_pt1 | contig 11826 bp, 9 predicted proteins | sample BlaSpr_A8_OM2_M2_FD_15846 | JGI IMG/M metagenome (IMG submission 15846) | reverse complement strand
CGAACAGGCGCAGGCGCTGGCGGAAAGATTGCGTGTGTGGGTGGCTACCGATCCTACGCTGGAAGAGCACCACATTACCGGCAGCTTTGGCGTTGCCAGTTTCCCGGTTCACGCTTTCTCCGTCGAGGATTTAATTCGAGTTGCCGATGCAGGCATGTACGTAGCCAAGCATGCTGGCGGCAACCAGGTGGCAATTTCGGACTCGTTCGGCGAGGGCTCTGCATCACAACGTCAGCTGATCTCGGGTTACATCGAGGGATTTCTGCAGCGCGAGCATAACGGACCTGACCATCTGGCGGAACTGGTCAATACCTTGCGCAAGCTAAGCGGACACGAGCCTGATTCGGATCAAAGAGCGATGAAGGAGGCGGTCGAGGCCTTGTCGCGTGCCGCCGAGCTTAGGGAACAGAATGCCGTCGGGCACGGTGAACAATGCGGGCATTACGCTAGCATCATCGCTCGCGGACTTAACCTCTCTCCCCAGGATGTGGAAGAAGTGATCTTCACGGGGCGCGTGCACGACCTGGGAAAGTTGTTCGTTCCCGATCGAATCCTCAACAAGTCCGGCGCTCTGACGGATGGTGAATTCGCGGTGATCAAAACTCATCCGCAAGTTGGGGCGGAGGTGTTAAGGACGATCCCTAAAATTGAAAGAGTGGCTCAAGCGGTTGAGGCTCATCATGAGGCCTTCGATGGTAGTGGCTATCCTTTCGGGCTAAAAGGCGAAGACATTCCCCTCTTCGCGCGTATCATTGCCGTCGCTGATGCCTATGCCAATATGACTACCGACCGCTCCTTTGCTCCTCCCAAGAATAACGAGCAAGCAGTATTGGAGCTCGGGAAGATGAGCGGGACTCGTTTCGATGGCATGATTGTTCGTTTATTTGTTCGCCTGCTCAAGATGGAACGAACATCCAGTATGGGTAGCGGGAATTAGTTTCGAGCCATCTTCTCGCGCTCAACTGCGTTTGTACAGACGCGGATACTAGCTCAAGGTCAGCAGCAGCGTGGCATCCTTCGGCAGATAGCTCTTGCGGCGAAACCAGTCTTCCATGGCGTCGCGAAGTTGATCGAGCGGCACTTTCATTCCGATCTCCATGCAACCGTCGGCAACAGGCAACGTGTCGTCAAAGACCGAAGCGTTGGTGAAATTTCTCATACTGAAGTTGTCGAGCCATTTCAACGGGCAGGGGTGGAGCTGCCCTTCGTGTTGGTACTCCACGCGGAGTTTGCGGGCGAACATCTTTTAAGCCACGATGTCGAAGGTTCTGGATTGGTTGAGTTGCAGCCAAACGCTTTCGGAAAAAAGCCCCGGCATCTAACGAGTAGTTGCGATCGCGGGTTCGACCTCCGACACCACGCCTTCCAAGTGCTTTAGTGTCTCGTCAATGGTCAGAGAGTACATTTCCCGGCCCAGTCCTTCGCCAGATTCGAGCGCTGCCTTTAGAAAACGTCCTGCTATTTCCTTGGCTAGAGGATCGGTAATCATTCTGCCGGTACGTTTTTTGTATTCGACCCAAGCCGGGTGTGGGAGTGCGACCCATACGGGGTGCCCGTCGACCAAAAATTTGATGTCCACGGCGTCGGCGTGGCGGGTGGCAATGGCAACAATCAGGGCCTGGTAGATGCAGTGCACAGATTTTTTGGTCCAACGGTCGGTGGCGTGGAAATCAGTAAACATAGGAAATTAAAAATCCAATGCAACAACAAATATATCCTTCGGTTGGCGGGACGGGCAAACGGCAGCCGCCCCATTCAGGCTCCGGCAATCCGCTAGCCCTTGATAATGTTGAATTCCCCGGTTCCAACTCGCGCAACGTTCTCTTCGGCGAATCGCGTGATTCGCTCAAGCGCGGCCTGAAGTTGCGCGTGATAATCAGTCATCTCGGCTTGCCCGGCTTCAGCGGGAACGCGCATCTTGGCGCTGACCCGCACCAATGCTTTCGAAAAAGGCTTTGGGATCATCATCGCATCCCATGTCTTCAGCACCCAGGCGTCACTCAACGCTACGTAGAACGCCGCCATGGGCAAACCAGTCTCGCGCGAAAGCAGGACCGGACCTGGCTTTGCCACATATTTTGGTCCTCGCGGGCCGTCGATCGTAAAGGCGACTGAAACTCCTCGTTCCAACTGTGTTCTTAAGCCGAGTAGCGCTTTTCCGCCGCCTCGGCTGCTCGATCCACGTACCGCAACAAAGCCAAGTTTTTCGATTGTCCGGGCGATGTATTCGCCGTCAAAGCTGCGGCTCACCATCACCGCAATTCCGATGTTTCTCCACAGCCATGCGCCGGCAAACACTGCTCGATGCCAAAAAGAGTAGATGACCGGCATTTCATAAGTTGCGTCGGGAGGCGTAGGCGGCTCTTCCCAGGAAATTGAGTAACGCAGGGTCGGCCCGATCAGCGATATGGCCAGATAAGCCGCCCAGCTAATCGCCCACAGGAGAAATCGTTGGCGCAGCGAGAATCGCTGTGATCGGGCAATTGGCGGTTGCTCAGGCTCCGCGATGGCGGATGAAGAACTCACGCCGATATTGTAGCGGGTGGGAAGGATTCGCTGAAGGCAGCGGGAAAGCTGGTTCGCGAGCCCTCAGAAGCCGTGCCCCTCAAAGCAGCGTCAAAACCAGAGCACCGTCAAACCTGAGTTTTATGCTTCGAGATAGCCCACGATCCAATCCTTGAGCCGTTGCCGCCGTTCATCGGTGGAGTCAAAACGAATCCCGAAGCTCTTATTGCTCTTCTTCCAGCTAATCTCTCCACGCACCCAGACGCGGGGCAGGGTCAGTAGCGAGAAAGACACTTCCACCAAATTCCCCCGTTCTGGCACATGACTTCCCTTAAGCGACATGCCACCCGAACTGATCTCCTGGCTGGTCGCTGTCAAGCGGCCACCGTCGGCCATCACAATTCCAACCTCGGTCATTACCGGAATGCGAACGTAGCGGCGGAATTCGTGGAGCACCAGCATCCGCGTCGAGCGTACCAACTTCATCGCCGCTGACCGCTCCAAGGGTTCGTGGAATACGGCGTTGAGGCACAGCTTCGAATAACGCATGGCGTCCTGCGCGGTTCCGCCCAGGCCGTAAATAATAATTCTGCTGTTGGAAGCTGAGCCTCGCGCCATCTCGATGATGCTGCCCGCATCTTCGCCGAGGGGTAGAACACAGGCCTCGAATTTTTCGCTTTGCAGACGAATCGATTGATCTCGTGGAATTGCAATCGTTTCAATTCCAAATTGACGGAATGATTCAGTGAGTAGCTGCGCTGAAGCTAGCGGTAAATCGAACAGCGCAACGCGCGCAAGTGATTTGCGATGGACAGGAAGCGGAGCGAGGGTGGCACCGGTCGTAGTAGGCATGAGTCCGAGGAAGAATCCTCCAAAAGCCCATTCTGGCAGGCGTTTTGGGGCTTGTATAGGTTTCGAAAGGGCCTAAGGAGTGTCCCAATGGGCTATTACGAAAGTGGTCCTTGGGCCCATCTTCCTTCTGGGACCCTTGGCCAATTTCCTTGTGGTCCCTTCGATTTTGTCCCTTATGTGACACGCCGTCTCGCGCCGCGTAACTTGGCTTCAGGTAAGATGTTGCAATCTTTGCATCTGAAATCGCAGTCTAAAAATGATCACCTTTGACGACATCCAGTCGGCCCTCGGCCGCATTCGCAATTCCATCTACTTATCGCCCTGCGCCCGCTCGGAGACGTTTTCCGAGTCGACCGGCAATACCGTTTATTTGAAGCTTGACAACCTGCAGCGGACCGGCTCGTTCAAAGAACGTGGCGCATTGAATAAATTGCTGTCGCTTACCTCCGAAGAACGGGCCCAGGGAGTGATCGCGGCGTCGGCAGGAAATCATGCGCAAGGCGTGGCCTACCACGCTGGCAAGCTTGGCATCCGCGCTCAGATCTGCATGCCGCTTACGACCCCGCTCATCAAAGTTTCGGCGACCCGCGGTTATGGTGCTGATGTGGTTCTGCATGGAGCGAATTATGACGAGGCGTTCGAAGAATCGCTTCGACGCAGCAAAGCTCAGCACCTGACGTTCGTTCATGCCTTTGACGACGACGCCGTGATTGCAGGGCAGGGCACCATGGGCCTGGAGCTTCTCCAGCAGCATCCAGACCTCGAAGCCGTTATTGTCCCAATCGGCGGGGGAGGGTTGATCGGCGGCATTGCCTGCGCGCTCAAAGAATCGAATTCCAAAATTCAAGTGTTTGGAGTACAGCCCTCGCGCCTGCCGTCGATGAAAGTTGCGGTCGCTGAAGGCAAGCCGGTAACGCTTAAGGCGTCCTCGACCATTGCGGATGGCATTGCTGTGCGACGCGCCGGCGACCGCACCCTGCCGCTGGTTCAAAAGTATGTGGATGACATCGTCACGGTTGAAGAAGAAGAGATTGCAAATGCTATCCTGCTGCTACTGGAGCGTGAAAAAACTTTGGCCGAGGGCGCTGGCGCCGCGGGAGTAGCAGCGTTGGTTAACCGCAAAGTGCCTTTGATGGGCAAGAAAGTTGCGGTGCTGGTGTGCGGCGGCAACATCGACGTTACACTGCTCTCCCGCATCATCGAGCGCGGTCTCGTCAAAGATGGGCGCCTGGTGCGCTTGCGCGTTCATCTGCCTGACTATCCCGGCGCGCTCAATCGGCTTACTTCGATTCTGGCCGAGCATCGCGCCAACATCGTGGAGACGGATTACGACCGCGCCTACCACGGCGTAGGCCTGGGAGAGACAGCGATCGAGATCACCATGGAGACGCGGGGTCCTGACCACATTGCTGAAATTATTTCGGCATTAGGTGCTGCGGGATATGCGCAGGAACGGGTGCTGTGAAACTCTCCTGCAGCCGGGCGGCTTACAGTCGATAGAAAAGTCAAAATCTTAACCACAGAGGGCACGGGGGTAGCACTCAGGCCACAGGGGAACCCAAGGCATTGCTGGGAATTTCAACGGTTAGACTACTCAAATTGTTTTCGAAATCTTTCCAACTGACCTTTCATCTCGGAGAATTCTTTCCGCAGTTCCGTTACGTCGTTTTCTAATCGCGCGATGCGGTCAGTGTCTGCGGTGCTGCGCTCCGCTGCCAGGTTAATTCGTCCCTGCGCGTCGGCTTCTACCACATCTCCGGACAGTAAATGCGCATATCGCGATTCTTTAGTCCCCGGTTGTCGCGCCAGAACCTTTGCCAGCGGCGGCTCGCGTTGCATTAACTTCTGCAATGCTGATTGGACATCCTCGAGCGCCTCGAAGCGGTGCAGGCGCTCGGCGCGCCCGCGCAGCTCTCCGGGCGTTTGCGGACCTCGCAGCAATAGCACGCACAGCACCGCGATCTCCGGACGCGTGAAATTAAAGACCTCCTGCAGGCGTTGCTCGTACTTGGTCACGCGGCTATCGGCGCCGCGTGCGGGCCCCGCCATGCGTTGCTCTTGCAATCCTTCGAGCGCGGCGCGCACGGCGTCTTCATCCAACTGCATTACCGGGTCGCGATTTGACTTCTGATTGCAGGCATTTACGAGAGCGTTCAGTGAGAGCGGGTAGTATTCCGGCGTCGTGATGTCTTTTTCGATCAGCGAGCCGAGCACGCGGACTTCAGTTTCCATAAGGTTCATTAATTTCGTCCCATCCATTTTTTTAAAATTCTGATGATTGACGATTGTATAGATTAGTCTCTAAGGCCGGTGGGGTTCCGGCCGTAGACGGATTCGGCCCCCAGCCTCCCCTCCTGCAGCTTCGGCTGAGTTAAAATCCATCATGGCGACGTTGCGTCAACAGATCGCGACCAACGTGCTCACGGTCACCCGGTTCCGCGAGCTGATGAAAAAGCTGCGCGAGAACCGTCCCAACGACGACCTCGACATCGTCAAGAGAGCCTACGAATTTTCGCAGAAACATCACGCCGGACAGTCTCGCGCGTCTGGCGAGCCTTACCTGGTGCACCCGTTGGAAGTTGGCAATGTTCTCGCCGACATGAAAATGGATGCCGTTTCCATTGCCGCCGGATTGCTGCACGATTCCGTCGAAGATACGTCGGTTACTACCGTCGAAATCCGCCAGGAATTCGGCGAGCAAGTCGCCCACATTGTTGAGGGTGTCACCAAGATCAGCAAAATTGATTTCTCGACCAAAGAAGAAGCGCAGGCGGAGAACCTGCGCAAGATGATGTTGGCCATGGTGGACGACATCCGCGTCGTTCTCATCAAGCTTGCCGATCGGCTGCACAACATGCGCACGCTCGAGCATCTTGACCCTGATCGCCAGCAGAAAATCGCGCGTGAGACCCTCGACATCTACGCCCCGATCGCGCACCGCCTCGGCATGGGCAAGATTCGCGGCGAACTGGAAGATCTTGGCTTCAAATATGTCGACCCCATCGGTTACGAACAGGTCCGAATTGCCGTCGAATCGAAGCGCAAAGAGGGTGAAGCCTTCATGTCGCGCGTCGAGGGCGTTTTGCGCGATGGCCTGAAAGAAGCCGGCATCACGGGCCGCGTCGAGAGCCGTATCAAGCGGCTTTACAGCATCCACAAGAAATTGCTGCGACAGCGCATCAGCGTCGATCAGGTTTACGACCTCTACGCCATGCGGGTCATCACAAACTCGGTGCAGGATTGCTACGCCGTTCTCGGCATCATTCACAATCTGTGGCGTCCCGTCCCCGGGCGTATCAAGGATTTCATNGCCATGCCGCGGCCTAATCTTTATCAGTCGCTTCACACCTCGGTGATCACCGAGAACGGCGAGACATTCGAGATTCAGATACGCACTGAGGAAATGCACAAGATGTGCGAGGAGGGCATCGCCGCACACTGGAAATATAAAGACGGTCCCGTCTCGGCTGAGGACGAGCAGCGCCTGGCATGGCTCCGCCAGGTCGTGGAGTGGCAGCGCGATGTCTCCGATCCCAACGAGTTTCTTTCCACGCTGAAGGTCGATCTCTATCCCGAAGAGGTCTACACATTTACTCCGAAAGGTAAGGTTTTAGTTCTGCCGCGGGAATCGACACCAATCGACTTCGCCTACTCGATTCACACTGAAGTTGGACACAACTGTACCGGGGCCAAAGTTAACGGGCGCATGGTTCCGCTTCGGCATAAGCTGCATTCCGGCGACATTGTTGAAGTCATCACGCAGCCGGGGCACAAGCCTAGTCGCGATTGGCTGGCGATTGTTAAGTCGTCGCGAGCGCGTAACAAGATCAAGCATTGGCTGAATGTCCACCAGCGCGAGCGCGCTATTGAAATTGGCAAAAAGCTAATCGAAAAAGAAGCGCGTAAGTACCGCATCTCGCTCAAAGAAATCAAAGAAGCCGATCTGCAAAGAGCGGCTACCGAGTACGGACTCGGCCGTCCCGACGACTTGATGGCAGGCATTGGCTATGGCAAGTACTCCGCTCGCCAGGTGCTGGCGAAATTCGCTCCGGCCGACGCCAAGCCGATGTCGGACACTGAAGAGCACGCGGCATCCCACGGATTCACCAGCGTAGTGCGCCGCGTTTTCGGAGGAGACAGCAATGCAATTGTGGTCCGTGGATCGGGCGACTTGCTCGTCTATCGCGCGCGCTGTTGCAACCCGATTCGAGGCGAGGCCATTATCGGCTACGTTACTCGCGGAAAGGGCGTGGCGGTTCATTCCGTGAGTTGCCCGAATGTCACCAATCTTCTTTACGAACCTGACCGCCGGATTGACGTCCTGTGGGCCGGCGAAAAAGATGGCCAGCCAGTTTCTTATCCCGTAAAAATCACCCTGCTCTGCGACGATCGCTTCGGCATGTTAAAGCAGATCACCGCTGTGATCAGCGACACTCACACCAATATCCGCAACATCGAAGCGCGCAGCCAGAATGGTCAAGCCAGCGTGGACGTGGTTCTCGAAATCGCCGATCTCAAACATCTTCAGAAAATCATGGATGGAGTTAGACAGATACCCGGCGTCCATGACGTGCAGAGGTTACAGAAAATCTGAAAACCTAATGGGATTCAATCTTGGAAATTGAGGCAGGTCGGTCCTCGTGAATTTACGAAATGGCCCGCTCTCGCCGTAGTACTAAAACAACTTTACTTCGCGGGAGGATTTTCTGAAATCCATGCGCTTGTTGATATTGAAGATTGCGACGGTGCTCTCACTCGGCTGTCTAGCGGTTGCCGCCACGCCACTCAGCCTTGTTAATCTGCGGTGCGAGTACAAGACCAACCCTGTGGGCATTGACGTATTGCAGCCGCGGCTGAGTTGGGAGCTGGTCAATTCGCAGCGCGCAACCCTCCAAACTGCTTATCAAATTCGAGTGGCCGATTCGCAATCCGGTCTGGCGAAGAGTGAACTGGTTTGGGATTCCGGCAAGCAGTCGTCCGACGTTTCGATTCAAGTGCCTTACCAGGGACCGGCGCTTGCGACTGGCGCTCGTTATTACTGGCAGGTTGCGGTGTGGGATAACCACGGGAATGCGTCGGGCTGGAGCAGTCCACAGTATTGGGAAATGGGATTACTGCAACCTAGTGACTGGCGCGCACACTGGATCACTCCCAACTTGGCGGAAGATCCATCGAAATCGAATCCTTCCCCCATGTTGCGCCATGAATTCCGCGTGCAAAAGACGATTGCCAGCGCCCGTTTATATGCCAGCGCCATGGGCCTATATGAATTGCAGCTCAATGGGAANCGCGTNGGCGATGAATATTTCACTCCCGGNTGGACTGCNTACGATTTTCGTTATCAGTATCAGACCTTCGATGTTACCAGTGCGTTGAAGCCCGGCGAGAACTGCCTGGGAGCGCTGCTGGGAGATGGGTGGTTCCGCGGTTTTATGAACGTGAGTGGCAAGCGGAACTCCTACGGCACAAAAGTGGCCCTTGTCGCGCAGTTGGACATCACCTATACCGATGGCACGCGCGAGAGCGTCGTCACCGACGTATCCTGGAAGGCATCGACCGGGCCGATTCTTGCTTCGGATATCTACAACGGCGAGACCTATGACGCTCGCCTAAAAAAAACTGACTGGAGTCAAACGGGCTACGATGACACGAATTGGAAAGGCGTTTCCCTTCTCGATTCACCCAAGCCAAAACTAGTCGCCCAAACAGGTCCGCCAGTTCGCAAGGTCGAAGAGATTAAGCCCGTGGCGATATCAAAAGCGCCCTCTGGCGAGACCGTCATCGACATGGGCCAAAATATGGTGGGATGGATTCGCTTCCATGTCACCGCTCCCGCCGGCACCACAATAGTCTTACGCCATGGAGAAGTTCTCGATAAGAATGGCAATCTTTACACTCAAAATCTGCGCACCGCGCAGCAGACCATCCGCTACACCACAAAAGGCGACGGCGTCGAAACTTACGAGCCGCATTTTACCTTTCAGGGATTTCGCTATGTTGCGGTGAGCGGTTGGCCAAGCGAGCCGAAGCTCGATGACTTTATTGGCGTGGTAGCCCATTCGGATCTCGTTTCGAACGGAACATTCGTTACCTCGAATCCTCTCTTGAATCAACTTCAGCACAACATTGTCTGGAGCCAAAGAGGAAATTTTGTCGATGTGCCCACCGATTGTCCGCAGCGTGACGAGCGGTTGGGCTGGACTGCCGACGCGCAAGTATTTGCTCGCACCGCCTCGCTGAACTACGATGCGGCTGGCTTTTACACGAAGTGGTTAGCGGACCTCGCACTCGACCAGCAAGACAATGGCGCGGTCCCAAACGTAATACCGAACCTGTTTGGCCACGACACACGCAAAGGCGATGCTGGCTTTACGGGTTGGGCCGACGCAGCTGTGATCGTGCCTTGGACCCTCTACGTTACCTACGGTGATCGTCGCATCTTGGAGCAGCAATACGCCAGCATGAAAGCATGGGTGGACTACATGCGTCACGAGGCCGGCGACTCTTACTTATGGCGCAGCGGACTCGATTTTGGCGACTGGCTGGCTTTTGCATCCACCAACTCAGATTATCAAGGAGCTACGACCGACAAGGACCTGATCAAAAACGCCTACTTTGCGCGTTCCACCGACTTGCTGCAGCAGACCGCGGTGCTCTTGGGCAAGAAAGAAGATACTGCCACCTACGCGGAGTTGTTGAACAAAATTAAGGCCGCGTTTCAACGCGAGTATGTAACTCCTAATGGACGCCTGTCGTCGAACACACAAACGGCCTACACTCTGGCTCTGTCGTTTGGGCTTCTCCCCGAATCCATGCGAAAGCAAGCGGCTGCGCGGCTAGCGGCTGACGTTCGCTCCTTTGGACATCTAACCACGGGTTTTCTAGGCACTCCTCTGCTTAATCATGCTTTAAGCGACTACGGATACTTCGATGAAGCGTACATGCTCCTGAATCGCAAAGAGTATCCCTCGTGGCTCTACCCGATCACGAAAGGCGCTACCACGGTCTGGGAGCGCTGGGATGGGATCAAGCCGGACGGCACATTTCAGGATCCGGGCATGAATTCTTTCAACCACTACGCCCTCGGCGCTATCGGCGACTGGATGTATCGCGTCGTAGCCGGCATCGAGATTGACGCTCAACATCCCGCTTACAAGCACATTCTTATCCAGCCGCGTCCGGGCGGGGGCTTGACCTGGGTGAAAGCATCTGAGCACAGTATGTACGGGCTGGTGGTTTCAAACTGGGAGATTAAAGATGGCGCGATGACAATGCATGTCGAAGTTCCGGCAAACGCAACTGCTGCGATTCGGCTGCCCCAGGCGACAATCGGACAGCTGACCGAAGGCGGTCATCCCATGATTTCCAGCAAGAGTATTGGCGATGTTCGACAAGAGGAAGGGGCAGTGTTGGTGAATGTGGGTTCCGGTTCCTATTCTTTTCAGTACAAGTGGTAATAATTTGAGTGAAACCCCCGCTTGCCCAAGATATGGCACCCCCTTCGTAATCAGCAAGATAGATAGATCGAGGATCATACTCCACCTGAATCCGGTATTATAGATAGACATTCTTCCTGGAGGGGTAATGGCAGTTCCCGTGTCCCAAATGTGGACAGTGGCTTCTTATGTTCTGCGCCAGAAATTGGCCGGACGTAAGCGCTATCCGCTCGTGCTCATGCTTGAGCCGCTGTTCCGCTGCAATCTGGCTTGCGCTGGATGCGGCAAGATTCAATACCCCGCGCACATCCTGAAGAAAGATCTCTCGCCGGAGGACTGCTTCAAAGCGGTCGATGAGTGCGGAGCGCCGATGGTTTCGATACCAGGCGGCGAGCCGCTGATGCATCCGCAGATCGCTGCAATTGTCGAAGGCCTGGTGGCGCGTAAGAAATATATCTACCTTTGCACCAATGCTCTGCTGCTGAAAGAAAAGCTGCACCTGTTCAAACCGAGCAAGTATCTGAGTTTCTCGGTTCACGTCGATGGGCAGAAAGAGCATCACGATTTTTCCGTGTGCCGTGAAGGCGGATATGAGCTCGCGTTAGACGGGATTCGCGCGGCAATTGAAGCAGGTTTCCGCGTGACTACGAATACGACTCTGTTCGATGGCGCCGACCCGAACAGCGTGCGTACTTTCTTCGATGAGATGATGGAAGTTGGGGTCGAGAGCATGATGGTGTCGCCGGGATACTCCTACGACAAGGCGCCCGACCAGAAACACTTCATGGGACGCGCCCGCACTCGCCGCCTCTTCCGCACCATGCTTTCGAATCGCAAAAAAAGCTGGCGCTTTAACCAGTCGCCGCTCTTTCTTGAATATCTGATGGGCAAGCGCAACTACAAGTGCACCCCGTGGGGTATGCCGACCTACAACATCTTCGGCTGGCAGAAGCCTTGCTATCTTCTGCAGGATGGCTATGCCGAATCCTACAAAGAATTGATGGAGACTACGGAGTGGGCGAGCTACGGTACT
>JGI12635J15846_10004665_pt1 | contig 11826 bp, 9 predicted proteins | sample BlaSpr_A8_OM2_M2_FD_15846 | JGI IMG/M metagenome (IMG submission 15846) | reverse complement strand
CGTGAAGGTCCTCCAGCCGCTTGGGTGCCTCGATCGCCCCGGTTTGCATCGGGCGCAAATATAGCAACCGCCGCACCGCTTAACACCCGCTTGGCCAAGAGGGGACCGGGCCTTTACGTAGAATCCGCAATCGGTGCCCGAATACGCAGCCCTCGATCTCGAGACGACCGGACTCGACCCGGCGCGAGATCGAGTGATCGAGGTGGGCGCGGTCGCGTTCACCCCCGAGCGCGTCACGACCACACTCGAGCGCCTTGTGGATCCGGGCCGCGCAGTGCCTGAAACGGTGCTCAGGCTGACTGGAATCAAGCAGGAAGAGCTGCGCGGCGCCGCGAGTCCCGATTCCGCGTTGCGTGAGCTGGCCGAATTCCTGCGCGGCCGCCAGCCGGTCGGGCATGGGGCTCGGCTCGACGTCGACTTCCTGGCTGCGGCCGGGCTGTGGGACCCGTCGACAGAGATCCTCGACACCCTGGACGTGGCCCGCATCCTCTTGCCTTCAGCCGCGAGTCACAGCCTGCCCCTACTCGCCACCGAGATGGGCTTCAACCAACCGAGACCCCATCGCGCGCTCGACGACGCCGACGCCACCCGCCAGCTTCTCCTGAGGCTGCGCGACGAGGCGGCTCTTCTCGACGAGTCGCTGAAGGAATCGATGCTGGCCCTCGTGGCGCCGTACGAATGGTCGATCGCGCGCTTCTTTGCGGACGCCCTGACCGCCCCGAACCCAGACCCCGGGGCCCCGTCAAGCGATGTGGTCGACTCGGTCCGCGGCCGCTCACGCGAGTCCCCGCCTGACGACCCGGCGCTCGTGGCCGCCCTGCTCGGACCTGAAGGGCCCGTTGCCGGTGTGCTCCCGGGCTACGAGCACCGCGAGGCTCAGCTCCAGATGCTCCTGGCCGTCGCGCAGATCCAGGCTCGCGGAGGCACTCTGGTGGTCGAGGCCGGGACCGGAACAGGGAAGAGTCTCGCGTACCTCGTGCCGTCGATTGCCCGCGCCGTTCGGCATGGCGAGCGGGTCGTGGTGTCCACGAACACTCACACGCTGCAGGAGCAGCTCATGACGAAGGACCTGCCAGGGCTGCGCGAGTGGCTGCCGTGGGACTTCAAGGCGTGCCTGCTCAAGGGGCGGTCGAACTACGTGTCGTTGCGGCGCTGGCGCAGGTTCCTCGCCGAGCCCTGCAAGGATCCCGACGAGCTGAAGTTCAAGCTCAAGGTTCTCCTCTGGTTGCACACGACCTCGAGCGGCGACCGCTCGGAGCTGCGCCTCCATGGGCGTGAGGAGGTGCTCTGGGCTCAGATCGCGTCGGACCCGCTCGACTGTGTCGGGATTCACTGCACGAAAGAGGATTGTTACGTCCATCGTGCCCGCGCCGAGGCCGAGGCGTCGAACCTCGTTGTAATCAACCACGCGCTCTTGCTCGCCGACGCCGAGATGGGGGGAAGCCTGCTGCCCGACTTCGACCACCTCGTCGTGGACGAAGCCCACCACCTCGAGGACGCGGCGACACGAGGCCTGCGCCTGGAGGTGGACGGGCCGGGACTGCTCGCCCTTCTAGAAAGGCTCGCGAGTGCCGGCACCGGCGAGAGGTCGCAAGGTTTGTTGGCCGAGCTGCGCAGGCAGCCGCATCTCGGAGCGTCGGGTGACGCTTTCGCCAACGCGATACCGATGAGCCTTGTCGCCGGCGAGAGGGTTCGCACTCTCTTCGACCTCGCGACTCGCTGGGTGGGTACGAAGCTTTCGGAGACCGAGCGCCGCGACGATTCGGTTCGCCTCACCCCGTTGGTTCGCGAAGACGAGGTTTGGCCTTCCCTGAGCCTGGCCGCCGAAAACGCGGTCACCGCGCTGACAGCGCTGGACTCAGGGCTGCGGCAGGCTGTCGCCGGCGTGCGCGACTGGCTTGGCGGCTCCGAGCCCGACCAGGGCATCCGGGAGCTGGAGATCATCCGCGGGCGCCTCGAGGCTGCATCGCGCGTGATCGACGAGGCGATGCGCGCCCCCGATCCGAACCGCGTCTACTGGTTCACCCTGGTCGCGCGAACCGAGAACCTGGTCCTGCGCGCGGCCCCCATCAACGTCGGCTCGCTCCTGCGCGAGCGCGTTTACGCGGACCGGCGATCCACTGTGTTCACGTCCGCGACCCTGGCGGTGGGCGGCACCTTCGACTATTTCCGCTCGCGAGTTGGCCTCGGCTCGGGAATCGAGGAGCTGATCCTGCCCTCCCCTTTCGACTTCCTCCACCAGGCGCTGGTCTGCCTCCCGGCAGACTTTGCCGCGCCCGAGGACGAGGCGTTCGACCAGCAGGTCGAAGAGGTGGTCGCCTCCGTGGCGCGCCGCGTCGGCGGCCGCACGCTCGTTCTGTTCACCTCGCATCGCCAGCTCCGCGATGTTCACACCGCGCTCAAGCACCGCGTCGACCTCGACGAGGTCCTGATCCTCGGCCAGGGGATAGACGGCCAGCGGCGCCAGGTTTTGAAGTCGTTCGAGGAGGCGGAGCGCCCGCTGCTGCTCGGGACCGCGAGCTTCTGGGAAGGCATCGACATACCCGGTGAAAGGTTGAGCTGCGTGATCATGGTCCGCCTCCCTTTCCCTGTGCCCTCGGAACCCGTCTATGCGGCTCGTGCGGAGCAGGTCCGCGACGGCTTCGCCCAGCTCGCGCTTCCGCAGGCTGCGCTGAGGTTGAAGCAGGGATTCGGCCGGCTGATCCGGCGCTCGACGGATCGCGGCGCCGTGGTGATCCTCGACAACCGGATCCTGGGCCGGGACTACGGAAAGGCCTTCCTGGACGTGCTGCCACCCGCGTCGCGATTCGTGGGGCCTGCGGCGGAGATCGCGGACAGGGTCGGGGAGTGGTTGGATCGGGCTTGAGTCGCTTGTTTGTCGTCGCGACTCCAATCGGCAACCTCGAGGACGTCAGCACCCGTGCCCTTCGCATCCTCGGGGAGGTCGGTGCGATCGCTGCGGAGGACACCCGCGTCACCGCAAGGCTGCTCGCCCGCCACGGCATCCGAAAGCCGTTCATCAGCTATCGCGCACCCGTGGAGCGGCGCGGACTTCCGCGCGTCATGGCTGAGCTCGACCGGCACGACGTAGCGCTCGTGAGCGACGCCGGCACGCCCACGCTCTCGGATCCGGGGCAGGCGCTGGTCACCGCCGCGTGGGCTGCGGGGCACACCGTGGTTCCCATTCCGGGGCCGAGCTCTGTCACCGCCGCGCTGTCGGCCGCGGGCTACGGCGGCCCGGGCTTCACATTCCTCGGCTACCTGCCCCGCAAGCCGGGCGACCTCCGCCGGCTGCTGGCAACCCTGGAAGGTGATCCGCGGCCGGCGGTCGCCTTCGACTCGCCATACCGCATCAGGAAATCGCTCGCCATCGTCGCTGAGGTCCTGCCCGAGCGCCACCTCACGCTTGCGCGGGAGATGACCAAGCTTCACGAGCAATTGCTGCGCGGCCAAGCGGCGGATGTGCTGGCGGCGCTCGCCGACCCGGCGCGTGGCGAGATTACCCTTGTCATCTCAGGTGTCTGAAAAACGAACCGTGCTGGTTGCGCCCGCCTGGCCTTACGCCAACGGCCCACGTCACATCGGCCACGTGGCCGGCTTCGCCGTGCCCGCCGACGTGCTCGCGCGATTCGAACGGCTGCGCGGATCGCGGGTGCTGATGGCGAGCGGGACCGACGAGCACGGAACGCCGATCACCTATGAGGCGGACAAGCAGGGCGTTCCGCCGCGCGAGTTCGCCGACCGCAACAACGCGCTGATCGTCGAGGACCTTCGCCGTCTCGGCATGACCTACGACGTGTTCACGCGAACCACGACCGCGAATCACTACCGGACCACGCAGAAGCTGTTCCTGGCCCTTTATGAGAAGGGCTACCTGGTCAAAGAGAAGCAGATGGGAGCTTTCGATCCTGCCTCCGGCCGCACGCTGCCCGACCGCTACATCGAGGGCACGTGCCCCATCTGCGGTTACGGCGAAGCGCGCGGCGACCAATGCGACAACTGCGGCAACCAGCTCGATCCGATCGACCTGATCAAGCCTCACCAGCGAGGCAGCGATGCGCCGGTGGAGTTTCGCGAAACCGAGCATTTCTTCTTCGACCTGCCCGCCTTCGGCGAGCAGCTCACGGACTGGATCGAGCAGCACGACAACTGGCGCCCCAACGTGCGCAAGTACTCGCTCGAGTACGTAAGGAACCTCAAGCGGCGCGCCATCACGCGTGATCTTGACTGGGGCGTTCCGGTACCGCTCCCCGATTGGGAGGACAACCCTCACAAGAAGATCTACGTCTGGTTCGACGCGGTCATCGGCTACCTGTCGGCGTCGATCGAGTGGGCCGTCGATCGCGGCGAGCCTGACGCATGGAAAGACTGGTGGCTCAACCCTGCCTCCTGGCACTACTACGTGATGGGCAAGGACAACATCACGTTCCACACCGTGATGTGGCCGTCGATCCTGATGGGCGTCAGCGATGAGCAGCAGAGATACGAGCTGCCCGACGACATCGTCGCGAGCGAGCACCTGCACATGGAGGGCAAGAAGCTCTCCACCAGTCGCGGCCGGGTCATCTACGTGAAGGACGTGCTGGATCGATACGACGCAGACGCCCTTCGCTACTACCTGATGATCGCGGGCCCTGAGAACCAGGACACCGACTTCACATGGGCGGAGTTTGTGCGTCGCAACAACGACGAGCTGGTGGCCACGTGGGGCAACCTGGTGCATCGGACGCTGGTCAACGCACACAGGAACTTCGGCTCCGTGCCCGAACCAGGAAAGCTGACCGACGTGGACAAGACGCTGATCAAAGACGTGGAGGATGCGCTCGACCAGGTCGCGCTGCAGCTGGGCCAGGCGCGGTTTCAGATCGCGCTCAAGACCGCGACGACTACGGCCGCGAAGGTCAATGTGTACCTGGGGACCGAGCAGCCGTGGCATACGATCAAGACCGACCGGGAACGGGCCGGCACCGTGCTCTACGTCGCGCTGCGCTGTGTCGACAACCTGAAGATGATGCTCACGCCGTTCTTGCCCTTCTCCTCGCAGAAGCTGCACCGGATGCTCGGCTACGACGATGTGATCGCTGAGCAGCCTGAGGTACGCGAGGTGGTCGAGGATGGAGCGTCGCACTCGGTGCTGACGGGTGATTACTCCAGCGAAGATCGCTGGAAACCTTCCACGCTGCCGGCCGGCCGCAAGCTTCCGGTGCCTGAAGCGCTCTTCAAGCGCCTGGACCCCGTGGTCGAAGAGGAGCAGCCCGCATCTTCGTAGACACGCATCTGCATCTCGAGGAGCTGGGCGAGCCGAACCAGGTGGTCGAGGGGGCGGTCACCGCAGGCGTGACGCGAATGATCGCGATGGGGGTTGACCTGCCGCGAAGCCGTGGCGCCGTCTCGCTGGCCAACCGCTTCCAGGAGGTGTGGGCCGGCGTCGGGCACTACCCGCTCGAGGAGTCCGCGCCCGACATCTACGCGCTCAGGGAGCTCGCCGCGGACCAGATGGTCGTGGCCATCGGCGAGATCGGCCTCGACTTCGAGCACATCGGCGGTCCCGACCAGGGATTGCAAAGGGACCGCCTCGACGAGATGCTCACCCTCGCGCTCGAGCTTGACCTGCCCGTGTCGATCCACAACCGGGGGGCCGACGCCGAGGTCGCCGACGCAATCTCCAGGCATCGGGGCCTGCGTGGAGTCATGCACTACTTCGCCCTCGAGTGGGACTGGGCAGAGCGCTTCCTCGACCTTGGCTTCCACCTGTCTTTCGCCGGGTTGATCACACGGCCGAGCCGCACGGCGCTGCGCGAGGTCGTCAAGCGATGCCCCGCCGATCGATTGCTGCTCGAGACCGACTCGCCATACGGAAATGCTCAGAAGCGAATGGGCGTCCCAAATCGCCCCGAATACCTGCTCGACACGGCGGAGGTGGTTGCCGAGCTGCGCGGATTGAGCCTGAGCGAGCTCGCGGAGCAAGAAAAGGTGAATGCGTACGCGCTCTTTCGCAAGATGAAGTGATCGACCCGGCCGACGCCAATCAGCTGGATCAGCTGCTCCGCCGGCACCGCATCGACCTCAAGCACTCGCTCGGTCAGAACTTCCTCACCGACCCCGGCCTGCGGGACGCCGTTGCTGAACACGCCGGACTCTTAACGGAAGACGAGGTGCTCGAGGTGGGCGCGGGCGTCGGAACGCTGACCGTTGCCCTTGCGCCTCGATGCCGGCGCGTGGTGGCGGTCGAGCTCGATGGGCGCCTAATCCCGGCTTTGCGGGAATCGCTGGCCGGCATCGAAAACGTGGAGGTGGTGCGGACCGACATCCTGCGGTTCAACGTCCGGTCCGCATTCCCGGATGGAAAAGAGATCGTCGTGGGCAACATCCCTTACAACCTCACCGGAGCGTTGATTCGGAAGCTCCTCGACGACCCACCCCGCCCGAGACGGCTGTCGCTGGTCGTCCAAAAGGAGGTGGCGGAGCGCTGGACCGCGTCGAGCGGTGCGAGCCTGGCCACTGTCGCAGTGCAGGTGTTCGCCGAAGCCACTCTCCTTTTCACCATCCCCTCAGCGGCGTTCACCCCTCCGCCACGTGTGGATTCGGCGCTCGTGCGCCTCGATGTGCGCGAGCGTCCGGCGGTTGACGTCGACGACCTCCAGGCGTTCTTCCGCTTCGTCGAGGCGGTCTTCCAGGGCCGCCGGAAGCAGCTCGGCGGAACGTTGGGCCGGATCAGTGGCGCCGGCAGCACCGCCGCGGGGGCGCGCCTTCGCGAGGCCGGCATCGATCCGGAACGCCGTCCGCAGACACTCAGCCTGGGGGAGTGGGAGGCGCTTTATAAGGAGTTTCAGAGTCCCGGAGGCTAATCTCTAACGCTCGTGGAGCAACCGATCAGGTTTCCGGTCGAGGGCACGGGCGGTTTCCGAGCGGTCCTTCGACACACCGCGTTCCGGAACATCTGGTTCGCACAGCTCGCGGCCCAGCTTGCGGACAAGTTCCTGCTCTTCTCACTGATCATCCTCGCGTACCACATCTCAGGCGGCAGCACGCCGGTGGCGATCACGCTTCTCACATACACCGTCCCTGCCGTGTTGTTCGCTCCGCCCGCGGGGGTCATCGCAGATCGAATGGATCGGAAGCAGATCATGATGTGGGCCAACTTCGGCCGCGCCGGTGTGGTCGCGCTGATCCCGCTGGCCGCCCTGGTGCCGGGTCTCAGCGGCGACTTCGTCCACCTGCTGATCATCACCCTCGTCTTCTCCGCGGTCGGCCAGCTGTTCGGGCCCGCCGAAGCGGCGGTCATCCCGACCATCCTCCCGCGTTCGGCCCTCATCACCGCCAACTCGATGGCTCTCCTGACGATGGTCCTGACCCTCGTCGTCGGCGGAGCGCTGGCACCGGTGGTCTCGAGGATCGACCTTTATGCGCCCTACTGGTGCGCCGTCGTGCTGCTGCTCATAGGCGGGACGCTGATCTTCGCGTCCGACATCCCGCACCTTCAGCCGACCACCGACTCCCCTGTCGAGGACAGCCGCAACCGGTTCCACATCATGGTCGTGGACATCAAGGAAGGGATCGACGCACTGCGTGCATCACGCGGCCTGATGCTCGCGTTCGGGCAGGTGAGCATCGCGGTGCTTGTGCTGTTCATGCTCTTCGCGCTGGCGCCCGCATACGTGAGCAAGGTGCTGGGCATCAACGCCCAGGACACCTACGTGATCCTGGCGCCTGCGACCGGGGGCGCGATTCTCAGTGCATTGCTGCTCGGCCAGTTTCTGCGCAACCTGGACCGGGCTCGCGTGCTGGCCGGGTCGCTCGTCGCCAACGGTGTGACACTGCTCGCGCTCGCTGCCGTGCCCGAGGCGATGGCCCAGTTTCCGGCCTTGCAGGTGCACAACCGGCTCACCTCTGCGGCTTTCAGCTTCCTGCTCGGGGTCGAGTTCGGGGCGATCATGATCCCGGCGGTCACCTACCTGATGGAGTCGACGAGCGACGAGATACGCGGCCGGATCTTCTCGCTGCTCTACATGGTCATCAACGGAGTCACGGCCGTGCCGGTCCTGATCGCCGCCGCCCTGTCCGACACGATCGGGACCGCGCACGTGATCGGCGGCCTGGGGGCGCTCCTGGGCGCGGGCGGCGTGGGGATCATCGTTGCCTCTCGACGCGGCGGGCAGCGAGGATCAGCACCACCGCCAAAAGCACCACCAGAGCCAGACCACCCAGTCCAATATCCCGAATGATTGTTTCGAGCAGCGGCAGGTTGCTTCCGAGGAGGTAGCCGGCCACGCCGACGACGGTCGCCCACGCGAGGCCTCCCAGCGCGCTGAACAGCTGGAAACGCCAGAACGGCATGCGTGCCATGCCCGCAAGCATCGATCCCCATGTGCGCAGGCCGAGCACGAAGCGCGCGGCGAGGACCGCTTTGTCGCCATGGCGCGCGAAGAAGAGCTCCGAACGCGCGATGTGCTCGGGGCGGATGCGGAAGATGCTGCCGAACCGCTCGACGAATGGCCGGCCGCCTTTGAACCCGAGGAGGTAGCCGATGTCACCGCCTGCTGTAGCGCCCAGGAAGCCGAACAGGATCACCAGGAAGATCGAGTGGTGCCGGGCAGCCGCCCAGGCGGCGGCGGCAAGCAGAAGCACCTCGCCGGGAAATGGAATGCCCGCGCTTTCGATGAGGATGCCAAGCCCCGCCGCGGGATAACCAAGCGCATCAACGACCGCGGTCGGATTCACGCGCTAATCTCCCCTCCCCCGCAGGGGGAGGGTCGGGGTGGGGGATGCTCCGAGCCCGATCAAGGCGTCAATATTGGACGACCCGATGAGCGAGTACGGCGAGCACGAGGCGACCGACGATCCGCTGCAAGTGCTGCGGCATTCGGCCGCGCATCTGCTCGCCGCAGCGGTCGTGGAGCTGTACCCGGACGCGAAGTACGGCATCGGCCCCGCTGTACAGGACGGTTTTTACTACGACTTCGCGTTCGACAAGCCCATCTCGGAATCCGATCTGGGCGCCATCGAGTCGCGAATGCGCCGCATCGTAAACGAGGATCGGCCGTTCGTCCACGACACCCTGACGCGGGCAGAGGCGATCGAGGAATTTCGCAAGCGCGGCCAGGACTACAAGCTCGAGCTCATCCAGGACAAGGTCGAGGGCGACGAGGTGAGCGTCTACCGCACCGGCGATTTCCTGGATCTGTGCCGGGGACCGCATGTGCGCTCGACCCGCGACCTGAAAGCGTTCAAGCTCCTACGCGTTGCCGGCGCCTACTGGCGCGGCGATGAGAAGAAACCGCAGCTAACGCGCATCTACGGCACCGCGTGGCAGACTCCGAAAGAGCTCGACGACTACCTCAAGTTCCTCGAGGAAGCCGAAAAGCGCGACCACAAGAAGATCGGCAAGGACATGAAGTTGTTCATGGTCGACGAGCGCGTCGGTCCGGGTCTTCCGCTGTGGCTGCCCGATGGCGCCACGATCCGCCGCGAGCTCGAGCGCTTCATCGTCGACGAGGAGCTGGCTCGTGGCTACCTCCACGTACGCACGCCCGATGTGGCACGCCTCGAGCTGTTCAAACAGAGCGGCCACGCGCAGCTCTACAAGGAGTACATGTACCCGCCGATGAAGTTCGAGGACGGTGAGGAGCTCGAGCTGCGCCCCGTCAACTGCCCTCACCACATCGTCATCTACCAGTCGGACCTGCGCAGCTACCGCGACCTTCCAATGAGGATCGCGGAGATAGGCAACAACTGGCGTTACGAACGTTCGGGCACGTTGATCGGCATGAACCGTGTGCGCTCGTTCGCGCTCAACGACGCCCACATTTTCTGCACCCCCGACCAGCTGATGGGGGAGGTCAAGGGAGCGATCGAGCTGGCGTTGTACTTCTCGGAGGTCCTTGGCATCGACGATTTTTCGTACCAGGTCTCCACACGCGACAACGTCAAAGAGAAATGGTTGGGAACAGAGGAGCAGTGGCAGCGCGCCCAGGCAGAGCTGATCGAAGCACTGGAGTCGATGGGCCAGAGGTACAACATCGGAGTTGGGGAGGCAGCGTTCTACGGGCCGAAGATCGATTTCCAGGTCAAGGACGTTCACCGACGCGAATTCACGAACTCAACGGTGCAGGTCGACTTCCAGCTGCCCGAGCGATTCGAACTCGAGTACGTGGCCGAAGACGGCTCGCGCCAGCGACCGATCATGGTGCACAGGGGCGCCGCGGGCGCGATGGAGCGATTGTTCAGCTATTTGATCGAGCGCTACGCAGGGGCCTTTCCAACCTGGCTGCACCCAGTGCAGGTGATCGTGATCCCGATCACGGACGCGCAGCTCGAGTACGCCAAGCGAGTAGCGGATCGCCTTCGCTCGCTGCGCCTGAGGGCTGAGGTCGACACCCGCCCCGAGCGGATGCAGCGCAAGATCCGCGACGCCCAGGCGCGCAAGGTCCCTTACATGGCGATCGTCGGAGCCCGCGAGGCCGAGGCGGAGCACATCAACATCCGCGACCGCTCAGGCGATCAGGTCGACTCCTCACTGGAGGCCTTCGCCAGCATGGTCGCGACCGAGGTGGCCGAGCGCCGCCGCTGACCTGGGGTTGCCGCCCCGCTAAAGGCCCCCGGGGATCCGTCCGGCACAGTCGCCCTGGGCCGCGACCGGGATGACCCTGCCTGTGGTGATGTCTGCAACGCTCGGTTGATGTTGGACGTCGCCACCCGACAGCAGGTGCGTGTTGTCGATCCAGCTGCATGCAGCGAGGTTCACGGCTGCGTTCGATGGAACCAGGGTCGTCGTCGGAGCCGTGTAGGAGGCGATCGCGACCAGCGTGCCATCGGGTGAGAGATACGCTGGAGCCGGTCCTGACACCGGGTATGAATGGACCGCTGCGCCGGTCCAGTCGAGCACGCTTGCCTGTGCGAAAGCGGTGGTGTCTTCGCAGGCGACCCCGGCCGGCGACGGTGCTCCGGCGAGCACGCATGTGGCGCCCCCCACGGTGAATCGGCGGACAGCAGTCTTCGGGTCGACCACGTGGAACTCCTGGGGTCCGCAGCAAAACGGCCCGCCGCCCTGTGTGCAAGACGGCACCTTGGCGAGCACGAGGCTGGTGCCGTGCCAACCGGTCGGCCACAGCGTGTAGCCGCCGGACTGCTGGAACAGGAAGGGCTTGGAGCCACCGGGCTGCAGCTGGTACATGTACAGGTTCGTCGTTGCGCCGCCTTGCGCAAAGTCGATCACCACCACTGCCATGAGCGCATCGTCGGGGCTGACCGCGAACAGGCTGCGGCGCGCCGGCCCTATGGGCAGCGTGATGGTGGTGCCCGCGTCTCCGTTGGGCGCGAGGTAGCGGACGACTCCGAGCGCGTCCATGAAGTAGACCCGCGTGTTGCTGGTGCTCACCGGGGGAGGCACCACGCCTGCCGCGGTGCCGCCGCAGGTGACCGTCCCCGGGGTGTTGGCCACCTGGCTGGCCACGACCCTCCCGTCGATCCCGACCAGGCTCACCGTGTAGCTGCTTCCGCTCTGGGGGCTGATCAGGACGCCATACGATCCGGCGACAGGCGGCGACGGGCTCGGCGAAGGGGTGGCTGAGGGTGAGCTCGTGCGCGACGAGCTGGCGGCGGGCGAAGGCGAGTTCGCCGTGCCGGTCCCGGGAAGGCTGCATGCCGCGGCCACCATCACACCGAGCATCCCGAGTGCGGCCGCGCGAAGGGACTTTTTCACTGCAATCAAAGGCAACGACACTTTGCGCTTCGGGTTACGTTTCCGGTACGATCCTGCACCTGAAGCAGGGCACCGACCCTCACCCTCAGGGCATCGCTCGAAAGGGTCGCGGTTGTGGCGGATGG
>JGI12635J15846_10004664_pt1 | contig 11826 bp, 9 predicted proteins | sample BlaSpr_A8_OM2_M2_FD_15846 | JGI IMG/M metagenome (IMG submission 15846) | reverse complement strand
TCCGCTCGCGTACCGGCGCGGGGAGGCCGCGGGTCTCCGGACCGAACACCAGCGCATCGCCCGCGCGATACTCGAAATCCGCATAGCAACGGCGGCTTCCGGTCTCGATCGCGAGGATTCGCGCACCGTCGAGCGCTTCGAGGCAGGACTCCATGTCGGCGTGGACCTTCACGTCCGCGAGGTCGTGATAGTCGAGCCCGGAACGCTTCAGGCTCTTGTCGTCCAGGCGAAAGCCCAGCGGCTTGACCAGATGCAGCGTGGCTCCCGTGTTGGCGCAGAGTCTGATCACGTTGCCGGTGTTGGGCGGGATTTCAGGCTCGAACAGAACGACGTGGATCATCGGCGCCCGAGGGTGAGGCGTGCTATCGATCGACCACGACGCGTTGCGTCGGGTAGGCGAACTCGACGCCCAGGCGGCGAAACTCGTCGATGATGCGAAAATTCACGGCTTGCTGCAGGTCGAGGAGCGGATTGAGCTTCGGCTGCTGCACGAAATACGACAGCTCGAATTGCAGGGACGAGTCGCCCAGCGCGGTGAGATGACAGCGGTCGAAGCGCACGTTCTGCTGCTCGCGGACGATGCCCTCCAGCAACTTCGGTATCGCCTGGAGCTTCTCCGCGGGTGTCGCGTAATCCACGCGAATGATCGCGAGCGCGCGCTGCTCCGGGGCGCGGCCGAAATTGCGTACCCGGCTTTTCAGAATGTCGGCGTTCGACAGGACGATCTGCTCGCCCGTATCGCTGCGCAGCCGGGTGCTCTTGATTCCGATGCGCTCCACGCTCCCCGCGAAGGCATCGATCACCAAGCGGTCGCCGACCATGAACGGCTTGTCCAGGGCGATGGACAAGGAGGCGAACAAATCCCCCAGCACGCTTTGCAGCGCAAGCGCCACGGCGACGCCGCCCACCCCCAACCCGGCGAGCAACGCGGTGATGTTGATGCCGAGATTCTCGAGCGCGACCAGCGACAGGAGCGACCAGATCAACAAGTGAGCAACGAAGCTGATGATCTCCAGGGAGCCGGCGAACGTGCGGTCCGGCCCGCGCTCCATTTCCTTGAGCTCGAGGTAGAACTTGAGCGACCGCGCCGCCCATAACCCGATTTGCAGCAGGAGCAGCACCACCACGACGTCATCGACGGCGCGCTGAGCTTTGGGCGGGAACGTCAGGTCTTCTTGACCCGCATACAGAGCGAGCGCGAGCACGAAGAACTGCTTGGTATTGCCGAGCAGATAAAAAATGAGCCGCACCGGCATCGGGTGGCCGGCCATGGCATATTGCTGGTAGCGCGAGAAGATCACGCGCCGGATGACGGACAATCCGATCCAGACGGCCGCCGCCACCAGCCCCGCGACGATCCAGTCGGCAAGCGAGTTCCCGAAAAAGATATGCTCGGAGAGCCCCAATGTTTTCTTGAGAAAGTCAGCCACGATGGGGCGCGATTATAGGCTGCCCGGGAGCTGGGCCGCGCCCGGGCGGTGTGGCCCGAGGATCTTGCGCGTGCGGCTAGCTCACATCCTCCATGCCCAGTTCCTTCATCTTGCGCGACAGCGTATTGCGGCCCCAACCCAGAAGCTTGGCCGCATTTTGCTTGAGGCCGTCGGCCTTGCGCATCGCGGCCCGGATCAAAATGCGCTCGACTTCGGGCACGGCCTGGTCCAAGAGACGCCGTGTCCCCGAATCGAGCTCGCGCTCGGCCCAGTAGGACAGCTTGGCGGTCCAGTCGTGATTGGCGGAGCGCCCCGCGGGGACGCCGCCCAGGTCGGCGGGAATATCCTCGGTTCGAATCTCGCGGCCGGGCGCGGTCACGGTGAGCCGGCGGCAGGCATTCACCAGCTGACGGACGTTGCCGGGCCAGTCGAAAGTCACCAGCGCGGTCTCCGCGGGCTGCGTCAATAGTTTCGGCTCGACGCCGAGCTCCTGGCCCGCGACGCTCAGATAGTGGTGCAGAAGTTCCGGAATGTCCTCGCGCCGTTCACGCAGCGGCGGGATCTCGATGCGAATCACGTTCAGCCGGTGCAGCAGATCCTCGCGGAAATGATCCGACTTCACGCGCAGCTCGAGATCCTGATGGGTCGCAGCGATCACGCGCACGTCGACTTTGACGGGCGTCTGGCCTCCGACCCGGTAGAACTCGCCCTCGGCCAAGACACGCAGCAGCCGCGTCTGCAACGCGGGCGACATGTCGCCGATCTCATCGAGAAACAGCGTGCCGCCGTCGGCCTGCTCGAAGCGGCCCCGGCGCAGCGCGTCGGCGCCGGTGAACGCGCCCTTTTCGTGGCCGAACAGTTCCGACTCCAGAAGATCCGCGGTGAATGCCGCGGTGTTGAGCGCGACGAAGGCCTTGCTCGAGCGCGGACTGTGCCGGTGCAAGGCGCGCGCGACGAGTTCCTTGCCCGTGCCCGATTCGCCGGTGATCAGCACCGTCATGCTGGAGCGGGACAGCCGGCCCACGGCGCGGAATACCTGCTGCATGGCGGCGGCCTGCCCGAGCAGCTCCGGAATGCTCCGCCGCGCGGCGTCTGCGTCGATCGACACCGTCGCCTGCTGCGCGGCGCGGCGCACCAGGTCGACGGCCTTGTCGATGTCGAAGGGCTTTGGCAGATACTCGAACGCTCCGCCCTGGTAGGAGGCGACTGCGGCGTCCAGATCCGAGTGCGCGGTCATGACGATGACCGGGAGACCGGGGCGCGACACCTGAATGTCCTTGAGCAGATCCAAGCCGCTTCTACCCGGCATTCGGATGTCCGTCATCAGCACATCCGGTGCGTCGGAGCGCAGCGCCGTCAGCGCATTGTCGGCCTGATCGAAACAGCGCGCGGACATGCCGCTGCCCTTCAGCGCCTTTTCGAGCACCCAGCGAATGGAGGCATCGTCATCGACCAGCCAGACCTGCAGCGCCTTGGAGTTCATACACCGTCCATTGGAAGATAAATCACGAATATCGTTCGGCCCGGTGCGCTGTCGAACTCGATCAGGCCGCCGTGGCGGCTGACGAGATCCTGCGCGATGCCGAGCCCCAAGCCGGTCCCGTCCATGCGGCCGGACACCAGGGGATAGAAAATCGTGTCGCGGATCTCCGGCGCCACGCCCGGGCCGTTGTCCTCGAATTGAATCGAAGCCACCAAGCGGTGGCCGCGACCGCCGATGCCGACATTCGCGGCCACGCGGGTACGCAGCGTCAGCCGCGGGTTCTCCACCCGGGCGCTCGAGAGCGCCTGGATGGCGTTGCGGCCGAGATTCAGCATCGCTTGAATGATGTGGTTCGGATCCACCGTCAACGCCGGCAAGCTCGGATCGTAGTCGCGATCCACGGTCACCCCTTCGGATGCCTCGCTGCGCAACAGGTGATAGACGCGCTCCAAGAGCTCGTGCACGTTGATGAGCTGCTTCGCGGGCGGGCGCCCCGGGCCGAGCATGGAGTCGAGCAAATTAGTGAGGCGGTCGGCCTCCGAGATGATCACGCGCGTGTATTCACGCAGCGCCGGGTCGAGCAGCTCGCGCTCGAGCAGCTGCGCAGCCCCGCGCAGGCCGCCCAGCGGATTCTTGATCTCGTGCGCCAGCTGGCGAACCATGAGGCGGCTGCCGCCCAGCTGCGCGAGCAATGCGTTCTCCCGGGTCAGGCGCTTGTGCTGGGTGATGTCCTCGATTTCCAACAGCAGACATCCGCCATTCGATCCGAGCGTGGCCTCGGTGACCGCACAGTCGAGAATCCGATCGGTGCCGCCCGGAGCCGGCCACGAGAGCTCGCGTTGCACGACGCCTTCGCCGCCGTGCTTGGCACGCTCGAACAGAGGCAACAGGGTTTCGGCGCCGCGGCTAAGGTCGGTGATCCGGCGGCCCAGTGCCTGGTTCGGCGAGAGCCCGAGGAGCGTCTGCCCGGCAGCATTCAGATAGATGACGTGAAAATCGTGATCGAGTACGAAGACGCCGGTTACCAGACAATCGAGCAGCTCGGTGCCCTCGATGTGCAGCGCCTGCATGGTGAGCTCAGCGGCCATGCGGCTCGAGCGCCGGCCCGGACGGACAGAGACTCGCTAACGGACCCGGACTTACTTGTGCTGGGGCGACAGCGTGCTCGGCCGGAGCATGTTGAAGGTCACGGGGTCGGCGCTCTTCGATTCGCCCGACAGGGTGTCGGTCAGCGTCGCCCCCAAGGTATAGCCGCCGCGGCCGGACGTGAGCGCCGGCGGGAGCGTGAAGGACATCGCATCCGCGCCCTCGCTCACCGGAGTGCCGTTCAAGGTCCAAGTGATCGTGAAGGGCCGGCCGGCCTTGGGTGCAGGCTCCACCGACAGAGCGGCCGTCACGCTTTCGTCGCCGGAGAAGGTCTGCTCGCGCGCCGGCGAGACGATGGAGACTTGGGTGTCGGCGAACGTGGGGGCTTTTGCCTTGTCCTGCGCCGCGACGCTGCTCGGGGCCGGCCCGCTCAGGATCCCTTGGCTCGCGCCCGAGGAGGTGACGATTTTCTCCGCTCCGTCCACCGGCTGATCCGAGAAATGCACCACGCCATCGGCATCGATCCATTTGTAGACGACCGCCGCCCGCAAGAGGAGCGGCGCGGAGAGGACCGAGACCAAGCCGAGGGCAAGCCATGATCGGCGAAGGCGCATAAGTCGAAAGCATAGTCCTATCGCCTCCCGGCCTCAAAACCAGGTGACGGCGGCGTGACCGCCGTCACCTTTGTCCTCCTTCTGGGGGTCGAACGCACCTCACAAGCTGTAATACATCTCCATCTCGATGGGATGCGTGGTCATCCGCAGACGGGTGACTTCCTTCATCTTCAGCTCGATGTAGGCGTCGATCAGGTCGTCCGTGAATACACCGCCGGCTTTCAGGAACCCACGGTCCCGATCCAGATAATCGAGCGCCATGTCGAGCGAGTGGCACACGGTCGGGATTTTCTTGTCCTCTTCGGGTTCCAGATCGTAAAGATCCTTGTCGGCCGGATCGCCGGGGTGGATCTTGTTCTGAATCCCATCGAGTCCGGCGAGCAGCATCGCCGCGAACGCGAAGTAGGGGTTGGCGGTCGCGTCCGGGAAGCGCACCTCGATACGGCGAGCCTTGGGATTGGACACCCAGGGAATCCGGATGGAAGCCGAGCGGTTGCGGGCCGAGTAGGCCAGCTTCACCGGCGCTTCGAACCCGGGGACGAGCCGCTTGTAGCTGTTGGTGCTCGCGTTGGTGAACGCATTGATGGCGCGCGCATGCTTGATGATGCCGCCGATGTAGAAAAGCGCGATGTCGGACAGCCCGCCGTACTTGTCGCCGGAAAACAGCGCTTTGCCGTCCTTCTGCAGCGACTGGTGCACGTGCATGCCGCTGCCGTTGTCCCCGACGATGGGCTTCGGCATGAAAGTCAGCGTCTTGCCGTAACCGTGGGCCACATTCTGCAGCGCGTATTTGAGGATCTGCACCTCATCGGCTTTCTTGGTCAGCGTATTCGCGGCGACATTGATCTCGCCCTGGCCCGCGGTGGCGACTTCGTGGTGATGGACCTCGAACTTCAGGCCCATTTCCTCGCAGGCCAGAGACATCGCGGTACGGATGTCCTGCTGCGAGTCGGTGGGGGGAACCGGGAAATAACCGCCCTTCACGCCGGGGCGATGCCCTTTGTTGCCATCGTCGTATTCCTTGCCGGAGTTCCACGCACCCTCGTAGGAATCCACTTCGTACGAGCATCCGTTCATGCTCGAGCTGATCCGCACGTTGTCGAATATGAAGAATTCGTTCTCGGGCCCGAACAAGGCGGAATCGGCGATCCCGGATGATTTCAAGTAAGCCTCGGCGCGCTTCGCGAGTGATCGCGGGTCGCGCTCGTAGCCCTGCATGGTCATCGGCTCGATGACATCGCAGCGCAGGTTGACCGTGGTCTCCTCGTAGAAAGGATCGATCACGGCAGTCGCAGGGTCGGGCATCAAAATCATGTCCGACTCGTTGATACCCTTCCAGCCAGCAATGGACGATCCGTCGAACATCTTGCCGTCCGTGAAAAATCCCTCGTCCACCAGCCGAGTAGGGATGGTGACGTGCTGTTCTTTGCCGAGAGTGTCGGTAAAGCGGAGATCGGCGAACTTGGCCTCTTTTTCGTTAATTAATTTCAGAACATCGGCGGGAGTCATTTGCGTCCTCGCGAATTGGTATAACTATGGCCGGCCAGCGCCGGGTTCCCCGACATTGCAGTTTGTGTGCCAGAAAGGTGCGTATATGGATCAAGCACTTGCAGGGTATGAGGCACTGTCTCTGCACCATGATAGAGCATGACCCAGGCGGGGCGCATTAACTTGGGGCGTCCGGGCGAAAACCGGTCCTTTCATCGGGTAGGGCGCAGAACCGACGGCCACCGCGCGAGCTAAATCAGTGCATGGACTCGCTTTTGCAATGCAGGACAGCCCGAGCGGGGCCTCGCTATACTCGCGCGGATGGTTAAATCGATCCAGCCGCCGCGCACCTTTCAGGACCTGATCTTCGCCCTCCAGAGCTATTGGGCGGAGCGAGGCTGCGTCATTTTGCAGCCTTACGACATGGAGATGGGGGCGGGCACCTTTCACCCGGCGACATTTTTGCGCGCCGTCGGTCCGGAGCCGTGGAGCGCGGCCTACGTTCAGCCCTCGCGCCGGCCCACGGACGGCCGCTACGGCGACAATCCGTTTCGGCTCCAGCATTACTACCAATTCCAGGTAGCCATCAAGCCCTCCCCCGACGATTTCCAGGAGCTTTATCTCGGGTCCCTGCGCTCCCTCGGCTTCGACCCCCTGGTGCACGACATCCGCTTCGTCGAGGACAACTGGGAATCGCCCACGTTGGGCGCTTGGGGTCTTGGCTGGGAGGTCTGGCTCAACGGCATGGAGGTCTCGCAATTCACCTACTTCCAGCAGGTAGGGGGTCTCGATTGCCGGCCGGTGATGGGCGAGATCACCTATGGGCTCGAACGGCTGGCGATGTACATCCAAGGCAAGGAAAGCATCTTCGACATCCTATGGACCGACGGGCCGTTCGGCTCGGTGACGTACGGCGACGTATTCCATCAGAACGAGGTCGAGCAGTCCGCCTACAACTTCGAGAAGGCAGACACGGCGGTGCTTCTGGGTCAATTCGACACGCACGAGACCGCGTGCCGAAATCTGCTCGCCGACAAGCTGGTGCTCCCGGCTTATGAACAGATGGTGAAAGCATCGCATTCCTTCAACCTCTTGGATGCAAGACGCGCCGTCTCGGTCACGGAACGCCAGCGCTACATCCTCCGGGTGCGAACCTTGGCGCGCGCGGTCGCAGAGGCGTACTTGGGCAGCCGGGAAGCGCTGGGCTTCCCGCTGCTCAAGAGCTCGGGCTCGCGGGCTGCCTGATGGACAAGCGCGACCTGCTGTTCGAGCTGCGCACGGAAGAGCTGCCGCCGCGGACGCTTCAGACTCTATCGACCGCACTGACCGAGGGCATCGTCAAAGGGCTGGATACGGCCGGCATCGTGCACGGCAAGGTACGTGGGTTCGCGACGCCGCGCCGGCTCGCCGTTCTCGTCGCTGCCTGCGCCGAGTCCGCGCCCAATCGGCAGGTGGAACGGCGCGGACCACCGGTCGCAAACGCCTTCGATGCCGCCGGGTCGCCCACGCAAGCTGCCAGCGCCTTCGCGCGCAATTGTGGCGCCTCGGTTGGCGAGCTGGAACGGCTGGTCACCGACAAAGGCGCGTGGCTGGTGTTTCGCGGCACGGAACGGGGCGCGTCGACGGTCGCATTGCTGGGGGGAATCATCAACGCGGCCATTGCCGCGCTGCCGATCGCCAGACGCATGCGCTGGGGAGCGCGCAGCGTCGAATTCGTGCGCCCGGTGCACGGCGCCGTACTCTTGTATGGCGAGGAGGTCGTTCCGTTCGAAGTGCTGGGCCTCGCCACGGGCCGCGTGACCATCGGCCACCGGTTCCACGCGCCGCGGCCGATATCGCTCAAATCGGCGCGGTCGTACGAATCGCGCCTGAAAAGCGCAAAGGTCGTGGCCGATTTCGCGCTGCGGCGAGAGACGGTGCGGGCCGGCGTCGCCGCGGCGGCGCAGGCAGCCGGCGGCTCCGCCTTGATCGAGGACGCGCTGCTCGATGAAGTGACGGCGCTGGTTGAATGGCCGGTGCCCATCGCCGGCCGCTTCGACGAGCGGTTCTTGGCACTTCCCCGGGAAGTGGTCATCGCCACCATTCAGGATCATCAACGCTATTTCGCCATCCAAGGCCCGGACGGTCAGCTCACCGGCGGTTTCGTGACCGTCAGCAACATCCAGAGCCGCGAGCCCGACCGAGTGCGGCAGGGCAACGAGCGCGTGGTGCGCCCGCGCCTCAACGATGCGGCGTTCTTCTGGGATCAGGACCGCAAGGTTCCGCTCGCGCAGCGCGCCGCAGAACTCAAGGGAGTGACGTTCCAGGCAAAGCTCGGCAGCTATGCGGAGAAGACGGCCCGGGTGAGGTCGCTGGCTTCCATTATCGCCCAGCGAATCGGCGCGGGCGCCGAGGTCGGCACCGCGGCCGAGCTTGCGAAAGCCGATCTGTTGACGGCCATGGTCGGAGAGTTCCCGGAGCTGCAAGGCATCATGGGGCGCTACTACGCGGGGGCCGAAGGCTACCCCGAGGAGGTCTCACGGGCGATCGAGGAACATTACCGGCCAAGATTCGCCGGTGATGCGCTGCCCTCCGCCAAGACCGGCCAGGCGCTCGCCCTCGCCGACAAGATCGACACGCTGGCCGGCATTTTCGCCATCGAGCAACGACCGACCGGCGCCAAGGACCCTTTCGGACTACGCAGAGCGGCGCTCGGGTTACTCAGGATTCTGCTCGAGGGCGGCCTCGACCTCGATCTCGATGCGCTGATCGCGGCGTCCGCAGCGGCACAACCCGTACAGCGAGCGGCGACCGCCGGGGAGGTCTCGGACTTCATCGCCGACCGGCTGCGCGGGCTGTTGATCGAGCGCGTGGAGGGCGTCACGACGGAGATGGTCGATGCCGTACTCGCGAGTCGCCCCGCGTCGCCCGTCGATGCCGAATTGCGGCTTCACGCGCTCAAGGACTTCTTGCTCCTGCCGGACGCCGGTGTGTTGACCGCGATCAACAAACGCATCGGCAACATCTTGAAGAAGGCCGCGCCGGAGAAGACCGCCGCGGTGCAGGCCGCGCTCTTCGGCGAGCCGGAGGGCGCCGAGGCGCGGCTGCACCGCGTAGTCGGAGAACTCGCGCATGGCGTCGACCGCGCACTCACGGAGCGGCGCTATGCCGACACCTTGAGGGCGCTGATCGCTCTGCGGGCTCCGGTCGACCAATTTTTCGAGCACATCATGGTCATGGACGAGAATCTCGAGCGGCGCGCCAACCGTCTCGCGTTGCTTCGCGACGTACAGCGCTTGCTCGGCAGCGTCGCCGATCTGTCGCGCCTGCCCGGTTAGCTCCGCATGCAGCTCCTGCGGTCGCTGCTGTTCACGGCATATCTGATGGTGTCGGCATGCGTATGGGGCGGCGTCATGGCCCTGTGCTTCTTCCTCCCGCATCGCGACCAGTTCGCGCTCGCGCGCACTTGGGCCCGATGCAGTCTCTGGATGCTGGAGCGTCTCTGCGGCCTGACCTTCACCGTGGAAGGTCGCGAACGCATTCCCCCCGGCAACCACATCGTGATGTGCAAACACACTTCGGCGTGGGAGACGCTTGCGCTATTCGTCATCTTTCCTCCTCACGTGTGGGTGCTGAAGCGCGAACTCCTGTGGATTCCACTCATGGGCTGGGGGCTCAAATTATTGCGGCCGATCGCCATCGACCGCCGCGCGGGTCATCGCGCCGTCAACCAGGTGATCGAGCAGGGCAAGGCCCGGCTTGCCGAGGGCCTCTGGGTCATCATATTTCCCGAGGGCACCCGGGTGGCTGCGGGAGAGACCCGCAAGTACGGCGTAAGCGGTGCGCTGCTCGCCTCGGCGGCCGAGAGGCTGCTGATTCCGGTGTCGCACAACGCCGGCGATTTCTGGCCCCGGCGCGGCATTCTAAAGATGCCGGGTACCATCCACGTCATCATCGGCGAGCCGATCCGCGCGGCCGGACGAGATCCGCGCGACATCAACGCGGAGATTCGCCAGGCTATCGACGGCGGTTTGACCCGCATCGCAACCGCCACGGCCTGAGGGAGGCGTCCGCCGACCCCGCATGTGACGGGGTTCTCGCCGGGTATGTTCACCAAGCCCCGGGGGTGACCCGGTCATATTCATTCATGCAAACCCTCAAGGAACCTGAAGGGTGGCCGCTAAGGGTGATGGTGAGGCCATAACAGGAAGCCCCGTGCTCGAGCCCCTGAAGAATAAGCTATCTCTCGCCTCCAATTTTCCGACTCCTCCTGCCATTGCCCTGCAAATCGTTGCGCTTGCCGGGGATCCGGAGATCGACGTGGGCAAGGTCGCCGCGACCATCAGCAAGGACCCAGGACTTACCGCGAAGGTACTGCGGGTGGCGAATTCGCCGCTGTACTCGAAGCGCCGTCGAAGCGAAAACCTGCGCCAAGCGCTGGTCGCGCTCGGGCTCAACGCCGCGACCACGCTTGCGCTCAGCTTTTCCCTGGTCTCGACCTACCAGCGAGGGACGGGGGCAGGAATCAACTATGCGCGCTATTGGCGGCGCGCCATTTTGGGCGCCTCGGCGGCGCGTACCTTCGGCGCCCTCACGGGCGTCCGGACACCCGAGGATCTTTTTCTGGCCGCGCTGCTGCAGGACATCGCCGTCCTCGGCGTCGACCGGGTGCAACCCGACTTCTATCGGGCGCTGCCCGCGGAAGCCACGCACGCGGAAATCGTCGCTCACGAGAGATCGCTCCTCGGGACCGATCATGCGGGGCTGGGAGGCTGGCTCCTCCGGCACTGGAAACTTCCAGAGGCGCTCTGCGCGACCGTCGAGTCGAGTCACGATCCCGGTTCCGGCGGCGATGCCATCGGCGTGGCCGCTCGTTGCGTGGCGCTCGGCAGCGAATGCGTCGAAATGCTGCTGGCCCACCCGACCAGCATGAATCTTCAGCCGCTCGCCGCCTCCGCACTCGCGTGGCTCGGAATCGACGGCGAGGCGTTCGCTCGAGCGATGACAACCCTCGTCGGCGAGATCCCCGAGATCGAGCGGCTGTTCGACACGTCCATTCTGGAAGCCGAGGTGGCGACGGCGATTCTGGAGCAGGCGCGCGAAATTCTGACCATCCGCAACCTGCAGGCCATCGATCAAGTGACCTCGCTGCGCGAGGCTGCCGATCAATTGGAGGCACGCACCTCGGCACTCGAGGATAAGCAGCGCCGCGACCCTTTGACCGGGCTATTCAACCGCGGCTTCCTGGACGAGACGCTGCAGAGGGAATTCGCGAACGCGATCGGCGGAGACTGGCCCTTGAGCATCGTGTTCGCGGATCTCGACCGCTTCAAACAGGTCAACGATACGCATGGCCATCCCACCGGCGACTCGGTGCTGATCGAGACGGCGCGTTTGTTCATGAGCGCCGTTCGGGAGAGCGATTACGTGGCGCGGTACGGAGGCGAGGAGTTCGTGATCGTGCTGCCGGGTCTCGCGACCAACGAAGCGGGGACCATCTGCGATCGGATTTTGATGAAGCTACGGAGCGCCCGGCATCAGGTAGCCGGCGGCAGCATTCGCGTGACCGCTTCGCTCGGCCTCGCGACTCTGGACAGGTCCGCCGGGTTCAAGCGCGTTTCCGATTTGATCGAGGCTGCGGACCGGTGCGTCTATGCGGCCAAGCGAGCGGGCCGCGATCGCCTGGTGTGCTTCAATCCGACGGGTTCGACCAGCTCGGCGGTCGGATGATCGCGGCGCCGTGCGG
>JGI12635J15846_10004660_pt1 | contig 11828 bp, 12 predicted proteins | sample BlaSpr_A8_OM2_M2_FD_15846 | JGI IMG/M metagenome (IMG submission 15846) | reverse complement strand
AGCCGGAGTGGCTCGTGCCGTGCCGCCACCAGCGCGAAGTCCTCGTCGTAGCCGGCGAGGCGGATTGCCGACCCGATGGTCGGGTCGACGGCGCCGCCGGTCAGCTGGGCGCCTCTCAGTCCGGCCGCGATGGCCTGGGCCAGGAGCGGGCTCACCTTGACGACGCGGTCGGGCCTCGCGTTGAGCCGGCTGAGCTCGCTGTCGTCGCGGAAGCGGCTGGCGGCCTTATCGATCGCCGCGACGACCTCGTCGACCGCGCTCTTGGCCGCGAGGAGCGATTCGGGCCGCGTCACGATGACGCGCATCGAACCGCCCAGGGCGCGATCGTCGGCGATGCCGAGCACGCTCGCGCTCATTGCTTGACGGCCGCAGTTCGCCGGATGGCGATCGCGAGCACGGGGCAATCTTCGACCGCGCGCTGTGCCAGCGGCAGGAGGTGCTCGGGGATCGAAGCGTTCGCGAGGATCGGGTAGCCCCAGTCGTCGAGCCGGATCAGCTCCGGCAGCAGCTCCGCGCAGAGCCCGCGGCCGTCGCACTTGATGCGATCGACGGTGAGGTGGAGGCGGTCCCTCATGCCGTGCGCCTCAGGCCGTGAGCCGGGTGACGCGCGAACTCGTCGGCGAAGACCTGCAGCGACGACTGCAGGAATATCACCGCGCCATCCGGATGCCGGCACGCGCCGCGGCCCGTGACGTCGACGGTCCACCGGCGGAGACGATCGAGGTCCTGGCCGTTCGTACCGGACTCCGCGATGCGCGTGACCGCGTCCGCCAGCGCGCGCAGGCCGAAGAAACACGGCCCGCACTGCGCCGAGCTTTCGCCGGCCAGGTACCGCATGATCCCGGCGGTCTCGCACACCGGGCACCGGCCGTGCGAAAGAACGCCGATCACGCCGCAGCCAAGGCCAAGGCTCTGCTGCCTCAGCGCGGCAGGGTCGAGGGAGATGTTCCAGCCGCGCTGCATGTCCACCCAGGAGCCGAAATAGCCTCCGACCAGGACGGCGCGCGCCGAGGCAGCCGCGCCCCCGGCTCGCTCGATCGCTCCGCCGATCGTCATGCCCGACTCGACCTCGATGACGCCTGGGTGGGCGACCGCCCCGGCCATCGTGATCAAGCTGGTGCTCGAGGGCATGCCGGTCCGCGCGACCAACGCCACGTGCGCGAGCGTCTCCACGTTCTGGACGAGCGTCGGTGCGCCATCGACTCCGCGCTCGAATGGATACGGCGGCGCTGTCGTTGGCGTCGCGACGCCCTCGTTGATCATGTGGATGGCCGCCGCCTCATGGCCGGCGACGTAGCGGGCGGGCGCGGACACGAGCGATGTGATCCGGCGGTCGTGGTCTGGCCTCTCCGCGAGCGCGCGCAGCATCGCCGCGCGTGCGGCGTCGTGCCGTTCGCCGATGTAGAGGACGACGCGACGCGCGTGCAGCACGTGCGCGGCCAGGAACGCGCCGTCGAGCACGAGGTGGGGGCGCATCGACATGAGTACGCGGTCCTTCTTGCTCTGCGGCTCGCCCTCGGCTCCGTTCACCACGATCACCGCCTGGCCGCGCGAGCGTTCGGCGACCGCGCGCCACTTGACCGCGGTGGGAAATCCCGCGCCCCCGCGACCGACGAGCCCAGCCCGCTGGATCGCGTCGATCAGCTCGCCGCCTGCGCGCGGCAGCGGGCTCATCACGTCAGGCGCGTGCAGGCGCGTCATCGGACCTCACGCCGGTCCACGGCGGCACGGAAATTGCCGCGTGCCGCGGCGAGGGGATCACGGGAGCCCGATGTCAGGCGGAGCACGATCGCCACCCCGACGCCGGCCACGCACGCGGCCGTGATGGCGAGCATCCACGCCGACCATGTGTCAGTCCCGGTGCCGAGCCCGTGCGCGACGCCGATCGGCCAGGCCGCGTAGGTCAGCCAGTGGAGCAAGCGCCACGCGCGGTGTCCCAGAAAGCCTCGGACGAGGCTCGTCAGGACGATGGCGAGGAGCAGCTCGAAGGAGATCACGCCGAGCCCGAGCCACACCGTCCGGTAGTAGGAGGCGAAGGGGATGAAGGCCGCGGCCCACCCCAGGTTGGTGAACGGGTCGACAACCGCGGTGACGATGTGCAGCGCGAGGAAAACGAGCGTCATCAGCGCAAGGTTGCGATGCAGTGCAGTCGTGAGAAATCGCGGCCAGCGGTCGCTCTGGACGCGAAGCGTCGAAAGGATGCCGAGGATCACGACGGTGCTGAGCAGGATCAGCGTCACCGCGCCCGCGCCGCGCGTCGTGTACCAGAGGAAGCTGTTCGACACTGCGGATCAGTGCGAGCCGCCGGTGACGACGACGCCGCCGCCGGACGACGAGCTCACACCGCTCGACGACTGGAGCCCGCTCGACGACGATGTCGACGACGAAGATGACGACGACGTCGATGACGAATCCGTCGATGAGGAGGCGGTGTTTGATGTGCCGGCAGTCGAGGTCGAGGAGCTCGAGGATCCCGGGATGGTGGCCGCGCTCACCGCGCTGAACACTCCAACAGCCCCGATGGCGGCGAGGGCCGCGCCGGTAGTCAGGCGGTTGAGCGTCCGCATCGCGGCGTCGCGCGCCCGGATCCTGGTCTCGGTCTCGTTTCTTGTCCTGTCCATGTTTCGAAAGCTTGCGGGACGGCGCTGAACCGCACCTGAGAACCGGCTGAGAGGTGGCTGAGATCCATACCGTTAACGCTGGGTAGACTCTTTAGGTTTCCTGCCTAGGGTTCCTTGCCCCCGTAGCTCAGTGGATAGAGCAGGACGGTCCTAACGTCAAGGTCGGGGGTTCGATTCCCTCCGGGGGCGCTTTCGACGGTGAGAAATTGACCCTATCCATCGCGGCGGAATCATTCGAGTCCGACGACGCGCGGCGCCTGGTCGAGGCGCTCGACGCGGAGCTTGCCGAGCTCTATCCGCCCGAGCAGCGCTTCGGGCCGAACCTCAAGGCCGAGCACCTCGAGTCCGGCCGGGGCACCTTTCTCGTGGCTCGCGAAGGCGGCGTGGCGGTCGGTTCCGGCGCCATCCGCCTCCTTGACGCGACAACCGCCGAGGTGAAGAGGATGTACGTGAAGCCGAGCCATCGGGGCACGGGATCGGCTCCGCCGTGCTGGTCGCGCTGGAGGGCATCTCGAGGGACCTGGGCGTGAAGCGTCTCGTGCTTGAAACCGGCCTTGAGCAGGAGGCGGCGATCACGCTCTACCGGCACGCAGGCTTCGTGCAGGTCGACTGCTGGGGCGAGTATCTGACCTCGCCGGCGAGCGTCTGCTTCTCGAAGGACCTCTAGCCCGACCAGTTCGTGCCGAGCACGGGCAGGTAGGGCATCGGGTCGATCACCTGGTTGTTGACGCGCAGCTCGAAATGCACGTGCGGCCCGGTGGAGTACCCGGTCGATCCCTCGAACCCGATGACCTGGCCCCGCTTCACCCCGTCGCCGATGTTGGCCTTGGTCGCGAGCAGGTGTCCATATAAGGTGGCGATCCCACCGCCGTGTGCGATCACGACGTAGTTGCCGTAGCCGGTTTTGGTGTGCCCGACAGCGACCACGAGGCCGTCGGCCGCTGCCATCACCGGCGTGCCGAGCGGCGCTGCGATGTCGATCCCGGTGTGGAAGTGCTTGTACTTTCCGTAGGGCGGTTCAAGCAGGACCGTCGACGGGCCGAACGGCTGGGTGATGGTGAATGAGGCCATCGGCCACGAGAGCCTGAGACCCGAGATCGGCTTGCCTACTGGGAGCGTCTGGTTCACGAGGGCCATGCCCACGCCGATCTGGGCCTGGATCCACGCCGTCTGGTATGACCGCAGGATCAGGTCCTGCTCCTGGGCTTCGAGCAGCTGGGCAAGAGCCGTGGTGACGTCCGGCGGCTGGTCCAGCAGCTGGCTCTGGGCCGTCTGAATGTCGCTTATGAGGCCCGTGAGCTGGTCGCTGACGTCGCTCTGGGTGCTGATCATGTCCTGTAGCGCGTTCAGGTTGGCGTTCAGCAGGTCCAGGGTTCCGTTCTCGCGGTCGAGGTCATCCTGCCTCGCCTGCCGGTCGGTTTGCAGCTTGGCGAGGTCTGCCTCGAGCCTGACCTGGAGCGCGTGCGCGCGCTGGCCCGCGACCACGGCGTCGGCGGTCGCGATCAGCGCCTGGTGCAGGTCCCCGGTCCGGGCGATCAGGATCCACAACGAGCTCGGCTGGCGGTAGATCTCGCGCGCCAGAACCGAGAGCTGAGCCTTCTCCGTGTCGATGCGCACTTGCGTGTCCGCGATCTGCACGTCGAGCTGGGCAATCTGGTCTTCGAGACTCGCGATCACCGCCTCTTCCTGGGCGATCTGGTCGGTCAGCGCCTGTTCCGTGACCGCGAACTGGTCGAGCGTCGCGGAAAGCCGCTGCTCTGCATCGAGCGCCCGCGCCACGTCTGCGCTCAGGCGCGCTTTCAGCTGGTCGTACGCGGTCTGGTTGGGATTGGCGGCCGTCGTGCCTTGGCAGTCGGTGCGGGTGGGCGACGCCGCGCTCGGGCTGGGGCATGGCGAGGGGTTGGTCGCGCCGGCGCTGGGCGCCAGGAGCGCGATCAGCGCTCCGGCGGCTCCGAGCGCCGCCAGGGTTCGCTTCACGCCCGCGCCTTGCGGAAGCCGAGCATCGCAGTCGCGGTGCCCAGGATGAGCCCGGCAGTGATCACGGCAGCCAGCACGTACTGGACGGAAGTCGCGTTCACGCCGGGCAGCACCTGTGTGTAGATGGCGGACTCGAATCGGACTGCGAGCACGTAGACGCCCGCCACCGCCGCCGCGGCCAGCGCGCCGGCGAGTGCGCCGGTCATCAGCCCCTCGACCACGAAAGGCCCGCGCAGCATCCAACTCCTGGCACCGAGCAGGCGAACGACCGCGACCTCCTGCTTCCGCGAGACGGCGATCCCGCGCATCGAGTTCGCGACCACGGCATACGCGACGAAGGCGAACAGGAGCAGGAGGCCGCCCGCGATGCCGCCCGCGACGAGGGCGAAGTGACGCAGCCGCGAGTAGGTGTCGGGGTCGTACGAGGTCGGATATGTCGGATCCACGGCCGCGTCCCCGTGGACCAGGCTCGCCACCGCCGCCACCTGGGTCACCTTCTTCACGCGCACGTCGAGGCTGGCCGGGAACGGGTTGGTAGAGCTGAGGCTTGACAGGTTGTCGAGCCCGGGTCGGTTGGAGGCTTCGGCGAGCGCTTGCTCCGGTGTTATGTACGTGACGGACGCCACGCGCGGGTCGGCGAGCAGCTTCGACTTCAGCGCCGCGACGGAGTCGGTCGTCGCGTCGGGAGCGAGGTAGACGCGGACAAGCGACGCCTGGCCGGCCTGGTCGGCGATGGCGCGCTCCGCCGCGATCCCGATGAGCGCCAGCGTGCCGCACAGCACCAGCAGAAGCGCGATCGTCCCGATCACGGGGGCCGTCAGGCGGGCATCCCTGCTCCAGCTGCGAAGTCCGTTGAGCACGACCAGCCGGTAGCTGTTGGCGAAGAAGGCAATCTCCCGGCGCCACCACGGGAGCCTGGGGACTTTGACCGCGCGATGAGGGCGCTCGCGCGCCGGGATGAGCGCCCGCCACAGGGGCGTCCGAGCAGCGCTCAGGGCGGAGTTTCCGTTTCCGTTNCCGTTTCCGTTTCCGTTAGAGCCCCCGTTGTGGCCGTCCGCATGTCCGTTGCCGTTGCCGATGAGGCGTGGCTTGCGGGCCCCGTTGGTCATGACCTTCGCGCTCGGCAGCCGCAGGATGCGGCTCGCCGGGAACGTGTGGTGGTGCGTGGCCACGATCACGGTCGTGCCATTCGCGACCGCCGCCTCCAGGAGCTGCGTCACCATCGCGGCGTTGTCGTCGTCCATCGAGGCGAGAGGCTCGTCGGCGAGCAGCACCCGCGGTTTCGTGGCGAGCGCGCGCGCAATCGCGATGCGCTGCCGCTCTCCCGCCGAGAGCTGGTGCGGATAGGCGCGCCGCCGGTGGGCCAGGTGCACCGACTCCAGGGCGGCGAACGCCCGCTGCTTGATCGTGCGGTTCGGGACCTGTGGGTCGCCCACCTGGAGCGCGAGGACGATGTTCTCGAAGGCGTTGAGCCGCGGCAGCAGCCGCTGCTCCTGGAAGACGAACGCGACGTCGCGCCGAACGGTGTTCAGGCCGAGCCGCCACCACCTGTGCAGCCCGCGGCCCCGCACCCAGACCTCACCGGCGTTGGGGCGGAGCTGGCCGTGGATCAGGCGCAGGAGAGTCGTCTTCCCCGCGCCGCTGGGCCCGGTCACCTCGAACAGCTCGCCAGGCGCGATAGCAAGGTTGACGTCCTTCAGCACGGCGTGCTTGCCGAAGGACTTGGCGATTCCGACCAGCTTGATCGCGGGCTCGGGCGCCGGCGGGGCGTGCGCATTGGCCGCGGGGCGAATGCGGACCGCGCCGTTTTTCGGTGCCTGGACCCCGTTGCCACTGGCGCCGTTTTTGGTCGCGCCAGTTCGGCCAGTGACTGCTGGTCGGCTTCCCACCCTTGCGAACCAGATTAGCCCATGCCAGGCCACGCGGACAGAGTTAATCCGGGACCATGTGAATTGGCTGGGAATCGTCCGAGAAAGTCGCTCAGGCGCATCCCTGAAGCGCGAGGCCGGCCGCCGCCACCGAAACTGTGAACGAGCCCCCGGTCGGTGCGCCGGCCACGGTCCGGCTCCCATCCAGATTCGTCGTGATCGTCAGCTGAACCGCGCCAGAGCTCGAGACCTCCCCTGTCACCTCAGGCGGTATGTAGGCAACAGTTTGTGGGTCGCCGGCCCGGCCGGCCGCTGACAGCGAGAACGCGCCTGTTTCGGGATCGTAGTGATAGCTCAGCCTCGAATCGGCCGAGGCGCGTGGGAACACTCTGGCCAGGATTCGCTCCCGCGACGCGCGGAGGCAGCCGCTCGACGGGATGGGCGAAGCGTCGGTCCTGGCAGGGTCGAACATCCCCCAGCTGCTCGAACCTCCGTTTTCCTTCCAGGTCCAGAACGCAAAGCCGACCAGGTGTTTCTCCTGCTCCGCGGTCTGGGCTGCCAGCTGAAGAGAGTCATATTTCGGGTCGTTGCCGAACTCGGCGACGAACAGAGCGGCGTTCATCGCCTTGGCCTCGCGGTCGGCCCAGGAATAGCTCTGGTCGTAGCCACCCCACGGATAGGTCGCATGGTCGGGCGTCTGGCCGGCAAGCGCGTCGAATGTGTAGATGTGCGTATAGGCGTGCATCGACAGCACCACGTTCGAATACGAGCTGACCGGCAGGCCGAGGTGGGTGGGAAAGTCGGTGATCTCCCGCGGCAGCCCCGTGTCCAGGAAGATCAGGTGGCGCTGGTCGCGGACGCCGAGGTCCGGATAACCGCAAGGCGGCGGCATGTAGACCGCGTCCCAGCACGGCAGTCCGTCGCCCACTCCCGTGACCGCGTCGATGACACGGCGATAGAAAGGAAACAGGAGCAGGTCTTCGAAACCGGGCGGCAGGTTCCAGCCTGGCTGCGGCTCGTTGAAGGCGCTGAAGCCGGCGACGGTGCTGTCGTCTTTGAAACGCTTGACGAGGTAGGCGACGGCCCTGATGTACTCACCCTGGATGCCGGACCGGTTGTACCAAAAGTTGCTGAACGATTCGAACGACGCCAGGTTGGTCTCACGCTTGCCGCTGACCAGGACCTGCGATGGCACGCCGTCGGTGATGGTCGCCCAAGCGGGAGCGCCGCTGTCGTACGTCAGGTCGACGCCGGGACCCGCGCCGACATAGGCCGAGTAGGCGTTCTGGTGCATGTCGATGATCACGTACATGCCGAGAGAGCGGGCCCAGTCGACCACCTGCGCGATGCGATCGACGTACAGCTGGTTGAACTGTCCGCGCTCTGGTTCCAACCGGCTCCAGACGAGCGGCAGGCGGACTGAGTTGAAGCCGAGCGCCGCCATCTGGGCGAGGTCGTCCTGGCACAGAGGCGCGTAGCGACCCTTGGAAGATGCGGCCGGGCACTGGCCGGCGTAGGCCGCGGGATCGATGGGGTTGATCGGTGTCGCGGAGGGTGCCGATTTGTCGGTGCTTCCGAACTCGAGCAAGGAGGCCGGGATGGCGCCATGCAGGATGACCATGCGTCCCTGGTCGTCGGCGATGTAGGGCACCCCGCCCGACGGGTGCGCGACGTGCAGCCATGGCAGCGCGCCCGCGGGAGCAGGACCCGAGGCGGTGTGAAGTGCGCTCAGGCGGACGGCCAGCGAGGTCGCAAGCTCGCCTGGATAGGTCGCGCCGGCGACCACCAGGACGACCAGGACGATAAGGACGCGGCGGATCACGACGCCAAGAGCCAGTAGCCGGTCCCCACGATGAACGTCATCAGTCCAAGCAGCCCGGCGACCAGGCCCGCGGTCGCGGACGCAGCCCCGCGCAGCTCACCGCCAGAGGCGTGGATGCGCCGCAGAGAGCGAGCGCCGCTGAAGATCGCGAAGGGAGCAAACACGACGAACGGCAGCGCGAGCAGGCCCAGGACGAATGCCCTGGTCGCCGCGCGGTCCCTCACCAGAGCTTGCCGCCGCCGAAGATGATGTAGAGGATCGGCCCGATCCCCCAGGGGAAGGTGACGATGATCCAGAACACCTTCCAGAAGCCGCTCAGGTCTTCGCGGTTCACGACGTCGATCACGCACAGGATGTACGCGACGGGATGCAGCACCAGGGCGAGGACGATCTCGACGATGAGCTTGATCACGGCAATCCCTCCACGCGCGGCCAACCGCCGGCCGGCGAATACGTCCCGTCAATCGCCTGTTCGTACGCCGTCTTGATCCCACCGTGCGCCACCTGCTCGACAGCTTCGAGGAAGCGATCGACCTCCGCCGCGGTGTTGTAGGGAGCCAGGCTCGCGCGTACCGCCCCCGGCAGGGCCTTGCGGCGGCCGGCGGTCACCTCGTGCTCGACCGCGCCGACCTCGTCCTTATTCATGTGGAGGAGGTGGAACACATAGGGGTTGGCGCAGAAGCACCCATGCCGCACAGCGATGCCCCACTCGTGGCTGAGCGCGGACGCGACCAGCCCGTGATGGAGGCCTTCGACGACGAAGCTCGCCAGCGCCAGCCGGCTCGATGCCGCGCCCGGCTCGGCGCCTCCCAGGACGCCAACTCCCGGAATCGCGCTCAGGCCCGCCACCATGCGCCGTCCCAGCTCGACCTCGCTTTCGAGCATCTCGTCGAATCCGAGCTCGAGCAGGGTTTCGATCGCGACGCCGAGCGCTACCGCGCCGATCACGTTAGGTGAGCCGGCTTCCTCGCGGTCGGGCAGATCGGCCCACACGGTGTCGTCCCACGTGACGATGCTGATCGCGCCGCCGCCCATGACCTCGGGTGCGCCGGCGAAGAAGTCACGCGGCGCCACGAGCACGCCCGCGCCGTAGGGCGCGTACATCTTGTGCCCCGACAGCGACACGAAGTCGAGATGCCCAGGATCGTTGGCCGGTCGCACCTCGATCCGGTGGTGAGGCGCGAGCTGCGCCGCGTCGACCGAGACGCGCGCCCCGTGGCGGTGGGCGAGCTCGGCCACCTCGTGAATCGGCGAAACGAAGCCCGTGACGTTGGACGCACCGCAAATGGCGACGAGGCCGATCGCTCCGCCGGCGGCCCGCAAGGCGTGCTCGATCGCGTCCAGGTCGATGTGTCCTTCTTCGGTGAGCCCGACCATCACGTGGCCGCTGCGATGCCGCCAGGGCAAAAGGTCGGCGTGGTGCTCCATCTCGGTCATCAGCACCTGCTTGCCCTCGAGCCGCGACTGCTCGGCCGCAATCCGGTTCAGCGCGTCGGTCGTGCCCTTGACGAAGATCACCACCTGGTCGTCCTCGTCGACGCCGAGGAAGCGGGCGGCCACCTCGCGGGAATGCTCATAGGCATCGGTCGAGAGCCGCGACTTGTAGCCGGTCCCACGATGGACGCTCGAGTAGACGTCGGAAAATGCATTGACCGCGTCGCGCACTCGCTTGAGCGGAGGTGTGCTGGCGGCGTTGTCGAAGTTGATGCCCGTGACGGTGCCGCCGCCATGGACGGGGACCGGCAGGTCGACCCCGGCGAAGTGCTCGCGCCATCCTCCGGAGACCTGTGTGGACACTTGTCGACCTAATCTAACGCCAGGGGGGTAGCAGGTCGAGTCTGTATCAGGCACACTAGCCGGTGCCGTGTTCATTGTGATGTTGACACGAGACTTGCCATGAAGAAGCGCCGTACCTTACCCGAAGTGCATGTGGTCTCTGAGGTCTCGGACTCGAGCCTTGCCGCGCGGGAGCTCAACTTCCTGGTCCGCCTCGCGCAGGCCGCCGCCTCGACCCAGCGCCCGGACGAGCTCCTCGAGCTGATCATCCGCGAGACGACGTCGGCCATCGGGGCCGATGTGTGCTCGCTCTATCTGGTGACCCCACCCGGCCGCGAGCTGCTCCTGACGGCCACCAACGGCCTCAACGAGAACATGGTCGGCAAGGTGACCATGAAGGTGGGGGAGGGGATCACCGGGTGGGTGGCGGACTCGCGGCGCGCGGCGGTCGTGCCGGACGTGAGCCGGGAGCCGCACTGGAAGTGGGTGCCGGGACTNGACGAGGACCGCTTCCACTCCATGGCGTCGGTGCCCGTCGAGTCCGGTCCGCGCCTGGTCGGAGTCATCAACGTGCAGAGCACNGAGCGCCGCGAGTTCACCTCGGGCGACATCGACTTCCTGCGGGCGATCGCCGCNCAGGTCGCGGGAATCCTCGAGCGNAGCGAGCTNCAGCGACGGACCGAGGTCCAGCTCGCCGAGATCCAGCTGTCGCACGACATCCACGANAGGTTCACGAAGCTTTCNCTCGACGGCGCCGGCATCGCGTCCATCCTCGANGTCCTCGGCTCGCTCGCGGGCGGGCGCGCGGCGCTCTACTCCACCGACGGNTACCGTGTGCGCGGNCTCGGCGAATCNTCGGAGGGCATGCCGCCGCGGATCAACGTGCCTCCGGCCCTCGGCCAGGCGGGCGCNCGCGAAGTGCGCATCAACGCGGGCCGGCCGGTGCGACCGCTGGACGTCGTTCCCGTTCGCGCGGGAGCGGACCTCCTGGGCCTGCTGGCTGTGGCCGTCGCCGCCCAGGACTCGGATGCCGAGGGACGGCGTCGCGCCCTCGAGCATGGGTCGACGGTGCTCGCGCTGGAGATGTCCAAGGAGCGCGCCGCCGCGGAGGTCGAGCGCCGGCTGCGCGGCGACCTGGTCGAGGAGGTGCTCGCCGGGGGCCTGGAGGCGGATGAGGCGGAACGCGTGGCGCGGCAGGCCGAGCGCCTGGGGCACCGTCTGCCGCAGCGCGCCTGGGTGCTTGCGCTCGAACCGGACGACGACAAGACCGAAGCGGCGCTCGCCGCGCGCGGGCAGCAGGACCGCCTGGACGGGGCTCTGAACGGACTCATCCGCTCGCGGCTGCCGGGAGCGCTGACGCTCGTGCGCTCGGCGTCGGCCATTTTCCTCGTCCCGGACGAGATCGCCACCGACCTTGCCTCGGTGGAGAAGCTGGCGGGGCAGATCCTCGCGGCCGCGGCGCCGGTGATGAAGCCGGGTACGGCGTCGGTCGGCATCGGCAACCTGGCGAACGGGGTGAGCGAGCTTGCCCGCTCGCACGTCGAGGCGCGACAAGCAGTCCGCCTCACGAGGCGCGCGGGCGGACGCGGGCGCGTGGCGTCCTACCGCTCGCTGGGCGCGTTTCGCCTTCTGCTCGAGGTCCAGAGCCCGGATGCTCTGCGCCGCTTCGTCAACGAGCTGCTCGGCCCGCTCCTGCAGTACGCGCAATCGCGCGACACGCCGCTGCTCGAAACGCTGGAGGCTCTCTCCACGTCGCGTTGGATC
>JGI12635J15846_10004658_pt1 | contig 11831 bp, 9 predicted proteins | sample BlaSpr_A8_OM2_M2_FD_15846 | JGI IMG/M metagenome (IMG submission 15846) | reverse complement strand
GAACATGTATCGCAGTTTCGCGGCTTGATTGACCAACGGCTCCATTGCCAGCGGGAGAAAGTCCCCGTACATCAACTCGACGACCGGTCGCATCCCCGTCGCCGCGGCACCGATAGCCACAGCAACAATACCCTCCTCAGAAATAGGAGTGTCACGTACCCTCTCGCGTCCAAATTCCTTTGCCAAGCCTCTGGTTACCCCAAACACGCCGCCCCCGCCCCCCCAAACACCAATCTCTTCTCCCAATAGAAAAACGGTTGAATCGCGGGCCATCTCTTCGCGTAATGCCTCGTTCAACGCAGCCGAATAGGTGATCAGACGCTCGTCAGGCATACAGGTCTTCCCAAGCGGTCGCAGGATTCGGGAGAGGACTCTGTTTTGCGAATTCCACTGCGTGATTCACTGCATCTTCTGTTTCCCGAGCAATCCGGATAGCGTCTTGTTCCGTCAAAATGCCGCTTTTGACTAAGCGATCACGCCAATTGGGAATAGGATCTTTGAGGTGCCAGGCTGCCAATTCATCCTTCGAGCGATATTTCAAGTCATCGGCGAGAAAATGGCCCTCGAAGCGATAGCACACGGCCTCAATGAAAAACGGACCCCCGCCATTTCGAGCACGCTCCACGGCATCCGACACGGCGTTAAACACAGCCAGGACATCGGTACCGTCAACCTTTAAACCGGGAATGCCCAACCCGCTAGCTCTCCGTGGAAGGTCCTGGATGGACGTGACATCATCGGGCCGCGTGGACATTGAAAACTGATTGTTTTCACATAATAGAACCATGGGTAGTTTCCACAAAGCTGCCATATTTCCGCATTCCAGAAGAATGCCCTGGTTGATGGCACCCTCTCCGAAAAAGCACAATGCCACTTGTTTGCTTCCGCGGATTGCAGACGAAAGAGCTGCGCCGGTTGCAATGCCGATTCCACCGCCAACGATTCCGTTGGCCCCGAGCATTCCAATCGAGAAGTCAGCGATATGCATGCTTCCTCCCTTTCCACGACAGCATCCGTCTGCGCGGCCCAGCAACTCCGCCATCATAAATCTGACGTTTCCACCCTTGGCGATAGTGTGTCCATGTCCTCGATGGGTGCTGGTAACGTAGTCCGATGGTTGAAGCGCGAAACAGGCGCCCACAGCCGTCGCCTCCTGCCCGATGCAGGCATGACTGGAACCGCGGATCAGACCCTGCGTGGACAAGATGGGCAATTGTGAGTCAAAGGCTCGAATCAACATCATTCGCCGCAGCATTTCGACGAGAAGCGTGGGTTCGTGACCTTTGAGTTGATTGTTACGGGTTCGGGCGCTGTCGTTTTTGTTGACCATATAGTTTATGCATTAAGCTTCGCAGACACGCGTGCTTCAATTCAATTTTTCTTGCGCACAGGAACACGAAGAACACTACGGATGATCTGCAATGCTCGCTTACAATCCGCGCGACTGACATCGCGATGGGTTATCAGACGAACCGTATCAGGACCAATCGCATTGGCAAGGACGCCCTCAGCGGCAAACTGGCGCACCAAATCTGGCGCGGTGAAACCGGAACCCGTAGTTTCCATCAAGACGATATTGGTGACAACTTTAGTGACGTCCATACGCAGGCGCGGTACCGCAGCAAGGCCGGACGCTATAAACTTTGCGTTCTCATGATCGACATGCAGCCGAGAAGGGCCTTCTTCGAGAGCCACGAGTCCGGCAGCAGCCAAGATACCGGCCTGCCGCATTCCACCTCCTAGCATTTTCCGGACATGCCGTGCCTCCTCGATGAAATCTGCGTCGCCTACCAACACCGAACCAACCGGGGCACCAAGTCCCTTCGATAGGGAGAACATCAGGGAGTCGAACATCCGAGTTAAATTCGCAACCGAAATGCCTAGAGCCACGGCGGCATTGAATATTCGTGCGCCATCTACGAAGACGGGAATGCCGGCTTCATGGGCCCGACTGCAAATCTCCGCCGATATATTCGGGGAGTAGATCGTCCCACCGGCGAAGTTCGAAGTGTTTTCCAGCGCGATAAGCCCCGTCCCGCCACGTTTGGAAGGCGATTGACGGAGCTGCGCCGCTATGAGGTTCCAAGTCAAAATCCCATTCTGCGCGCAAATCGGGCGGGCCAGGCAGCCGGCAAATGAGGCCATCATGCCTGCTTCAGAGTTGTAGATGTGCGCCCGCTGCTCGCAAATGACCTCCTGACCAGCGTGGGTATGGATCTTGATCGCAATCTGGTTCGCCATAGTCCCGGAAGGTACAAACAGGGCCGCTTCACGCTCGAAGATCTCGGCAGCTCGCTCTTGCAACTGATTGATCGTCGGATCTTCGCAGTACACATCGTCCCCGACCTTCGCCTCCGCCATCGCGCGACGCATCCTAGGCGTCGGCTGCGTTACCGTGTCGCTGCGCAAATCGAGAATTGTAGTGTTCATGCGTTCGCTTCAACTGTTGCGCTACCTTCGAGCTGTTGCTAAGCGTTGCTTGAAGGGGTGACCACGGCCACTCCGAAAAGCTTCAACGTAAAATTTATTGCCCTTCAGCTTCACGCTGGGCAGACGCTTCGTCGGCGAAACCGGGCATCGCCGGTAGCAAGATGACCAGAGATGCAGCTGCAAGAAGCAACCGCAGCCTTGGAAAAATGGAATGGTAAGATTTAGTTCCTCGATTGTGTTCGATCATTGTCACCAGCTTTTACCTTGTATTCCCTTCTCGTGACAAAGCCGAGCTGACTCGAAATCTGACGGGTCGCTTCCCTCAGAGCTTTGGCTATCTGCGAACATACATTGCTTTTCATATAATTCACGGGTCCCGAAATACTGATGGCTGCCACAGGTCGGCCGTGCGCGTTGAAGATTGGTGCAGCGACGCAGCGGGCCCCGATCTCTGTTTCTTCGTTATCGAGTGCGTAGCCCTGTTCTCGTATCCGTTTGAGGTGCGCCAGGATTGGGCGTTCCAAAACAATGGTTTTCGGAGTGTGTTTCTTCAGTGACCGCTGTTTCAAAATCTGTTCCGCCTCAACGGGATGCAAGAAGGCAAGAATCGCCTTGCCCACCGCCGTTGAATGCATCGGAGCGTAGGTCATTGGCGTCGCAGCCATGCGGATGGAACGAAGGCCCTCAAGAATTTCGATGTAGAACACCCTGTTGCGGTCAAGAATTGCCAGATTGACAGTCTGCTCGAAGCGGGCGAGCAACCGCTCCATTTGTGAACGCGCAGTCTGCCGCAGTGTTTCGTTTGCGCGATCACGGGTCAGCCACCCCGCGTGGGCAGTGCACAGGTACGCCATGGTATCGGCATCCTGCCTCACGTACCCGAGTTCCTGAAGAGTGAACAAAATGCGATATACGGTGGCCTTGGGTTGCTTCAGAACACGCGAAAGTTCGCTTACTCGAATGCCCTGCTCCGATTGCGCCAAAGTCTCAAGCAGACGAAACACCTTCTCCACGACTTTGAGAAAGTTTGCGCCCCGCAAACCATCCGCCACTTTGGGCGCCGACATTTGTCGCTCAGGCATAGGAATTCATGACTCACGGATGAGATGGGTGATCCCTCCGATTTCTACCATAAGGGTAAAGTTGGCGACCACTTCGGACGGAACGGGTCTAAAAATTCTCCGGCTTCTCCTTTTTCCTCATGATAGCGGTGATATTTCTTCAATTTTTCCGGATCTAATTCCACTCCGAGGCCCGGCGCATCCGGTACCTTAAAACAGCCGTCTCGATAACGGAACGGATCGGTAATAATGTCATCGACTTGGTGGTGATAGTGGGAGTCGGGAGCATAGGTCATGTAAGGTAGGGCGGCGGCAAGATGTATTTGAGCCGCGGTAGAAATTCCTAGTTCCCGGTCGCTATGCATACCCAAGCCGATCTGAAACGTCTCACAGACTCCAGCCAGTTTCTTATTACTGGCCAGACCACCCCAGTAATGAACGTCTGAAAGGATGATGTCAACGCAGCGAGTACGTACACCTAGAGGAATCTGATCAAAGTTGATGACGCACATGTTCGTTGCGAATGGGACCGGTACATCTTTTCTCACTAAGGACATCCCTTCGATACCCCACGTGGGATCTTCGGCGTATTCGAGGTCGTATTCGCTCATTTTGCGGAGGGTGTTAATCGCTGTTCCGACCGACCAGGCAGCATTGGGGTCGAACCGAAGCCGAGCCTTTGGAAACCGTTTGCGGATCAGCCGTACCGCTTCCAATTCCTGCTCCGGAGGCAGGGCGCCGCCTTTAATCTTCAATACGTCGAACTTATGCTTTTCAACCAGGGCTTCGGTGTAAACAAGCAGCTTTTCGGGCGTGTCTTCTCCGCACTTACCATCGGGCGAGGGATAACGAAAAAAAACATAACCTGCAAACTGAACCTCGTCACGAAACTTTCCACCGAGCAACGAGCACACCGGACGGTTCAGGGCCTTCCCCATGATGTCCCAGCAGGCCATTTCCACGGCAGCAACAGCGTGCGCCGGCACAAATGTTTCATAAGAAATGCAGAACACTTGAAGTTTTTTCAATATCTTTTCAATTTCAAATGGATCTGTATTCTTCAGCATGGGACGAAGGAATTCCAGGGAGCGAACCGTGGCGTTGCCTCCATAGGTTTCCCCGAGTCCGACAATGCCTTCATCGGTGATAACCTCCACCACCGTTCGGGTTGTACCTGTTTCCACCCCAAGGCTCCAGCGGAGCGGAGCCTCCATCGGCACAGTTACAACCGTAGTCTTGAAATCCACAATTTTCATTGACCCGTCCTTTCGTCCGCTGCTTTTAAGACTTTGGTTTTCCGGCCTTTCTCAATACCGCGGCATACACCGCCGAGCTAAAGACTATGAGGACACAAAAAAGAATGACGCTTTGACCCTGCTTCCAACCAAGCCTCCAGAGCTCAGGCCCAAAGGCAAAATACAACGGTAAAAGACTGGCCAGGATGCCAAGAAATGGAACCAGTCCATGGAGAAACCAGTTAGCCCGATCCCTCCGAAATCGATAGAAAAAAACCGTGCATCCGATACTTACCAAGATGTTGGACACCATGGAAAAGAAAACCACCGCACTTCCCCACCAATCGTAGGAAAGATAGGTACCGACCCAGCGGCCCCAGGCAGGCACTATCAATAGCGCGGCAACAAATGCGACATGCTGGGCGTTCCACGGTGTATGGTATTTGGGATGCAGTCTTCCAAAAAACGCCGGGAGCGCCCCATCCCGACCCATTGCAAACGCCACTCGGGAATATCCAACAACCGAGGCCAAATAGACGCCCAATACCGCGGTGATAGCAGTAACGATCATGAGAATAGAACCGGGCCCCCAGTAGGTCCGTGCGACCACTGCGATGGGATTCGTCCCCCGGGCCACATAGGTCCCCCACGCCTCCGCCGGGAGAGTCAGGCAAAAGAACCAGGAAGTAGCCGCCCAAAATAAACCCAAAATAACACAGGAAAGTATCATTGCCCTCGGAATCACTTCTCGAGGCGAGTGGGTCTCTTCGGCTGCGGTTGCAATGACTCCAAAACCCACGAAGCTCAGCAGACCAAAGACCAAGGCCCGGGAAAATCCAGTTAACCCTCCTAAAGAGCCGAGGGGATTGAACGGTGTGAAATGAATCTCACCTCGCCCCACCAAAACAAAAAAGATCGTTACCGATAGTGCCAGGACGACAACTGCTTCGAAGATCGTCAGGACCAGCGAGGTCTTGGCCGCTATCTCGATGCCTCGGTAAGCCAACGAGGCCACTATTCCCGTCGAGACCAACACGCCGATCAGCCATGTGCCATATCCCGCCTGGAAATGCAAAAGCGATGACAAGAGATCACTAAAGAACAAGCCGAACAAAATAGGCTGCAGGATCACGCAAAAAAAATAGGTTGCCAGAAGCAGAACGCCCATCCACGTACCCACCCACGGATTCACCGCATCGGAAAGCCAAGTGTAAGCACTACCCGCCGAGGGAATTTCTCGCGCGATCAACGCGTAGCTCACTGCGGTTGGCAAGGTACACAGCAAGGCGACAAGAAAGACCGCCGGAGCCACCAGCCCCGAACTGGCGCAAATCAGGCCGAGGTTGGCGTATATGCCCAAGGCAGGCGCCATCATGACCGCACCCAGCGCCGCGACACCTGCTATACCAAGACTGGTGGCCTTGAGAGCCTGAGCTGGTTCAGGCAAGGCGTATTCCTTCAATCTCAGTACTTCGGTTGACTTCACGCCGATGCCTCCCGAGCATTCCACACCCCCTGTGATTGCCGTGATGATGACGAAACGGCGACGAGTCGCCTGAAATCCAGTCCCTAGGAATGAATAAGACTCGCAGTTTAGCGGCGGGATAATAGTTACATACTGCCGCCATGTCAAGACTTGTTTCAGAAAACGGTACGTTCCGTTTCATATTTGTTATACTTTTGTGCCTAGTTCGGTCCGCATTGTGGAACATGCGAAATCCTTTGCAAAGAAAGAATGAGTGAATGGTCGCAAGCAATCGATTAGGAACCGTGTCGGATGTCCGATGCGAAATCGGGGAGAATCCTCTGTGGCACCGTGCTGAACAATGCTTGTACTGGATTGATATTCCCGCCGGTCGCATTTATCGCTATTCACCGCGCTCGGGCACCTGTGAGCGGATTTATGAAGGAAAGGTGGTTGGCGGGTTTACGATTCAGGCGGATTACAGTCTCCTGCTATTCATGGCGGAAGGGGCTATCGCCCAGTTGAAAGATGGGAAACTGAACATTATTATCGATGGAATTCCGGACGAGCGAAACACCCGATTCAACGATGTGATTGCGGACCCAAGGGGCAGGGTGTTTTGCGGAACCATGCCAAGCAAGGAATGCCCTGGGAGACTCTATCGTCTCGACCTCGACGGCACGCTCACCAAGCTGTTGGACGGAATACAATGCAGTAATGGCTTGGCATTTTCTGTCGATCTCCAGCACCTCTATTACACAGACTCGTACGCCCACGTAATCTACAGGTTCGACTATGCGGAACAGACTGGCGATATCACCAATCAGGAAGTGGCCATACGCGGCGTCGAGGCGGACGGCTACCCGGACGGATTGGTCCGCGACGCGGAAGGGTATCTGTGGTCTGCGCGTTGGGGTGGCGGATGCATTATCCGATATTCGCCAGAAGGCGTAGAAGAACGAAGGATCAAATTACCGGTGAAACGCGTCACCAGCGTTGCCTTTGGCGGGCCACGCCTTGCTGACATGTATGTGACGACTGCCAGGGATGCTGAAAATGCAGACGCGCAACCGGACAGCGGAGCGGTATTCCGCGTACAAACGGGAATCCGCGGAGTACCCGAGTTCCACTCGCGAATTCGTTTGACCGGTTAGACCGGGTGTTACGCTGCTAGAAAACTACTGCAACTGAGAATGTCACAGAAATCCGGGATTTCATGGGACAGGAGTCGAGGCGCACTGAGCCGCTGGGATCTAAGGTGGGTTATCGAACCTTTTCCCCGAGCAACGCACGCCGAGACTTAGGTGTCACTACCACCCATTTTTGATTGCGAAAGGACCTGTATGTCCAACACCAAGCTCACTCGTAGGGACTTCGTTGAGACAACCTGTAAGGCTGCCGGGATGACATTCATCGGGGGGTCGGCCGCTCTGCTTGCACCCGTTATTTCGACAGCCCAAGTCAATACCGATCAGGTCGCAACGGTTTTGAAACAGCAGATTCAAACTCCAGAGGTTGCCGAATTCCAGCTTCGCCAGTACCTGATGAAGCGCGTAGCCCCTCTTCCCGCCCCCGCCAATGCTGAACAGTGGACCGCGGAACAGAATCGTTTGCGCAAAAAGGTATTGGATGAAGTCATCTTCCACGGATGGCCCAAGGACTGGGTGAATGCTTCACCTAAGTTCGAGGATCTGGGACTCATTCCCTCGGGCAAAGGCTACCGGACTCGAAAGCTTCGATACGAAATTGTCCCGGGCTTTTGGTCAACTGCGCTTCTGTACGAACCTGAGAAACTCAGCGGCAAGGTTCCAGCGACACTCAATTTAAACGGCCATGCCTCTCAAGGAAAGGCCGCCGAATACAAGCAGAAACGATGTATCAATAATGCTTTGCAAGGTATGTTTGCTTTGAGTTTGGAATGGCTGGGAATGGGCGAGCTGGGCGTTCCGGAGAACGCGCATTGGATGGGAGCGCACTTGAATTTGGTAGGTGCTTGCGCGACAGGCCTATTTTACTTGGCTATTCGTAAAGGACTTGACTACCTCTGCAAACACCCCAGTGTTGACGCCCACCGAATCGGAGTCACAGGCCTTTCCGGCGGCGCATGGCAAACCATACTCATTTCCGCTCTTGATGAGCGGGTTGCCGTGGCCATTCCCATATCCGGTTATTTCGCGCTTCCGTCGGCCATAGAGCGCAACTCCGATGTGGGCGATATCGAATATAATCCGCCCGACCTCCGCTCAGATTGTGATTACACAGTGCTCACCGCGATGCGGGCGCCTCGTCCGACCCTGCTGGTATACGGTGCTGAGGACGAGTATGGGATGAGGGCGCCGCTCGAAAAACCCCACCTCTATGACGAAATAAAGCCGTTTTTCAAATTGTATGGCAAGGAGGACGACTTCGCCTGGCACGAAAATGTCGACCCCGGAACGCACAATTACCAGCTGGACAACCGTCAGCAGTCCTACTCCTTTTTTACTAAACATTTCAACATGCCGGTCATTCAGCAGGAAATTCCGGTAGACGGCGAGATCAAGAGTTGCGAGGAGCTTGTGGTGGGATTGCCTGAAAATAACCTGACGATTGTCCGCTTAGCCAAGAAGCTGGCGGCTGAGACCAGGCGTCCGCCGCTACCTCATGACGCGAGTTCCCGGGCAAAGTGGGCGCATGCTGCAAGGGGCCGGCTAAAAAGTGTCGTCCGGTACAATCCAGTAACCGTCGAGCATGCCTGGCCAGTCTCGAGCACCAGGAATAAAGGCCTCGAGACTCTCTCCTATTGCCTAGAGTTTAGCAATAAGCTGAGCGCAACGGGGGTTTGGCTGAAGGCGATCACCGCTCCAACCAATGCTCCGATCGCAATCGTGCTTACCGACGACGGAAGGCAGGCCGTGCGGACGGAAGTGTTTGCCGACCCCACGCGGGCCCCCATTTTGTCAGAATGCCGCGCTGATTCTGTAGCCTGGCATGTGAACCGGGGCGAGCAAGTTTTGGCGATTGACTTGCTTTTCATTGGCGATGCATCGCCAGATAAGCCTGGTGCGGCCAAAACGCTCTGGGACCCGTCGAACCTCTACACCCAATTGTTGGCATCGATCGGAGAGCGGCCGCTCGGAATAGAAGCTGCGCAGTTGATTGCGGCAACAAAGTGGTTGCAAGAAAGCAAACGGCCCCAGCATGTGTTTCTGGAAAGCAGAGGCATTCGCAGCCAAGTCATCGCTCTCGTTGCGTCAGCTCTGGAGCCGAGCGCCTATTCTGAACTTCTCATCCGTGAAGGTATGGAAAGTTTGGGCCACCTCCTAGACAAACCCGTAAGCTATCAGGAAGCGCCCGAACTATTCTGCTTAGACCTGTATAAGGAATTCGATATCGAAAGCCTGACCGCACTGACCGAGCCAACAAAAGTTGTTCAGACACCGCTGAGCACTCGACCGGCTCTCTCTTGACCTCGAGTTCCTGGTATTCCGCCTCATCGACGTGGACGATCAGATGAGACGATGAAAGCATGGGCTCACGGCGAAGGCGGGATTGGGGTCGGATCTCATGAGGAAAGCTCGGATGCTCTTGGGCTTGATTTGAACGCTACATGCCAAAGCAAGCCTGCCTAAAGACGGACCGAGCGACTTGGGAACTCCTCCCAACTCCCACGCCGGTGAGCGGTCTTGTTCTACCTACGATGGCTCTCCGGCAACTGCTCGCGATGCCGCGCCCGCTCAATGTTTCGGCCAAGCTCGAATAGGAAAAGCTCAACGGTGGTCGCTGCTAGCGCTAGCCTATTGCTCAATCAACCGTGCCGGAAGGGGTTCGGACGACGGCATGATCGGGCGATCCGATGAAATTCCACAGAACAGCGGCGATCAAACTGAAGACTCCCGCCAGACTTAGAGCGCTTACCCAGCCAAAATGGTTTGCGACCCAGGGTGTGAGGACCGGAGCAATAATGCCGCCGAGACCTGCCCCGGTGTTCATGGTTCCCGAAACCGTGGCCGAGTAGTCGGGGAAAATTTCAATGGCGGTTGCGAAATAAGAACTGATGGCCAGATAGAACGCTCCGGCGGCCAACGAGAGGCAGGCGACAGCAAGATAAGCACCAGGGATAACCGCGCCGCAGGGGATGAGGATTGCCGCGGCGATAAGTCCTACCATGGCGACGCGGCGACGGGCCGCGGCTTTTCCGATCCGCGGAATCAGATGATCGCTCAACGCCCCGCCCAGAGGCGCGCTTATCGCCATAGTCAGAAATGGCATGGCGGTGAAAAATGAACTACGCAACATGGAGATTTTTCGAATGTCCACCAAGTAAGGGAAGAACCAGAAGTAATAAACGTAGGTGACGTAGCCGAAAAAGAAGATCGAGACAACCAGGAGCCAGACTTGCGAATTGGAAAGGATGAGCTTCCAGGGAGTTTTCGGTTTTGGCAGGAGCGATGGTTGCGATCCGGATTGGCGGCCAAAGGTCGGCGCGGAACGCTCTGGCATTCCGATGTGAAAGAGAAGAGCCAGCGAGATTCCAATCGCTCCGGAAATGTAAAACACCGGCCGCCAGCCCAGATGCATGACGATCCAAGCCACAAACGGGGGAGTGAGGGCCGACCCGGTGCCGATGCCGGCAAACATAACACCAGCCGCTAAGGCCCGTTCCTGGGGGCCGAACGAATCGCCGATGATGCCGTTCGCGCACGGATAGGCACCGGCCTCGCCGACACCCACGAGAAAGCGTATGGTCCAGAAGGTAGGCAAGAGATAGGCAGCGGTAGTGAGAAACCCTTTCCCGGTCCACCCGGTCAGCGCGGTGAAAACTGACCACCACACCAGAGCCAATGTGAGGGATCTCTTGTGCCCGAAGCGGTCGCCGACCCATCCCCCAGGAATCTGGAAAAGCGTGTAGCCCACCACGAAGGCGCTGAAGATCATTCCCATCTGAATGCGATCCAGGCCGAATTCATTCTTGATGGATGAGCTGGTGATAGAAATATTTATGCGATCAAGGTAGGTAACTACGCTCACTAAGAACAGAAGGCCCAACGTGCGTCTGCGATTTGGCATGCGATCGACCTTTGGGGAGAGCACTGTCAGCTTCAGTATGTCGCAATGTAAAATTCACGCTCCCACGGCGTGACCGTAAGGTTATGCAACAGCCACTCATCACGCTTGATCTTCAGATACCGCTTGGCATACTCCAGGCCAAGAGCGCTCTGCACGACCGAGTCCTGGGCCAAAGCGCCCAGCGCTTCCGCAAGCGTAGCCGGTAGAACGCCGATCCCGCGCGCCGATAGTTCCTCCTCCGGCACCTCGTAGAGGTTGTCGTAATTAGCTGGTCCCGGGTCGATTTTGTTCGTAATCCCGTCAAGACCAGCGGCAACGATACCGGAAAATGCCAGATATGGGTTAGCCGCGCCGTCCACCACCCGAATTTCGAACCGGCCCGGAGAGGGTATGCGGATCATCTGCGTGCGGTTGGATGCACCATGGGTCACATAAACAGGAGCCCAAGTCGCTCCCGAACGTGGAGCGCTTCGCACCAGACGCTTGTAACTGTTAACAATCGGAGCAACCAGGGCGGAAAGGGCACGGGCGTGATGCAACACGCCGCCCATGAACCAACGGCCGAGCTGCGAGAGGCCGAGATCGGCGGAC
>JGI12635J15846_10004657_pt1 | contig 11831 bp, 9 predicted proteins | sample BlaSpr_A8_OM2_M2_FD_15846 | JGI IMG/M metagenome (IMG submission 15846) | reverse complement strand
TCGACCGTCTGGCCCGCGACATTGCGGACAAGCGGCTTCGCGCCCGCATCGGCGGGTTTGAATTCGAACGGTTTCCCGGATCTGTCAAAAAGTAGCTGCAGACCTTCTGGGCCCGCCTGCGCGGCCCGCAACGCGAAGGGCCTGATGAAGCCCGCCGAGTGCGGGAGGAAAGTCCGGCTGCCGTCGGATGCGGGCGGAGTAACATCGTAGAAAGCTGGCGAATCCAGAATAAGTCCGCTACCGCCGTAAAGAGATGTAGTAGGCGAAGTCAGCCACAGAAAATCCTGCATCGCCCACTGATAGAAGCTGCAGTTGGGCGTATTCGGAAAATTCACGCTGTTTGCCGGGGCAAAGGCGGTGTTTACCGGGGCCGGTATCGGAGTCGATGACGATTGGAACCAGGTCGCGAATAGTGTGGACGTGACAACACAAGTGGGATTGGGGTCAGTCGGCAGCAAAGTGAGCGGGTTCAGCGGAGGCGTGGAGGGCGGACAGGCGGTCAAGGCCATAATCATCGCTCCGGCCGACGCCACGAGCACTACTCTCGAGATTCTGGACGTTGTCATTGTTTTACCCTCCAAGCCGTATCTGCTGGCTTGAAAAGGTAGTGATGAGCAGGATGAAAACGTTACATCACAAATGTGGAGAATCGTAATTTCGCGGCGTATCGCATTTAGGAAGGCATGATGGTGTGGACGGACGCCACCAAGATCAGAGTTAGTTCAGGCCGGAGATCACATACAGCACCGACAATGTTTGATAATAGCTGTAGGCGAACTCGGACGCGTTCAGGTTGGTGATCACCGGCGCGATGGAAACCACTCCGCCAAGATCCGCCGGGACCAACTCGCGAACAGCGTTCATCTTTCCCGTGGAAATATCCAAGCGCTGAATGGTTAGGGGCAATTCTCCCGGGCGGAAGACGTACAGAGCTTTGCTATCGGCAGACCATTGCGCGAGCACATAGCCGGTCTCTACATCGGGGATGTGATGCACTGGCCCTCCGTCGAGCGGAAAGATATCGAGTTTGTAGCCAACCTCGCCCGCCAGGAATTTGCCGTCGGGCGAAGGCAGAGTGGCGTAGATACCCTCAGGGGTGACGGGTTCAGGTTTGCCTCCGGCCAGGTCGACGACATACGTGCGACCTCCGTGTCCAGGCTCGTTTCCGTTGAAGACGATCCGCTTGCCATCCGGCAGAAAATGAGATCCGTTCTGCAATCGCTCCAAGCGCGGCAACGAGATATATTTGGCCTGGCCCTGGCCGACTGGCAGCAGAGTAAGCTGCGTCGGTCCAGTTCGTGAGAACGAGATCGCCCATTTACCGTCGGGGGATAGCGTGTCCGCCGTGCCGTCGGCCAAACGAGTGGGCGGCGAGCCATCGATCTTGCGAATAGCGACAGCATCCTTTGGGCCCGCCGGTTCTGATCCTTCTTCGAATAATATTGACTGGCCATCCGGCGAAATATCTTTTGCGATGCTCCAGTCGTACCAGGAAAGATCGCGCACTTTCTTGTCTTCGCCGCTCCACTCCATGGCTAGCCGCTCGCTGTCGATGGTCGCTAGAATGCGTCCGTCGGGAGCCATGTCTTGCATGGTGAAGCCCACGGGCACGGTCAGAACTTTGCGCAGGCGCTCCGACAGACTTACCGCCCACAGAGAGCGATTGCTGGATCCGTTTTCCAGCGCGCTGAACCAGACCTCGTTGCCTTTGGGCGACCACGCNAGACCATATTCCCATCCCCAACCAGANGATAGCGTTGTCTTATTTCCCGCCAGATCGATAACGCAGACGGAGCCGCCGTCATCCCATCGCTTGGGGTGATCGAGAAAGGCGATGCGATCTCCGCGCGGAGAAAAGCGGAGGTTGCTAATGGTTCCACTGGTCTGGTAAAGAACTTTGTCAATTGGAAATTCCAGTCTGTCGAGTCCATCCACATGGTGAACGACGGCGAGTTCTCCGCCCGGACTCCAGTCTGCCCAAGCCACATTCTGCAGAATTTCCCGCGGCGTTCCGCCAAGCATGGGAGACTCAGCCAGGACTCCGCCTTCGAAATCGAGGCGCGAGCCCGGCCTGCCGTGCAAGGTAAGCGCCAGTTCATTGCTGCGCGAGATGCCCAAAAGATACGCGGAATTTAAGTCCAGCGGCCGAGCCAGCAGCGAGTCGGGGATGGTGGAAAAGATCTGTAGCGGACGCCCGTTCCACGAAGCTCCATAGACGACGGTTCGCCCGTCGGGCGTGAAGCGAGCCGAGTAAACGGTGCCCCGCTCAAAGGTCACGCGGCGGTAGTCCGGGTTCTCAACGGTTCGGAGCTGGACTCCTGCATACACGGCAAGAGCCGCCAGCAACAACGCACCGACTATGCGGGGCAACCACACTCGCAACCGCACTGTGCCCACGCGAAACGGAATGACTTGTCTGGCGGTAGTAACGCCCGACAATGTGCTGAGCGCAAAGGCCAAATCGCGCGCCGATTGGAAACGATTCTCCGGTTCCTTTTCCAAACAATGCCGGACCACCTGTTCGAACGCGCGTGGAATGTCGCGACTTTCGCGAACCATCTCCGGAGGATCCTCTTTAAGGATTGCCGTAATGGTGTCGACTTGTGTCTCTCCGGCGAAGGCGCGTTTGCCGGTGAGCATCTCGTAAAGGATTGCGCCAAAACTGAAGATGTCGCTGCGATGATCGACAGCCTTGCCGCGCAACTGCTCGGGCGACATGTAGGCCACGGTTCCCAGGATCGAGCCGCTCCGGGTTTGCGTGGTCATGCTCGCGATCGAGACCACCTCGCCCGCTTCTGAACTGAAGGTGGAACTTAGGAGCTTGGCAATCCCGAAGTCGAGAACTTTAATCCGGCCATCTTTGGTGAGGAACAGATTTTCCGGCTTGAGATCACGGTGCACGATGCGTTTTTCGTGGGCCGCCACCAGGCTCTGCGCAATCTGTTGGGCGAAGTCAAGCGCTTGCCGACGCGGGATGGGACCATTGAGCAGGCGCTCACGCAAAGTCTGTCCTTCGAGCAACTCGGAGACGATGTACGGAGCGCCATCCTGCATACCGATGTCATAAATGGCGACGATGTTGGGATGACTGAGAGCGGCGGCGGCGCGGGCTTCCTGCTCAAAACGGCGCAGGCGATCCTGATCATGGGCTAGAGAGGGTTTGAGTATCTTGACGGCGACGTCCCGTCCCAGCCGTTCATCGCTGGCGCGGTAAACTTCGCCCATCCCTCCCGAGCCTATCTTTTCGAGCACTCGGTAGTGGCCCAGGACCTTACCAATCATGCAAAATCCGAAGCGGCGATGGTGGGGATGTTAGGCCGCGGCTTGCGTGATGTCAACTGCTGTTTTGCATAGATATTAGTGCACAGATATCGCTCAAAAGTTCTGCTTCGGCGCAAAATGCCGGATGCCGAGAGAGGCGAGGTCCGCCGCAGCGGTTAGTAACTCGAAAGCCAAAAAGTTCGTCGGGATGTCAGCGGGCAAACTGATCTTTTGTCTTGGTAGCGGATGGTATAGCAATCGTGGCAGCAGACACCTACTGTCATCCCACCGGAGAGCAATCTATGCCGGAGGCGGACGCGGGTACCGGCTCTTTCCTTGAGGGGCAGAGTTTTCGTCAGCCTCTAAAAAGTTTGGGGGAGGCGATCTTGCCTCCCCCAAACGTCATTCGGTTACAGCTAGGACTCTAACGAGTTTCACTCTTTCGCCGTTAGGAACGGGTCGACCGTTACTTTCGGTCCCTTCACGCTCGAGCAGGCTTTATTAGTCGGACCCTCCGCGCAGCCCCAGTAGTTTTGTGTTGCATCCACTGAGCCTGTGCCGGTGTTGTCCACACCGACCTTGCCGGTGTTGTCCAGATTGTTGAGGTGCGCGACCGTCCTATCGGAGTTGTTGACCACGATCGCATAGGCTTCTTTAGTAATGGTGTTTCCGTAAATCAGAACACCCGTCAGGTTGGCTGCCGCTGCCTTTCCTGAAGCTGCGGCGCCGAACACATTGATTCCGGTCGTCCCGGGGGTTTCAGCGTCCCCGGTATCGGCACCATTTCCTGAAATTGTGTTGCCGGTGATAATGGTGTCTTCAAGGTTTACGCCAGGGGTTCCACCGTTCGAGTGGCCGTGAAAGACCACGCCGGGAAGACCGTTGTTGGTAATCGTATTGTTAATGATCTGGGTGCCCTCAACAATCGCGTACGGCACGAAACCGGCTAGGAGAATTCCCGCGCCAGCTCCTGCGACCGCGGTCCCATTTCCGGTTGAGGTGTTTCCGTAGAAAGTGTTGTAGTAGATGCCATAGGGCTTGGTTACGGTGCTGGGGTAGGCCGGATGCGACGGCTGGGTCATTCCGCAGTCGTAAAGATTGTCCTTGAAGGTGTTTCCTGAAATCACGTTGTACTCGCTTTTTGCCGTGTCATCGCTGACCAGGATTCCACCAGCGTTTCCTTCACTGACATTATTCGCGACCGTCGAATATGCGGTACCGCTGATGTGAATTCCTTCTCCGCAGTCGGCACCCTCCGAAGTCTCCCATGCAGGCAGGCCCGGGCAAGTTGAGCTCTTAACATCTAACGACAGGTCATTATTGGTCACCAGGTTGTTGTAAATGTTAAGGTCGGTGACGTTGGTCGCTGCGATGCCCTCAAAGTTGGCATTCTTAGCCGTGAATCCCTGAATCGTCACTGTGGACAGCTTGGGATTATCGAGGCCGTCGACGTAGAAGGCGTTGTTCTGACCGGTAGCATCCACGATTGTGGTCTTCGATCCCGCTCCGATCAAATAAAGCGACTTGGGAATGACCACGTCTTCCGCGTAAGTGCCCGCGGCCACGTTGATGGTGGAGCCGGCTGTGGCGGCTGCTATCGCATCGGTGATCGTCTTGTAGCATCCCTTGGTGCCCCCTGGATTCACGCAAAGCGTTTTTGCAGCAGCGAATTGGCTCGTACCAAAAGCCAACAGTAGAAAAGAGGCGAACAGCAACTTCCACGAACCCACTGTACTCGTCATCTTGTAAAGCTCCCCTTAGAGTGTATGGCGCAACATTGCGGGTTGGGGATGCCGTCCCCGTCCCCTCGGGATTGCCTTATGAAGGCTCGCGGAAAAAGAGCGATCGTAAGGGTCCAAATTTCGAGGCGAAATTAAAGAGGAAGTGCCGGTGAGGCTAACCCATGACCGCTGAAGCGCAGTGCTAACTNTACCGCGACTGCACGTTCGCGAGCAATACATCGAATGCTGTACGCATATCTTTGCCGTTTTGTGAAACTCCGCTGTCACGAGTTCTTACCAATCTCACGCCAGCACAACGCGAGGATCTCAAGGACGAATTCTCGCGGCTGTGCATGCATCTTAAACCGCACCCGCGGTGCCGCTATCTGGGAATAGCGGGACGACTTCTGTTAGACTTCCAGTTTCCGAAATCATCGCGGCTCGTTTGTGATTTCTTACGTAAGTTGTGTTTCATGTACACATGGTCAGGTAATTTTGCGGCAACTTGCGGCATCCTAGCAATCATTAGGTTACAGTGACAAGAAAATGCGGCCGGAATCCTGGGTAAAATCGTTGATTCCAGATCGTTAGACTTCACTATTCATAGGTGCGAAGATAAAGTGCGGCAATCTTACCGTCGACCAGGGGACAACTCTGGAGGGAAGTTGGTAATTTCATACTAATGGCCATTGAGCGTGTAGGCATCCCCTGCAAGAGAGCGGCAATCTTCCTCTTCATGGTTGTTTCGGTTGTCATGGCGGCATCTTCCCTTTCGGCGGGACAGATCGCTCCTCAGTGGGAGATCTTTGGCGGCTATTCCTACATGCGTTTTGATTCGCCGCCGCTGGGCTATCCGAGTTGGTCGAATCTGAATGGATTCGACGGCGAGGTCTCGTATAACATCACGCACAACTTCGGGGTGACGGCGGATGGGAGCGGTAACTACGGCTCCATGATCACCGCATACAACTACATGATTGGCCCGCAGTATTCGTTGCGCAAATACAAATCGAAATACTTCGTGCATGCATTTTTCGGCAAAGCGCAGAATACGGTCAACATCGAGACTTTAATGAAGTCTGGATTTGAAAGTGTTGGACGCGCCTACGCTCTGGGAGGAGGCTACGACCGGGACCTGAATCCACGGTTCACATTTCGAATAATGGCGGATTACGTTCATACCGACACGTTTCGGACGACTCAGTCCGATGTGCGGATCTCGACCGGCTTGGTTTTCCACATCGGCCACTTTGGCCGACGGCCGAAACTGTGAAGCCCGAAATTTGTTGTATCCAGAAATCTGAAAACTTTCGAAGCTATGTTGCTTAAATCTGCGAAAAGTTCGATGCGTCGAAGAGTTCCGTTTTCCCGAAGGGGCTGGTTCATACCTGGCAGGCGAGTATGGCTGGTTCTGATTGCCATGGGGCTGGCACCACTGGGGGGGTGCGGCTCCCCATCAATTATTTCCTCCGGATCGAATTCTCATACCGCTTATGTCACTCTGCCAAACTCGAACGCGGTGGGGGCCCTCCGCATCAAGGTAAATCTCAACGGCACCAGCAGCACCGACAACACTGTGTCGTTCACCACCATTGTGGGATCGCCGTTTCCCGCCGGCAGCTCGCCGGCGTCGATTTTGGTGCATCCAAACGGTCAGTTCGTTTATGTCGCGAATCGCAACGAGAACAATATTTCGCTGTTCACCATCAACAGCTCCATAGGCTCGCTGCAGGAAGTGTTGCCGCGGACCACCACTGGACTGACGCCTCTTTCCATGATCATGGACAGTGGAGGCAATTATCTTTACGTGGCGAACGAACTTTCCAGCAACATTTCGGTATATGCCATCAATTCCTCGACCGGGGCTCTTAGTGCAGTCGCTGGATCGCCCTTTACCACGTATAACAATCCGTTCGCTCTGGCGATCACGCCTTCGGGCAAATTCCTGTACGTACTGAATCCGAATTTGACGTCGGTGATTGTTTACACGATCACGTCGGGCGTTTTAAAACTCGTACCCGGCCTGCCGGCGCAAGTCGGGAATGTACCGAGGGCGATCATCGTTGATCCTGCAGGCACTTTTGTCTACGTTGCGAATTCGTCCGACAATACGGTTTCGGTGCTGGGCATCAACTCGAGCACTGGGGTTCTAACGTTGCTCGGTACGTTTGCCACCGGGACGACGCCGACGTCGCTGGCAGTTTTGGACCCTTATCTTTATGTAGGCAACCAAGGATCGAGCAACGTCTCGGTTTTTACCGTTACTCCAGTGACGGGGGTGCTGACGCAGATTACGAGCTCGCCTTTCAGCGCCGGAGTAGCGCCCTTATTCGCGGTGCTAGACCCGGATAATCTGTTTCTGTACGTCGGGAGTCAAACCAGCAACAGCATTACGGCGCTGTCGATTGACACAAGCACCGGAGGTCTAACCTCTTCATCAGAGTCTGCGCCCACGTCGGTTTCGCCTGCAGCGATGTCGGTGGCAAAATGAATTCGGCTGGAATGTAACTTCCAGAAATTGTAGATACCTGAGACCATAAGCGAAAGCGGACGCAATTCATCGAACGACTCTCCCATGATCAACTTTGGAATTATCGGATTCGGACTGCACGCAGTGAAGCGGCTGATGCCTGGATTCGCGCTTGCGAAGAATTGCCGCGTTACCGCGCTTTCGCGCCGCGATTTGGCGAAGGCGAAAGAATCGGCGCGGCAGCATGATATCCCACTGGCGTTTGATTCGGCAGAGAATCTGTGCCGCTCTCCTCAAGTAGATGCCGTGTTCATCACCACTCCGAATGCCTGCCATTTAGAGGATGTGCTGGTCGCAGCCTCGTGCGGCAAACCGATCTTGTGCGAGAAGCCGATGGCAAATAACGCCGATCAGTGCCGGCAGATGGTCGAAGCTGCGCGCAAAGCCAACGTTCTCTTAGGGGTGGCCCATGTTTTTCGCTTTGAAGAGAGTACGGCCTGGTTGCGCCAGGAGTTGTCGACAGGAAAAATTGGCCGAACAGTTTTTGCGCGCTCCGAATTTTCTTTTCCCGCATCTCACGGGCACGCGCGGACCTGGATTCATGATCCGGTAATCTCCGGCGGCGGCCCGGTCGCCGATGTCGGCGTTCACTGCATCGACACGCTGCGCTTCATTTTGCGTGACGAAGTATTACGGGTTACCGCTCGCGGGATGTCCGGCGAAGCGGGCGAAGTGGAAAACGGAGCGGCGATGGTGCTTGAGTTCTCGCGCGGCACTCTGGCTACGGTTGCGGTTTCATTCCTCGCCGAATACCGCACGCCTCTGGAACTGGTTGGGGAGACTGGTGTGCTGTGGGCTGACAATGCTTTGACCGTGGAGCATCCCATCGCGCTCGAACTGCGCCGTGGTGGAGCCCTGGTAGAGACTCACACCGTCTCGAACCGGCTGGCCTACGCGCTGCAAGTGGATGCGTTCGCTGACGCCGTCGAAGGCAAAGCAGCGTTTCCGATTCCCGGCGAAGAAGGCTGGCGCAATCAGGAAATCCTGGACGCGGCCTACCGGAGCATGAAAAGCGGAAAAACCGAAGAGGTGCGAAACCTATTTTAGATATTTGCTCGCGCTGGGATCGCCGGCGCTCCCATCCCGCGCCGAAAGGATTCCGCAACTCCTCCACAAAACGTTGCGTAGGCGAGTTCGCTTCTTGGAGATTTCACCGATTCTGGTCTTGGGCGAATTCGCGAAGATTTTGCAAACTTTTTACAATTCCCTGATTGATGTTTCCCAGCAGGCGCGACATAATTGCCGCCTTCGTGCTGGGCAAGAGATCTGATCCTACCGAATAAGGAGATTAAACTGACCCAGCCTCCGAGCCTGCTGCCCAACCTTCCCGAGTCCACGAGTCAACGGCTCAATTCCTATGTGCTCGCGGCTGCAGCCGCCGGAGTAGGAATGTTGGCGGCGGCAAATCCGGGCAACGCAAAGATCGTTTACACGCCGTCGAATATTCCCATCAATGTCAACGGCGCGCTTGTCAATCTAGACCTCAATCACGATGGGATCAACGATTTTCAATTCGCCGCCGGCTATTCAGGCCCGGGCTTCAGTCGTGGCGGAGTGATCGCGCCGGAGGGAAATCATGAATCGTCGCTCGGGGTCACGCCTCTGCAACGGTCGAATCGGGTCTGGGCCGTCGAGAGCCAAGGCCACCTCTGCGCTGTTGCGGCGCCAGCGGGAGAAGCGGTAGGACCGCATCGTCGTTTTCAGCCGGGCAATTCTCTGCTGTTGATGGCCTTTGCCAGCGGCGACAGCACGCACGGCGCGGCTTTCTGTCCATGGATAAAAACCAAACAGGCCTATGTGGGTCTTAAATTCCTTATCAAGGGGAAGGTCCACTTTGGTTGGGCACGCGTTAAAAGGGTTGCCGGCTCTTCCGGTTTCCCCGCCAGGATTACCGGTTATGCCTACGAGACGATTCCCAACAAGCCTATCGTCACGGGCAGGACCAAAGGGCCGGAGGACATCGACATTGCAAAAGCAAATGCAGTTCTTGCCGCGCCGATTCGAAAACCGGCTAGTCTCGGCCTGCTCGCACTAGGAGCGCCGGCGTTATCCGTCTGGCGACGCGAAGAATCGGCACGTTAGTCGTAGAGACATAGCTAGCTATGTCTCTACAGTCACGACTAATGCTTCGAACCATCGGCGACTGTGGCGGGAGGGATTCCCTTGGCCTCAACAATGGCCCAATGCCACTCCTGGCCGTCGTCGAGACTTTCGTCCAGCTTTTCCTGAAAGACTGTTGTCGCAAAGGGCGCAGCCGATCCTTTTAGATGCAGAAGCACGGTCACGTCCGAACGTTTGTCGGCAAGCGTCGCTTCTTCAGCGACGGCGGGCAAAAGCTTCGCGGCTCCGTAGGCGTCCGCAGTCGTGTCGTCATGGCGCACGATGGTAAGGCCCACCGTAATCTCCCTTACGCTCCACGAACTGGCGTTGTACATCGAAACTTCGAGTGTGTCTCCATGAATATTCGCGGGGCCGTCTAATTTCGCGAGCTCGCCCTGCGGCAGATCTTGCGATACATAAGGATTGGACAGCAAGGCGGTATTGTTGGCGTTAAAGGAAAGGCTGCAGGTGCCGTCGGGCGAAGCCATCTGGAAGTGAGTTGCGCCGCCTTCGAAAGTAAACGTTGGTCGTGCGCCGAGCCGGAAATGTTGGACATCGTCGATCACCTGGGTCAGATTGTCGTTATCGATAATGCCTGGCGCAGCCGGTTGTTTCGGCTCTTTGCTCTGGCGCAGAGAACGCGCCAGATCGCCGAGCGATACATCGCCGTCCGACTGCGCGAGAGCGCAAACAGGCAGCATCATTTCCAGCGAGACTACGCCTAGAAAAACCAGAAATACTCCGAGATAACACCGATGCTTCATCCGTAATCGCCTGAAAAGCGGAGATCTCCTAACTGAAATTGTAGTCAGAAAGTGGCTTGGTAGGAGAAGGCGGGGATGAACGTTGGTATTAGAACCTTTAGGGACGATGGGAATCGGTACGAGTTTTCGATTACACCTGCAAAGTCCGAAACACGGAACCGCATTGGGGCCCTAAGAATAAAATCACGGACGTGCGGGACGAAGTAGCCGCGCAACAGGGCGCCACACGCCCGTGAAGTTTTACAGCAAGCCAGATGAGCGGAAACGAGTGACTGGATCAGCTACCGGCATGGGCTCTCGCTTAAAGATCCAGCGAGCCACCGCAAACCCCAACGCCGCATAGCAAAGATGAACTAGTTTCATAACTCACCCCCTAGAAAATCCATCACAGCACCTAAGGGGAGGCTCAATGAACTCAAAGTAGCAAGCTCACACCAGTAGTGCAACGCCCAAACGGGCCATAGACGTAGCACGATAGTTTGGGAAAGTAACCGGCGCAGTAACTAAAAAACGTAACGTTCCGACAGTTGCAACGACTTGCAACAGCGTGAATGGAGCGTAATGGCGGGAATGCCCGCGCTTACATTCGGCCTGATGTACACTGCATCTTTCTGCGAATTGTTTGGTAAATCAGCGCTGAATGGAGCCTGCTCATGAGTTGGGCCAGCAAGCTGGTCAAGCCTTATAGGATCGAAGACGGAAGCAAGTTCCGGTTGAAGGATTTCGATCCGCAAGACACCGGGAAAATACATTCCAAGAAACACGCCGAACAACTTCTAGCCGACGGCATCGCCGCAATGAGCGAGTTGCAGAATAAGCTCTATGCCCAGGACCGCTGGGGCGTGTTGCTCGTTCTTCAAGCAATGGACGCGGCCGGTAAGGATGGCGTCGTCAAGCATGTGATGTCGGGCGTAAATCCGCAAGGCTGCCAGGTGTACTCGTTCAAAACTCCATCGCCGGAAGAGTTGAATCACGATTACCTGTGGCGTGCCCTGCGGAGGCTCCCGGAACGCGGTCAGATCGGTATCTTCAACCGCTCTTATTACGAGGAAGTGCTGGTGGTGCGGGTGCATCCCCAAGTGTTGAAAAATGAAAGAATTCCTCCGTCGCTCGTGACCAAGGATATTTGGAAGGATCGTTTTGAGGACATCAACTGCTTTGATCGTTATTTGACGCGCAATGGAATCGTGGTCCGCAAGTTTTTCCTCAATCTTTCGAAGAAGGAGCAGAAGCGGCGTTTTCTGGAGCGGCTGGAGCGCCCGGAAAAGAACTGGAAGTTCTCCGAGGCCGATGTGCACGAGCGAGAATATTGGGACGATTACATGAAGGCCTATGAGGACATGATTGTCCATACCTCGAGCCCAGATGCGCCCTGGTACGTCATCCCGGCGGACAATAAATGGTTTACTCATGCGGCAGTAGCAGCGGCGGTGGTTGAGACGCTTGAGGATTTGA
>JGI12635J15846_10004654_pt1 | contig 11836 bp, 11 predicted proteins | sample BlaSpr_A8_OM2_M2_FD_15846 | JGI IMG/M metagenome (IMG submission 15846) | reverse complement strand
GATGCTCAAACTCCTTCAGCGCCACGGCCACTTGCGGATCGTGCAGGTACCCTGCATATGCCTTACACACGGTTTCGCGGAACTCCTCTAAGGTCAGCCCTTGAGCAAACACCGACTCCGCATCCTTCAAAGCCACGTAGCCGTCTGGCTGGATGGTGAGCGTCTGATCGAACTCCGGCGATAGAGTGAAACTCAACGTGATCACATCGCTGCGATTGAGCCGGTAAAGCGGACGGCGTTTCCCTCCGAGCTGGAGGTTTCCCGTGCCGTCCGCCTTTCCGGATCTTGCGGCCGCTACTCCCGTGCTTCCCGATCCAACCCCGGTTTGGCTGGTTCGAGAAGACGGTTGGCTGGTTCCCAGGCCCTGAACCCTGTTTTCTTCCTGGGCGTATGCGGCCACGCAAAGCTGCAGTGCGAACACCCCCATCAGCCCAACTCTTGTCCAGCCCGCCAAGTGCTTCATTGCGTGATCGTCTCAGCTTTCTGAAGTCCCGAAGGGTCTCAGCCCTCGGTCCTCTTCACGCAACTTATTCCGATGGAAATCCCGCTGCAAGACATGGAAAGTATCGTCTACTAACGTAGCTATGCCAGTTTTCCGGCCACAACAGCGCTAACGCTGCAGCCGCGGCCATTCCATCCCGATCGGCCTTCTCGCCAATCCGAAAACAGTAGTCTTGTTTTGGCTACCTACGAAAGTAGACTTGCGTGTTCGCTCCGTCACACAATGTCGGTAGAGCAGAGTCCCCAGCTCCTCAATAACGGCCTTTCGTTGCCACCTTGCCCACGAGGCCTCCAACCAACCCAGCCTTCTACGTTTACGGCCATGCTTTTCCACAACACCATCGGTCGTTGTCCCGTTTTGAGAGCGTGATCAAAATTCTGTGACATGTTTACTTGAGTCCCTCTCTCCGCACCCCTAAGATCACTGCTGCATACAGAGTCCTTCGGAGTGCATCGCATGAGTCTGGCCGCTCTTCCGTCCGCGATCACCGTCCTCATTGCTGACTCCAACCGTATGCAGGCTCAGCTGCTCACCAGCGCACTGCGGCGCCGCTCGGAGTTTCGCATCTCAACCTGTCCGGTTGATGTGACTTCGATTCTTCGTGCGGTCGCCGCTACCCCCGCCAAAGTGCTCGTGCTATCGCTAAATCATTCTGCGGACATCGCTGCTCAGATATCGGCCATGCGCCGGGTTCACCTTTCTCATCCGGCCATTGCGAAAATTCTTTTGGTTGAGTCCTACGATCGCGACCTCGTGATCAGCTCTTTCCGCTCCGGCGCGCGCGGAATTTTTTGCATCTCCGATGCGCAGTTTCGCTTGCTCTGCCGTTGCATCGAGCGGGTTGCCAGCGGCCAGATCTGGGCCAATACGGAACAACTCTCTTTCTTGTTCGATTTAATTTCGGAGGTTCCATCCCTGCGCGTGCTGAATTCCAGCGGCCGCCAGATGCTCACTTCGCGCGAGGAGCAAGTCGTCGCTCTGGTTGCCGAAGGCCTTAGCAACCGCCAGGCTGCCCTGGAACTGAATCTCAGCGAGCACACCGTCAAAAAATATCTCTTTCGCATCTTCGATAAGCTTGGCATCTCCTCGCGCGTTGAACTGGTCATCTATGCCGTCAACCACGGCGCCCCGCTCCAGGCCGAATGGCTTGCCGGTACAAACTCAGCCGCCCCCAAGTCCTAGCAGATTTCAATCTGCGCGCCGATTTGAAAAGCCAGGCCCGCGCCTGTATAAACCAAAAGACGAACTCAGTGCCCGAGTCCTCCAATCCCGGCTCCAGCCCTGGGCGGCACCGCTCGACCATTGTCGCTGCCGGCCTGCTGCTTGGTGCTCTTGCCTTGGTTGTTATTTACACCGGCAGGGGAGCGTTCCTGAGTCCTGTAGCCTTAGTCGTCATCGCCGCCATCGGCGTGGCCGCTCTGCTGCTGCAATTGCGGCTGCGTCCCGATCTTTCTTCTTCGGTGCGATCGTCCGCTCGAGCTCCGCTCTGGCTCACCCTCGCGGGAGTTGTTTTTGCCGCCGGTGCGTTACTTGCCGACGTTTTTCATTTCGGCTCAACGCTTCTGCTCATCGCCGCGCTCGCTGCTGTCGTATCCTTCGCCATCAGCGGAATCATCGTCCTCAACGCCCTGCGCAAACCCCCCGCGTAAAGAACTGGCGTCGCGCAGTCGGCTTCCGGCCTAACTCGATGGCATCCAAGAGTCTTTTGTTTTTGAGTAGGTTGGGAAACCAAGAAAATCCGGATTCTTCAGAACTGGTAAGCCAAACCCGAATCGCGGAAGCTTTAAGAGCTGAGAGCTAAGAGCTAGGAGCCAGAAGCCAGAAGCCAGAAGCTGAGAGCTGAAAACCGTATCACGGCCTAAACTCCACCGCCACAGTCGTCTCCGCCACCACGGACTGCCCGTCAACCCGGTAAGGTTCAAACCGCCACCAGCGCAAAGCATCCATTGCCGCCTGCGCCAAAACGGCGGGGCCGTTCAAAGCCCGGACATCCATTACCGATCCATCGCGCCCCACCACTACACTGAGCGCAATTATTCCCTGCAGCTTTTCGCGCCGCGCCGCCGCCGGATATTCCGGGTCCACTCGGTGGGTGATCCGTCTCTGCATCACCTCGGCCGGAACCTGCGCCCGAGGCTGACTTGCTTCTGCGATCTTTTCGTCTTTGGGCAGCCCTGACTCAAGCTCGTGCCATCCCCGATTCCATCGCCACCACAAAGCTGCCACCAGGATCACCACCGCCACCAGCAGGACCATCCAAACCTGCCTCCGACTCTTGCGGACCGGTGGCCTGGCTCCTCCCGATCCTCCGGTCTTGCTGACTCCGCTGGCCTTCGCCGCGATCTTGGGTCGCACTTCCGGTTCGGCTTCCGCTCTGGCCCATCCCGCTGCCAAACTTCGAATCGCCGCCCGCTGCTCCACTGACAGGCCCACGAACTCCATCCCTGAACTGAGCTTGTCGTGATGCCGCACCACAGCTCGCGTGCGCAACGGTACTGTCGCCAGCGGCAGCCGGACCTCAACCCCCACCGTCTCTCCCGGCAAGAACTCTCCCGCCAGCACGGCGGCGATTCCTCCCTCGCCAAGGTTCACAGTCCGTCCAGGCACGGTATCCGGAATCCCCGAACGCAGCACCGTCACATCCAGCGGTGCCTCCACCGTGTACCGTACCGCACGCCTTCGCGATGGCCGCTCCCAACCCTGCGATTGTGGCGTAGATGCCATTTAATGCCTTTGCTGCTGGGAAACTTTTTTGCCTTTCGGTTCACGCCACAACTCGATCGTCTCGCTACCATTCGCCACTAACACAACGCTCGCCATCCCCATGAACATCCCGTGCTCCACCACTCCCGGCATATCGCTAAGTTGCCGGGCGAGCCCATCTGCATCTCGAATCTGTCCGAACCGGCAATCGAGAATGTGATTATTCTCGTCGGTTAAGAATGGTTTCCCATCGCTGCTACGGCGCAAGCTCACCTTCGCACCCAGCGCCTCAATCTTTTTTGCGACCAAAGCTTGGGCGAACTTGATCACTTCCACCGGCAGCGGAAACCTTCCCAGCACAGGAACCCGCTTGCTCGCGTCCGTCACAATCACCAATTGCTTTGTCGCCGACGCCACAATTTTTTCCCGCAGCAGCGCGCCGCCTCCTCCTTTTATCAATCTCAGTTGGGGATCAAACTCATCGGCGCCATCCACCGTCACATCGATCTCCTGATATTCATCCAGCGTAGTCAGCGGAATCCCAAGACCGGCCGCCTGCGCCCGCGAACGCTCCGATGTCGGGATCCCCTTAACCCGTAGCCCCTGCTTAACCGCCTCCCCCAACAATTGAATAAAATAAGCTGCCGTCGATCCGGTGCCGATCCCAACGATCTGACCGTCCTTAACAAACCGCAAACTCGTCCGCGCCGCCGCCTCTTTTTCCAGTTCATTTGCCATAAGCCTGGGAGATGCCCATCCCTTCGTGTACCTTCGTGCCCTTCGTCGTAAAACGCCTCTCCTTGGCCGCAATCCCAAGTGCCGCGGCGCTACCCCAGACTTCTCTCCACATAAATCAAATATCCCGCCAGCGCCAACCCAAACAACACGGTGAGGATTGTCACCATATCCACAATAAATCCCGCCGGCTCAAACTTTCCTTCTTCCAACAGCGCCCGCGTTTTTCGATATCGCAACAGCCCAGCCACAACCATCACCACTCCCGCGATTATCGAAATCATTCCCATCCATACCGAAAGTCCGGTCGTCCTGGCAGGTATTCCCTGAAATCTCGCCAGCTGCCGCAGCGCAATCGCAAACCGCCCAATCGCGAATCCAAACACAACAATCGCCACGCTCGTCCTCACCCAAGCCAAAAACGTCCGCTCGTTGGCCAAATGGTCGCGCGCCCGATTGGAATTTTCGACCATACTCTGCGCCGGTCCGGGCATTATTCCACAGCCTTGGCCAGCAGCGCGCCCGCGCCCGCAATATTCTTGATCAGATCGGCAGGCACACTATGCCTCTGCTGCAAATATTCCGGACTGTTGTAGGAAACCGTTACGTTGCCGTTTTCGTCTTCCGCCACCAGCGCCTTCAATGGCAAATCAATTGCCAGCGACGGCGCCGCCACCATCAGAGGCGTCCCTCCCTTCGGACTTCCGAAGATAACCACTTTAGTCGGCCGCATCTTCAGCCCCACCTTCGCCGCCTCGCCGCTGTGATCAATCACCGCGAAAACCTGCAACCCCTTCTCCTCAAAAAGCGACTTTAACCGTTGCACGCTCTCATCCACCGAATAGCGACTCGCAACCTGCACCAGCCCATTTGCTTGCATGACTTCCTCCTCGTGTCATCCTGAGCGAGGATTGTGCTTCGCGAAGCGAAGAACAACCGCAGTCGAAGGACCCCTGCCCCCAACCCACAATCCCGTGCCTCCCAGGGCATTTCTTCCCCCACTCCAAGTCTCCTGCTCCCGAACAATTCCAGCCTCCTAGTCCTGCAGAATCATCTTCCCCAAAATCTCCTTCAAAATCTTCGCCGCCACCATCGCCGTCATCCCACCAATATCCCGTCCCGGGTTGTACTCCACAATATCCGCGCCCACAATCGTACCTTCAAGCGCATGCAGATGCGCAATCGCCTCCCGCACCGTCATTCCTCCGGGCTCGTGATGCGAAATCCCCGGCGCAAACGCCGGATCAAGCACATCCATGTCGAAAGAAATATAAACCGGCCCGCGAACCTTCACCCGATCAAACGCAGGCAAGGCAGTCATCGGCACCATCTCAACTCCAAATTTCTCCGCCTGCTCGCTCTGATGCCGGTTCAGCGTTCGTATCCCAATCTGCACCAGTCGCTTCGCCAGCCCTTCCTCCATGATGCGCGCAAATGGACACGCATGCGAAACTCGGCTGCCTTCAAACTCATCATACAAATCCGGATGCGCGTCGAAATGAAGAATCGTGAGCTCCGCGTTGTGCCCAGCGAAGCCCTTCAGAATAGGATATGTAACCGAGTGGTCCCCGCCCAGCAACACCGGACGTTCACCTTTCGCCACTAACGCACTTACTGCCTGCTCGATCTCCGCAAAATCGTGCCCAACTTCTTTCGCAGAATTGCTCAATCGCAAATCGCCCGCATCGCCAAAGGCTCCTGCTACGTCTACACCCAGCTCCGACCATGAATTCCAGGCCTCGCTGCTCAAAGCCTCGCGGATTTTCTGCGGCGCTCCAGCCGCCCCTCGCAGATAGGAAGAGTTCACGTCCAGCGGAACTCCCACAACTGTAGGCATTCGTTTGCACACCCTCCGAAGGCTGAAAATGCAGTCTACCTTGACGGCCCCCTCAGGCGTATACTTGGCGGCGCGCCGCGTCGTTTGGCCATTTCTGTCTGACCCCTGTGGATTTCTTTTAACCGGGAATTAATGTTCGCGTCACCTCGCCGTAACCCTTGGCCCAGTACCTTGTCGTCTGCAGTTGCTCGCATACGTTTACGGAGGAAACCTTCATGTCTTCCCATTTTCTGAAAGAAGCCAGAAAACATCTTGCGGTAGCCACCAGCCTGGTTGCGCTGCTGGCCAACCTTGGAGCGCCAGTCATCGCCGATGCTCAAAATTCTCACAGCCAAACGGCCACTGCCTCGCCTATTAAGCACGTCATCGTAATTATCGGAGAGAACCGAACTTTCGATCATATTTTCGCCACCTACAAGCCACGCCACGGCGAGAGTGTCTCGAACCTGCTCTCCAAAGGCATCGTCAACGAAGACGGGACACCCGGCCCCAACTTCGCGCTGGCCAGCCAATCTTTGGCCAACGACTCCCACGCCGATGGTTTCCAGCTGGCTCCATCCGACAACGTCACATATTCCGTGCTTCCGCCAGTGCTCGCTGGAGGCTATACCACCGCGCCGTTCCCCGATGTGGCGACTGCCAAGTCAATTGAAAACGGCCTGCCCGATAACTACTACGTCTACCTCACCACCGGCGGCACCGGACTTAAACACGGAGCCGTTGACACTCGCGTCCCTAACGCCACCACTCTTCCCCCCGGCCCGTTCCAATTGACCTCAGCCACTTTGCCCTACGATTCCTACACCAACAGTCCCGTGCATCGCTTCTACCAGATGTGGCAGCAGATGGATTGCAACGCCGCCAATGCTTCCAAAGAAAATCCCACCGGCTGTCAGGCCGACCTGTTCCCATGGGTCGAAACCACGATCGGCGCCGGATCCAACGGTATTCCTCTACCCGCCGGTTTCAGCGACACCACCACGGGAGAAGGTTCAACCTCGATGGGCTTTTACAACATGCTGCAAGGCGACGCCCCGTACCTGAAATATCTGGCCGATAACTTCGCCATGAGCGACAACTACCATCAGGCCGTTATGGGGGGAACCGGTGCCAACCACGTCATGATCGGAACCGGCGACGCCATCTGGTTCGCAAATTCCAAAGGGAATCCGGCACAACCACCGCACAATAAACTGGTCGCCGCGGGCAGCCCGAATGCCGGTGTGGTCGACGAAATCGAAAACCCCAACGCCCAGTCGGGAACCAATAATTGGTATACCGAAGATGGGTACGGCGGCGGTTCGTATGGATCTCCCTCCTACGGCGGCGGGACGTACACCAATTGCTCCAACCCCTTCCAGCCCGGTGTCGAAGCCATCACCAGTTACTTGAACTCTCTGCGCCGGCCCATCGATCCCCACTGCGACTGGAATCACTTTTATCTGCTCAATAACTACAACCCCGGATATTACGGTGACGGCCGCAACGCCTACGCCGACATCGGCAACCCCAACGAGACCGTCTTCACCATTCCTCCCTCGCCCCTGCGCAACATCGGCGATGAGATGAATGAGAGAAATATCTCATGGGCATATTACGGCGACCAATGGAGCACCTACCTCGCCAACCCAGACAACAACTACGTGACCGCCGACAACACCTACTGCAACATCTGCAATCCCTTCCAGTACTCGACTTCGATCATGACCAGCGCAGCCGGACGGTCGCACCTGCAGGACACAACCGCCCTCTACCAGGCACTTAAGGACGGCACCCTGCCCGCCGTTTCTTACGTCAAGCCTGATGGCTGGCTTGACGGTCACCCGTCTTCCTCGAAGCTGAATTTGTTCGAAGGCTTCGTAAAGAAGATCGTCGATGGCGTTCAGGCGAACAAAGCGTTGTGGAAAGATACCGCCATTATCGTCACCTTCGACGAGGGCGGAGGCTATTACGACTCCGGATACATCCAGCCTTTGGATTACTTCGGCGACGGCACCAGAATCCCTGTGCTGGCCATTTCCCGCTTCACTAAGAGTGGGCACATCTCGCACACCTACGCCGACCACGTTTCGATTCTGAAATTCATCGAAGCCAACTGGAAACTGGCCCCGCTGACCGAACGCAGCCGTGACAATTTCCCCAATCCCGTAGCCAGCAAGCAAAATCCTTACGTTCCATTAAATACTCCAGCCATTGGAGATCTAATGGACCTTTTTCAGTTTTGACAATGACCAAGAAATAGCCCCTTGTCTGCACGCCGCGGCGGATGCTCCGAATTCGAGCCATCCGCCGCGCCGCCCTACCCAGTGTTCCCCCGTGCCCCCTGTGTTTAAGGTTCTCTCGGTTCCCCCCCGAATCGCTTGACAGGGTCGCGCGCAACGCGCGATACTTTCGCCCCCAGTGTCGTCAGCTGACACTCCCGGAATGCCATGACTGGCACGGCCTTTGCCACTAATTCCCAGGAGGATGTACATGCCCCGAACTATTTCCACTGCGCGAACTTTGTTTCGGTTACTGCTGATTGTCACGCTGTTCATTCCTCTCGCTTACGCATCCGGTGATTACACCGTCGGTTCGGGCAATACGGTTACGGCCGATCCAAATATCATTCGTCCATCGACGAAGCCATGCATGGTGCAACTATTCAGCGGCGCGCAGTTCTTCGATTTTAATGTGGAGAATTTTACTTACGCGCCGCCCGCGGGTTGTCCAGGACCATGGGCGATGGTTGTGCTGGAGGCGGATATTAATTTGAATGCCGCATTCAATACGACCGCACGGCGAATTTCTGGCTGGGTCCGGTAAATATTTATTTCGGAACGACGGCGGAGCCCTCGCCGAATCTGGGCCCCTCGTGGCACATCGAGAACGACCTCACCGAATACAGTTCCATCTTTTACGCAGCGCAAACGGGGCAAGCGAATATTGGAAACACGTTGTGCTGCGGGCTGACGTCGACGATTTATGCCTCGGCGGAACTGGAGTTCTATCCGCTGGCGAAAGGCGAAACAGCGCCATTGGCGGCGGATGTGGTGTTGCCGCTGTCCGCTGGACCTTCCGGCGGGACGGTGGGATTGGGATCGACCTCCAGCGCGCTGGCGGGGACGTTCACTCTGCCAACGAACATTCAGAATGCCTATCTGGATGTGTATGCGCAAAGCCACTCGGGGGATGAGTTCTGGTATACCTGCGTGCCGAATGACGTAGCGACCGAACTGCAGAGCTGCAGCAACACGGGATTTCGCGAGACAGAGATTTCGATCGACGGGCAGCCGGCCGGCGTCGCGCCGGTGTTTCCATGGATTTTTACCGGCGGCATCGATCCTTTTTTATGGTTCCCGATTCCGGGCGTGCAGACTTTGAACTTTGTTCCTTATCGCGTGAATCTGACGCCTTTCGCGGGACTTCTGAGCAACGGGCGGCCGCACACGGTTTCTCTTAGCGTATTCAATGCGAATAATTATTTCTCGGCAACGGCTTCCCTTCTGCTGTATCTGGATGTGTCGACCACACAAGTGACGGGCGCCGTCACCAACAACACTCTGGCTGGACCGACCCCGGTGGTGACGGAGAACCTGAACGTGCAGCCGAGCGCGACGACGGGCACCGTGGACGTGAGTTCGAAACGCAGCTTTGAAATTTCGGGCTACGTCAACACCGCGAAAGGCCCGGTGACAACAAGAGTGCAGCAGACTGTAAACTTTTCAAACAATCAGTATTTCAACATCACCGGCAGCGCATATGTGCAGGACATTTCGCAAGCGACGCAGATTACGTCGGAGACAAAAACGTCAGGCGGCGGAGTGCCAACGAAGTTTACGAACCAGTCTTACAACTTCCCGCTGACAGTAGATATTTCTCTGGCGTTCCTGGCGAACGGAAATATCAACCAGACCACCACGGCCGACCAGTTGTATCAGGCTACAGCCAGCACCGTGCAAACAGGCAAGGTAACGTACGGCAGTTCGGTTTCAAATGCGGCGCAGCATACCGACACGCTGGAGCTTGACTCGTCATTCAACATCATAGGGAACATGGGCCAGACTGGGGAGCAGCAGTACAATTCCGTAGACTCAACAGGAGCGACCTATTCGTGCTCGCTGATGGCGGCGAATGTGCTGACGGCGTTTAGTCCGGGATGCGGGCACTAGCGAGTGGAGCGCAGTTGGTGGAAGAATTTAGGAAGGGAGCGGCTCGCCGTTCCCTTCTTACGCGCGAGAAACAATGGATCGTTTCAAGGGATTTATGAAGGTGGTCTTGTGATTGCGCCCTGCGAAGCCGATGAGACGAGAGCGGCGTACTTTGCGAAGACGCCGGTTGGATAGCGCGGCTTTGGGGGCTTCCATTCTGTCATGCGCTGGCGCAGAACTTCGTCGCTGATTTCGACTTCTAATACGCGCTGACTGACATCGAAGCGAATCATGTCGCCATCGCGGACGGCGGCGATGGGGCCGCCCAGCGCGGCTTCTGGCGAGACATGTCCCGCCATGAGTCCATGAGTGGCGCCGCTGAAACGACCGTCGGTCAACAGGGCAACGGAGGAGCCTAATCCTTCGCCGACAATTGCGCCGGTGACGCTTAACATTTCGCGCATACCAGGGCCGCCCTTGGGGCCTTCGTTGCGGATGACAACGACATCGCCGGATTTTATTTTCTTGCTGGTGACAGCGGTCATGGCATCTTCCTCGGATTCGAAGACTCGAGCGGGGCCACGATGTTCGAGGCGCTCGTGGCCGCTGATTTTTGCGACGCAGCCTTCGGGAGCAAGATTTCCTTTCAGGATGACGAGGCCGCCGGTTTTCTTCAGGGGCTTTTCGAGCGGTGCGATCACAGCTTGGCCGGGAGACTCGACGGCGCTCTGGCCTTCCTCTTTGAGCGAAAGGCCAGTCACTGTTTTTGTTTCCGGGTGAACATGCTTTCCCTTCAGCAAGCGACGAACGAGAAGGCGAATACCGCCGGCGCGATGCATATCGGCGGCGACGAAACGTCCGGAAGGTTTGAGATCGGCGAGAAGAGGAGTGCGCTCGCTGACAGTTTGGAAATCGTCGATCTGCAAGTCGACTTCGGCCTCGCGGGCAATTGCTAACAGGTGGAGAACGGCGTTTGTTGATCCGCCCGTGGCGGCCACGGAGGCGATGGCGTTTTCGAAGGCGTCACGCGTGAGAATTTGTCGCGGACGAATTTCTTTCTGCAGCAAATTCAAAACTACTTTTCCGCAGTCGAAGGCGATCTGATCTTTTTGGGGGTCCATGGCGGGAACGCTGTTGAAGCCCATGGGAGAAAGTCCGATCACCTCCATGACGGTCGACATGGTGTTTGCAGTGTACTGGCCACCGCACGCTCCGGCGCCCGGGCAAGCGACGTTTTCGAGATCGAGCAATTCCTGATCGGTGATTTTTCCGGCGGCGTTCGCGCCGACGGCTTCGAAGACATCTTGAATGGTGACATCTTTACCGCGAAAACTGCCGGCGGCGATTGTGCCACCGTACAGAACAAGGCCGGGAAGATCCATGCGGGCGAGGGCCATGGCTGCGCCCGGAATAGTCTTATCGCAGCCGACCACGCAGACGACGGCGTCGAACAATTGCCCGCGGCAGACGAGTTCGATGGAATCGGCAATCAGCTCGCGGCTCACCAGCGAAGCACGCATGCCCTCGGTGCCCATAGTTTCGCCGTCCGAGATGGCGATGGTGTTGAATTCCATGGGAGTGCCGCCGGCGGCGCGAATGCCTTCTTTCACTTTGGCGGAGAGGCGCCGCAGGTGAAAGTTGCAGGGCATGGTTTCGATCCAGGTATTAGCCACGCCGATGAGCGGCTTGCGCAAGTCGGCGTCGGTGAATCCGATGGCTTTGAACATGGCGCGGGCCGGGGCGCGGTCGCGTCCGTCGGTGATGCCGCGGCTACGTTGCTTTAGGTCCATGAGGAAAGATTACAACAGAGGCTGTGCTGGCGGCACGGTTGGCGAGGGCAAACCAAGATCCCTCGCTGCACTCGGGATGATAACGTTATTATTGCGATAAAAACGGAAACCTGCGGATCGGACTATGCCAGGAGAAGCA